>Ga0115555_1001745_pt1 | contig 14877 bp, 10 predicted proteins | sample COGITO_mtgs_1104_2_FD_87285 | JGI IMG/M metagenome (GOLD analysis project Ga0115555, IMG submission 87285) | Pelagic marine microbial communities from North Sea - COGITO_mtgs_110407 | ecosystem: Environmental > Aquatic > Marine > Epipelagic | place: Germany:Helgoland, sampling site Kabeltonne... | reverse complement strand
CGTCATCATCTCGCTTTAGACTTTGGTGTATTGTGCGGTCGTCTTTCCTCTCTTTCTTCTCTTTTTATTTAAGCTTTTAATTTAGGGTTTCGTTTTTTCTCGACGCAAAAAGCTTACTCGAGTCGACGCAAAGCTGTACACCATTACTTTCAAGTAGGGGCGATTAGAAAAAAAAAGGATGAGGCCAGGACAGCTCGGCGACGTAAGTTGAACTCTGTTTCTCTCGCACGCGTAGCGTGCATCCCAACGCGATAAGCGTTCTCGCTTTTCGCGCGTTTAGATCATCGTTTTTTTCTCTCTCTCTTTGCTTTTCTAAAACGAAACAGAGAGAGAAAGGGAGAGACATATAATTTTGGATTGTGATCGAGCCGCCCGATGTGTGTGTGAATGAGAATGAGAATTCTCTCTCTCGCTCGCAGTCGCGATGCTCCTCAGAAAAGGACGACGACTTCTTGACGCGCAGAAAGAAGTCGTTCTCTTCTGAAAGGTTCCTCTGAGCCTCGTTTCTCTCTCTCTGTCTTCGGTGTTGATGCGCGTGTTGTGGTTTACTAACAAAAATTTCTTTTTTCCAAATTCATTTTAACTCTTTGACTACTTGGTGGTGATTTGATGTGATGATGTGTGTTTTTACCGCGCGCGCGTATATTAGCCGATGAGAGAATTGCGCGAAGCCATAATCCATTTGGACGGCTCGGAACAGAACGTGAAGAATCTCTCCTTGGACATCGCTCCGGACATACAACAAATCGGCGACGACGTGACGCGATTTACGTTGGAGTGCGTCTCGGAGTTACCGGTGAAAACGCCCGTGTACGCTTTACTGATCGCTTTGATAAAAAGCAACTCCGAGGAGTTTGGCTTGGAGTTTTCGGAGAAGTTTTTATCGAGAGTTGGGGAGGCGTTGGAACACGATTTGATGCGATTGGACGAGGATAAAGACGCGCGAACGAGGGTGAAGTTGTTGGTGCGATTTATCGTGTGCGCGTCGGTGACGAATCTGGTGAGTCAGGCGTCCGCGGTGGACGTGTTGACGAGGTTCGCCGAGAAGTGCGTGGCGATGAGTAAGACCAAGGCGTGTAAGAATCAGTTGAATCCGAAAGCGTGGCAGCCGAGAGCGGATTTTTTAGCGACGGTGGTGTTGTCCGCGTTGCCGTGGTCGAACGGGTCGTTCGCGAAAGGGACGGATGAGGTTGTGCAAGGAATGTACAAGGAGTTCGCGAGGACGATGGAGGAGTATATGGGCGCGAGAGACCCGACGTTTGATAAGTGCGCCAGGGTTTTATTAGCAAAAACAGATAGTAGCAAAGAAGAAGAAGAAAATAAAAATAATAGTCATGAACCGGATGCGTTAGAGGAGCTTTGGGGACGCGTAAACGAGGCAGATAAGAGAGGCTTGAAAGGGTGGGCGGTCGCCGGCATCGTCGGCGTCCAAGAACCGTTCGAGCAAGAGTTGTTTTCGTTTTCCACCGTGGAGGCGCCGAAAATTACAATTCCAGATTACGAGGAGTATTTAAATTCGGATTCCGCGGCGACAGCGTTGACAAAGTTTCCCTCCAGACCTCGATTGAGAGTGATCAATCGAGCGCAAACGGAAGGCGGATGGGAGAAGAACGATTGGCAGCCTCTGGAGAGGTTTGTCGCTGAAGAACACGTCGTGGATACTTTGTGGGCGTTTGAACCTGGATTTCGCAGAGCGGCGTTACATCCAGCCACGGAACAGCTGGCGACGTTGCCGTTACCCGCAGATCATCCGGAAAGGTGTCAATACTTGGTCGCGGAGACGTGTTTCGGAGAATTGTTAAATTTGCCGCGGCCGCGATTCGAGCCGGTCTTTTACCACGTCGTCATTCAAGATTTGTGTAAAGCGATCCCCTCCTTTCCACCAAAGATGGCAAAAACCGTCGGTGAGCTTTTCCGCGCGATGGACCGATTAGATGAAGAATTGCGCGAACGTTTAGCGACGTGGATGGCGCACCATTTATCGTGTTTCGATTTAGTGTGGCCGTGGAAATCGTGGGTTCACGTCAGCGAACAACCAGACGGATCGCCGCAAAGAGAGTTTGTGAGGACGTTGTTGCGTAAATTGTGCGATCTCTCGTACCCGAAAAATGTCAAGGAGTCCATTCCAGAGGCTATTTATGACTTGTTACCGAAAGAAGCGAAAACGATTAACCAGGCGTACGTCGATTCAGTCAACGCGCAAACGAACAACGCCATCGATACGATTAGAGAAATGTTAAAAGCGAAAACACCATCGGACGAGCTCGAACAGTGGTTGAAAGAGTCCTCGGGCGGCTTAACCGCCGAACAGTGCTTGGCTTGCGTCGCGACGGCCATCTTAGTGCACGGACAAAAATGCATCACACACTTGGACACGTTGTTGACTCGATACGACATTTTGCTTCGAAAACTCATCGACCATTCCTCCACGAAAGCGAGGGAGTTGTTGGAAGCCATAGTGAACGTTTGGGAAGGCTCGCAAAACGCGAAAATTGCCGTCGATCGAACTATTTGCGCGAAGTTGTGCGACATCGCCTTTGTCGCCGAATGGGCGGGCATGAAATACGCGGAAAACCCAGTCTTGTATTCCGACACGTGCGGCTACGTCCTCGAACACGCCACCGCGGAAGAAGAGCACGCGTTAGAGCGCACCCGGCGCATCCTTCACCGCGTCCACGACGCCGAGCGCGAAGCCGAAGCGGCTGGTCAAGCTGCCGAACGTTTCCTCGCCGATGGTTTGATGCACGAAGCGACGCGCGCGCAAACGGCCGAAGCCGCCGCGGTTGAACTCGCCGCCAGCTTAGACGCCGGCGCTTCGGAAATGAAACAGTTCGTCACGGTGGCGAGAGAAAAAGCGTCTGAAATCACCGTCTTGTGCGCGCGCTCGTGCGTCTTAAAAGCCATGGAACTTTCCGACCAAACCGGTGCCGACGCTCGTTTGAATAAAAGCATCGAGAGATTACTCCGAGGTTTTAGAGAACAACTCGCGGGTAAAGAGAGTGAAGTTCTCGACGCGTGCGGCGGTAAAGGCGCGAACCCGTTAGCGTTCGCGTGCGAACGAGCGCTTCTCGTCGTGTCATGATGATGATGCATGAGAGAAAAAAAGAAAATTTATTTGAACTCGTACACCCTAAATAAATAACACCCTAAATAAAACTGCTTCGATCTCTCTCCTTTCACACACAGACGACGACACAAGAAAAAAAAAGTTATCATCTCACCATCGTCATCTAATACTACTAATAATGTCTTGCCTCGCGTCTTCTTTCTTAGCAGCGAGTGCGACGAGTTTGTCTTTCGCGCGAAACGTGACCGGCTCTTCCTCCGCCGTCGCGACGACGACGACGAGTACTACTACTGTGAGTGATCGTTTATTCGTGTAACATTTTCAGGTTTTCCTCCAATTCTTCTCGATTTTCAACCCTAGAGAGAGGATAAAATGGGCGATTGATGACGAGGACTTTGCCATCAGTTTCGCGCTCTTTCTTACAAAACTAACGCGAATAACACCTCTTCCTCTCTTTATATTCTTTCTTTTATTACAAACAACAGAGCACATCCTCGAAATTCTCCTTCACGGTCGAAGCCGCGCACAAAAAAGGGACCGGGTCGGTCAAAAACGGTCGCGATTCGAACCCGAAATACCGAGGGGTGAAACTCTACGGCCAAGAAAAATGTCGCGCGGGGAACATCATCGTCCGACAGTTAGGGAACAAGTTCCACGCCGGGCCAGGGGTTGGAACCGGGAAGGATTTCACTTTGTTCGCGTTGAGAGACGGGGAAATCTTGTTTAAGAAAGGCGCGGGGAAGAAGCAATTCGTGTGCGTCGTCGACGCCGTGGAGAGAGCCGCCGCGACGTCGAGAAAGACCAAAAGGAGAGAGTTGTACACGCCGAGAGCGTCGGCGGCGGTTGAGTCTCGTTAAAAAAGATACGATCTCTGAGAACAACGACGACGACAATAACAACGAGTTGTTCGTTCCTTGAATTCGGGATATAAGTTTTTATATATACATACACGTTACGTAGAGAGAATACAATATAAACAATAAAGGCTCGTGTTTTTCACCACAACTCACAAAATCATCATCGTCGTCATCGGCACGATGAGAACGTGCTGCGTCTCTCCTTCTCGAGCGCAAAGAACAGACGCTCGAGTATTCGCGCTGCTGTCCTCGAGGAAACGCTCGTCTTCTTGTTCTTCGTGTTGTTCTTCTTCTTCGTTGAATAATAAATCCCGTCGATACTCATCAACATCATCATCATCATCATCGTCCGCATTACGAGCGCACGGACGAAAGAAAGGCGAAAGTATTCCGGAGGAGTTCGAGGTCCAAAAGCTCGCGAATGCGGTGGCAAAACTCTTGCGAGGGGTCAACGTCGTCGCAGTTGGCGAAAATGAAAAAGCGAATCATCAGTTGAGCGAGTTGTTGGCGCCTTTGTTGGCGTATTCTCCGATGTCGGTGCCAGAGTTGATTCGAGGGATATCGGACGGGAAATCGAGGGAAGATATCGCTCGTTTGGAAGGCGACGCGGAGGCGCTGATGGTGGAGAATTCCGTGCACGAACAACTGTCACAGTTTCTGAGAGTTTCGTTGGCGACGTGCGGTGCGAACGGTGTCGGGGCGTTAGCCAGAGGCGACTGTTGGGCGTGGATATTCGGGATGATTACCATATGGGTGGACGACGAAGAGTCGGCGAAATTGAGCGAAGAGAACCCGGAGAGGTTTCCGCAGCGGGAGGCGTACGAGTTGGCGGATATTCGGGTGGTTTTGAAAGGAAAGGAGTTGAACGAAGAGGAAAAGGGGAAGACGGTTCGGGCGGTGTTGGAAGGCGTGAAAGCTTTGGTCGATAACGACGAACATTTTGCCGGCAAGAAGAGTTTGTATACCAGGATGGGATGTCGAGGCGATTGGCCGATATTGCAAGCGCCGGAGTGGGATGGAACTTCAGAGACCTTCTCGGAGAACGGGTTGAGTGGCGAAGAGAAAAGTAGCGTTTAGAAGAAAGAGTTTAGCATCAGAGCGCGGTTGGGTTTATCACGAACGATGACGACGATGCTTTTACGTATAGCACACATAATGTATTCTTATTATTAGTTATATAATATTATTGAAAGTCTTGCGGTAGCTCCGAGCCTTCCATGTTGTAACCTTCTCTCTTGGAAAATTCTCTCTCCACTGCTTCGTACGATCGTTTTGCGTCCCGCTCTTTGATGATGTTTTCAGACAACGTTGCATCCCGAACGACTAATCGCGCCGTGTGCGTTTGCGTTTGCCCAGCTTTTAATTTGACCAACTTTGTGATGTTCCCAAACCCGAGACCGGAGAACCATCGGTACGACTCGTCGTTCTTCTTCTCTTTACTTTTCCAGTACGAAAATACCGCGCGATCGTGCCAGTTTCCCGTTTGCTTCATCGCAGTTTCTTCGTCCGGAAAGTCGTATCCAATGGCAAATCTATCGTAATCTTCGATGACGATGGATGAGCCCGTTCCTATTTCCAACATCGTCGAGTCTCTCTTCACGTTGGCGTACACTCTTTCCGTTTTCTCTTTCAGAGTGAAACACTTTTCGTCGTACTCGTCCAAATCTTTTGTAAACTTAACCTGCGGATCTCCTCCAGTTTTCTCGGTGTCGGTCATGTCGAAATACACGCAATCGTCTAAGCCTAAATAATACGCTCGCGGTGGAACCGCGGTTAAATCTGCCACTCTCACGTGGCCTCGATACCCGCTCGCGTACTCGAAATCGAGATTTGATGATGATTCGTCTACGTTGTTGTTGTTGTTGCTACTAGTGCTGCTGCTCTCTCCATTATCTATGTTATTATTCTTGTTCTCAACCGAGTGAGATATATTCAACGCGTCAAACTCGAGAGTAAAAGTAAGAGTGACTTGAAACGCGTTGTCGTTCCACTTCTTCCTCGATTGGTCGTCGTCCGTCGTATAAATCGTCACGTACGGGTTCGCCGTGTACGTGTTGTCTTCCGGATTCCACAACTCTCTTATCCCGGTATCCAAAATATCAAAGTTCATCTGTCGAATGTTAAAATCTTCTTTCGAGTCGATTTCGTTTGCATCTCCTTTGTTTTCTTCTTCTTCGTTTTCTTCTTCTCCTTTTTTCTTCATCGAATGCAAATCGAACCCGTCCCAGTGCGGGAAGTTATAGCTCAACCCGGCGTCTCTCGGCGCTTCGTTCTTAAAGTCTGAAAAGTCTGGCGTGAACAAAACTTCCCCTCCGTTCGGTAACGTCCACGACGCGACCGACGCGCCTATCGTGTAAATCTCGCACGTCGCTCCGGATGGGTGCGTCAATAAAACTTTCCTCGCGCCCGACCTTCCGCTGTCCGATATCGCCACGAACCCTTCGATGTGGTGCTCTCGATTGAGGACTTGCGTCTCTTCGCTGGACACCGCGAGAGATTTCACCTCCTCGTCGAGTTCGTCCACGTTTAAAACTTCTTGGCCGAAGAGTTGGTTTTTCGATTTCACTTCTTCTTCGGAGATTTCTGGTCCTGAAAGGTCCTCTCCTTTCTCGTTTTTGTTCGTTGAAGACGATGCATTCTTGCCGGCGGCGTGAGGAACGAATTTTACCCGTCGTTGGCGTCGTCTGATTTGTTGTTGTTGTTGTTGTTGTTGTCGTTGATTCTTCAAAAAATAACAACTTTTCGCGCTCATTACGCATCTGTTGTTGTTACTGTTAGTATTATTCGTCGTCGTCACCGACGAGGACGACGAGGACGAGTGCAACATCATCGGTTTGGTACAGCGCGTGATGATCGAAAATTCGATCGAATTTTTTTCTTTCTGTTGTTGTGAAGCAGTCGAAAGAGAAGAAAGAGAAAAACAACAAAGAAGAAAAAATACATAAATGTAATTTTTTCATATTTCTTATACTAAACCCTACAACCCAAGGTTTATCTGGAGGCCTCGGGATCGAAACCCGATTGTGGCAGGCACACACCATTCGATATAAAATCGAAACATCATAAGCCGCGATAGCTCAGTTGGGAGAGCGTCAGACTCATAATTACTATATATGCAACGTAAACATGTGTTTATATGTCTTTTTTTTTATTCATTAGAACTAGTAAAGTAGTGTTTCTCTCCTTGTCGCGGTTTTTCTCAAAACCGCGATTGGGTGGTACAAAAAATTCAAAACTGGCCTCAATTTAATACCAACCTATTGATTCGCGAATCTTTTCAGCCTTTTCGCGCGCAGCTGTTGCATGTCGATGCTTGTCGCGCGCAGCTGTTCGAGCATCGACATGTTTTTGCTATTTTTGCTGTCGTCGTCGTTTTCTTCAAAAACTTTCTTCTTCTTGGACGAGTTCGTCCCCGCCTCGCTCGCCGAACGCAACTTCATCGTTACCACGCAATGGTCGCTGCTAAAACATTTGTCCGGATATATTTCGCACTCCTCTAATCGATTTTCCTCGATTATTTTCTTACTCACGATATAATGATCCCACCTCGTTATTCCCGGTGCGGGGTGTGGTTGCGTGTAAATCCGTGTGTAAGGAGACAAGTGTCGAAAGGCGTCCACACCATCCGCCAATCGCACGGTTTCGTGGAACCGTTTCTTCAAGTTGGGCGTGTAACCGCACTCCCCTCTGTCGTCTATATCTTCTATGTGCGTCCCGTCTTGTTTCTCTTGCATCGACATCGCGTACTCATCCTCTCTCCCCGGCTCTCCTAAAAAATGATCCAACGGGCCGGGAGAAACGTTCAAATCGCCCATCCAAACAAACTCCTTCTTCGCCTCGCGCAACTGCACTAACCTTTCTCTCAGCGCTAAGTCCAACGTTTTCCTCAAAGCAATCTTTTTCTTCGTCCTCGATCTGTTATCATTAAACCCACTAAACGGCATGTATGTTGTCAAAACGTGAAACCCATCCGGAAACTCAAACTCGAGATACCGACCTTGGTACTGAGCGTTGCCTTGCGTCAAGCCGATATCCGCGTGTCTTAGAATTTTCACCGGCGGTTGCACGTCTTTGTGCACGAAAACGACGTTCCCGGCCCACGCGGTATCTCGACTCCCGAAGTAGTTACGGTGTTGCAGCGAAAAATACGCTCTGTACGTCTCGCTCAACCCGTATTTATGAAGCCACGTTTCCTCCTCTCTTCCACCATTCTGAGCACCACCTGGGCCACACGAGAGAGGATGTTCCGTCACCGGCTCCGTGCCTTTCGCGTCCTCTCCGTACACCCACGTCTCGCTGAAATAACACAAGTGGAACTGATTTTCTCGCACGTATTCAAAAACCTTTTTCAACTCAGTCTCGTAATACGAATCCGGCGGGCAACATCCGCACTCGCCGCTTCGCCTCGTCATCGTCTGGTTCGGATTCGTAAAGTCGTACCGAGAATTTCGACAAAATCTCGGATGTTCGAACAAACCGTTGCAATTGAGCTGGAAAAACGTGCGAGGCTGAGGGAGTTTTCTTTGAAGCTTCGCGTTCGCGAAGCCTTTGTTCTTGTTTTTCCCGCCGTTGAGAGACATTATTCGATGAGAGAGAGAGAAAGAAGTGAAGGATTTTCGTCGTCAGATTTTAAAATACTCGACTCGTCGAATCAAATCATCATGTCCGGCTTCTTTGCGGCTTCCACCGTAACCAGACGACGACGACGACGACGAGAGGAAGAAGACCAACAAGACGAGAATAACGACGACGACGACGAAAAGTTGTTGCTCTTGGAATCACCGCCGGAAATGAACGAAGATATTAATAACAACAACAACGACGACGACGACTTTGAGGAGGAAGACAGTCCGGCGCCAAGACCTTCTCCTCCTCGTTCTCTTTCTCCTCGTTCTCTTTCTCCTCCTCGCATAGACATCGCGGATGAAGCGGATCAGGTGTGTTTTCAAATCGAGCGCGTGGTGCACCGATTGATGTCCAGTCTCGCGTCGGAGATTTGTCGAGACGAGGCGTTTCCAGTCGAGTATTACGACCTGCACGTGCCTTTGCACGAGTGGTCTGAAAACGAGAAAATATTTGTTGAAAGCGAGAAAACGAGGTCGATACGATTGAACACGATTACGTTTGCAAGAGTCATCGCGATGTTGAACTTGATTCACACGAACGTTCGTCAAGGGAAGACAGTCACGCAAAGGGAGATGTATTATTGCGCTTCCGCGAAAGAACCGTTGTTGTTCTCTAAAGTCGTTCACGTGTTGAACGCGATCAAAGATATCGCAGGTTTGCTGCGCATCGATCGAGGCGCGTTGAATATCACGAGCGCATCTAAAGGTTTAGTTGTCGGTTTAGTATCTCTCCGAAACGATGTGACTCAAACGTTCGTGGATTGTTCAAAACTCGATGGTTCGGGCTTCACGATCCCGGGTGATTTAAAAACGATCGAGAGTTTATCCATCGACGCCTCGCTGTGCGCATTCATTCTCGTCGTGGAGAAGGACGCCGTGTTTAACAAACTCGTACAAGAACGAATTTGGGAGAGGTATCCGTGCGCAGTTGTTACTGCGAAAGGCTTTCCGGATTTGCCGACGCGCGCGTTCTTAAATCGGCTGGCCTTAACCGGCGTACAACGCACGTGTAAGATCTACGTCTTGGTCGATTGGAATCCGAGCGGCTTATGGATCTATTCGACATACGTCACGGGAGGTGCTTCGAATGTCAACGAATCGACAAAGTACGCGCTTCGAAACGCCGTGTTCCTCGGAGTCTCGCACGAGGACATACTCGCCGCTGGTAAAGTGCTCACGTCCAAGCACACGAAGAAAGAGTCTCGAGATATCGCCAACGCGTTACGGAGAAAACGCGGGCCTCTGTACTCCACTTTCAAAAGCGAACTCGAGCAAATGCACGCGCTCGGACGCAAGTGCGAAATCGAAGGCCTCTATGCATCCAACATCAACGACGATAATTGCTCCGTGCTCTCGGAATACGTGCTCACAAAAATAGCGCAAATTGAACAACAACGACAACAACAGCGACGCTAACATTTTACTACTCCCCAACAGTTTTAACACTTGAGTTTTTGAAAATTTTCCACAAATCTAACCCGCACATCTTCATCGTTATCACCATCATCGCATCACCGTCGTCGCGGAGAGGAGAGCTTTTCATCATCGGAGAGAAGCGCAAAGAAGGAAAAGAGAAATGGCCTTCGTCGGATTGACTGCTCCTCGTTCTGGTCGCAGCATCGTTGGTTTTGATACAAAAATGATCACCACCGTTAGGGGTCGTCGAAGTTCTTCTGTCGTTTTACAACACCATCGCCGCCGGGGGATGATGATGACGATGGCACTCGCGCGCGGCAACAGCAGCGGCAGCAATCAACAGCATCATCACGAGTTATCGCCGCCGAGGAATAAAAATGAGTGCGTGCAACTGTCGTCGAACAAGAAAGCGACACCACCACCTGCTTTGAATTCGTCGAATGCTTTGACGACGTTCGAGCAAGTCCTGTACGGCGGCGTCGCGTTCACGGCGGCGTCCGTGTTAAAGCGGGAACTCTCCCCGGGATGCGAACTCATCGACGGGAAGCAAATCGCGCAAGAGATTCGCCAGGAGATTAAAGAGAAAGTGGAGCGGATGAAAACGATCGCGAACGGGAACACGCCGGGTTTGGCGGTGGTTTTAGTTGGCGAGAGGAAGGACTCGCAGAGTTACGTGCGTTCGAAGAAGAAGATGTGCGCGGAAGTGGGGATTCGATCGGAAGGGACGGATTTACCCGAAGACGCGACGGAAGAGGAGGTTTTAAAAGTTGTGAGAGCGTATAATGCGGACCCGAATATTCACGGGATTTTAGTGCAGTTGCCGATGCCGAAACACATCAACGAAGAGCGAGTGTTGAAGGAGGTTTCGTACGAGAAGGACGTGGACGGGTTCCACCCGTTGAACATCGGCGCGCTGAGTCAACGAGGTAGAGAAGAGCCGAGGTTTGTGCCGTGCACGCCAAGAGGATGCATCGAGTTGTTGAAACGCTCCAACGTAGAAATGAAAGGGAAGAAAGCAGTCGTCGTGGGCCGTTCGAATGTCGTCGGTACGCCGGCGGCGTTGTTGTTGCAAAGAAACGACGCCACGGTAACTGTAGTGCATTCGCGCACGAAGAACCCGGAGGAGGCGATTAGAGAGGCAGATATTGTGATTGCCGCGTGTGGAGTGACGGAGTACGTCCAAGGTTCGTGGTTGAAACCCGGCGCGGCGGTAATTGATGTCGGCATCAACGCTAAAGACGACGCGACGAAGAAGTTAGGATACCGATTAGTCGGCGATTGCGATTTCGAGAGTTGCAAGAAAGTTGCCGGGAAGATGACGCCGGTCCCAGGTGGTGTAGGGCCGATGACGATTGCGATTTTGTTGCAAAACACGTTAGAAGGGGCAGCGAGAAGTTACGGCGTCAGCGAACAACTCGGATTGAAAAACTAACTACTCTAATTATTTATTCACTGGACTGAGATTACAAACGCCTTCTCGTCGTTTCTTCTTCTTCTTCTTTCATTGGATATGGATGATGTACCGTGCGGGGCCATTTCTGGTGATCGCAGATGCTCACGTTCGTCTTCAATCAGTAAACTCGCAATCGTCTTTCTCAATTTCGCCTTCTTCTTCTCCAACTCGTTCAGACGTTCCTCGCACATTTTACGCTCCTTCTCGTGCAAGGCGTCGTTGTGCCGAAACCTCGCCTTGGCGTTTGCCGCGTCGCCAATCTCTTTCTCGTCGATGTCGTCTTCGTCGTCACCGTCGCCGTGTTCATTCGTACTGTTCCTTTTCTTCTTGTTATTGTTTTCTTCTAAACTGTTCTTGCTGTACCCCCCGCTTTTTATAAACAGCTGTAAACTCTTGGACGAACGCAACAGCGCCAACTCCCTCGCCCGTTCGATGTGTTCCGAATTTCGTCGTTTCGCATATTCGATGCACCATTTCGAGCACTCGATGCTCGTAGACAGTTTCTTGTTGGCAATTCTCAAATTTATCATCGTTTCTCGACGCGAATTCGCAGCTGTGTTCAACTCTTCGACGATGTTTCGCGGAAGGTACAAAATATCACCATCGTCACCGCCGCTATCGTCCTCGTCGAGGAAAAGTGTTTCGACTAATCCGCACGGTAATTTCATCGTCACGTCGCAATCGTTCGCGCGTTCGAACCGTTCGTTGAATTGTTTCTTCAAATACGTCTGTCTTTCGGTGACTCTCTTCGTCGCTTCGTCGAGCGTCTGCTCTAAAACTTTGAGCGTCACCTCGCACGTCTCTCGCGTCGCTTTCTGTTGCGCCTTTACTTTTTCCAAATTTTGTCTCTGCGTGCGGTGAGCGTTTAGCTTTTCAAACCAGGTTTCGTCCAGTGAGAGTGGAAAGTACGTCGCTGGTTTGCTGTTATGAGTAGCGAGTGTCGTCGTCGCCACTGCTGCTGCAGTCGTCGCTCCTTTCTCGGCCAAGACATCTCCTCCGGATGAAGTTAACGCGACTATCGATTTACTTCGCGTTTGCATCATCGACGCCGGAGAGAAAACGGATTCGCGGCGGAGCTTCGTTCGTTCGGCTGCTAAAGAAGAAGCTTCGGTAGACGTCGCATTATGTCCAGTGTTAATATTCGAAGAAGAAGAAGCGGAGGAAGAAGAAGTATTCTTCTTGCGCAAAACTGGACCGTCTTGTCGATACAACACCAACAAAGTATCGGCGTGAATAGCCGCCGCCGGAGAATCCCTCGTCTCTCGTCTAAATTGTCGTTCGTTCATCTTTAATTGGTCTGACGTTGCTTCTAATCGCATCTTAGCGTTCGCGAGCTCAGGTCCGTGGTTCTCGAACGCCGTTTTGGCCTCGCGCGCCTCGCGCTGTAATCGTTCGAGCGTCTCGTCCGGTCGCGACATCGTTTCGTCCTCGTCGTCCAAAATTTCAATTCGGCTTAACCGTTCGAACACTCTCGCCGCACGATATTCCAACGATAGCACTTCGACTTCGACTTTGTGTTTTGTTTGTTCGAGCTCGAGTACTCGATGGTTCAATCGCACGCGATTTTTCACGGTTTCGTCTTGGATATCGAGAAGGCGTTGAAAGGCGATTTTTTTCGCCTCGCGTATCTTCTTGTTCTTCTTCTGTTCGAATCGTTCCGCTTTCGCGCGGAGGCGCAAGTTTCTCTCAAACGGTGCTTCATCTTCGTACATGTTTATATTCGTGTCAATCCCGTCTTCGTCGTCATCATCATCGGATGGATCGCTCACGTCGGCATCGTCGTTGCCTTCGTCGTCGTCGTCCTCGTCTCCCTCTTCGCCGTCCGAATCGTCCTCGTTTTCCGCGCTGCTTCTCGCAAACATTGATTTCAAAGCGTTCTTCATACTCACGGCATTGTTGTTTGATTTTTCGGTGTCGTTATTGATGTCATTCATCTTTATGTTTCCATCGTCATCAAGATCATCGTTTCCGTCTTCACTCTCGTCGAGAAATCTGCTCGACATTTCCGATTCGCGCACGTCAAAAATTTTTCCTTCCTCTTCCAACCAATGCATCGGACGCGTATTCGCCAACGCGTTCAATCGCGCGACGATATCCCACGCGTTGCCGTATTCAAACCTACTCTCTATCTTGTAAAACGAGTCCGTGCGAATGCCTTCGAACTGTGTCGCCGGCGTTTCTTTCAACGCACCTCGCGCTATACTCTTCGCTTTCTTCCACGCCGTTTTGGCGCGATCCACCACGCGACTCTTCTCGAAGACGACGTCGTCAAATAACGCGTTAAACTTTTTCTTTTTAATTCTCGCCGACCGTAACAACATCGCGTGATGCATTTTCATTCGCTCTGGCGTGGTGCATTGAAGCTGGAAGTGTACGTCGTACAAAAGTCGATCGATTTGTCGCTCTTCGTCTTCGCCGGCGGAGTCTTTCGTCGACGCGAGTCCCTCATTATTCAGAGCGCTCTTCTCCAAAACATCCGATTCTGACGATGCCATCAAACCAACCTCGCTTAAAAACTGCATTTTACCCACGCCATTAACCTCCCAATCATCATCACTCTTCCTCTTCGGTATACCAAAATTCGTCACCGCCACTGGATCTCGAAAAATTTCATCCCTCTCCTCGCACGCGAACGTGGTCACCGCGCACCTCCTCGTCTCCATGCCATCGAAACATTCTCTCTTAATCTCCTCCGCTTCTCTCTCTAACCGCTCAATCTTCTCCGAAACCTTCCTCTTCGCCTTTGCCACCTCCTCCTTCGATTGTCTCTCCAACTTCTCAAACCTTTCTGTATCGACCACCAAAACGTCCGTCCCTTTCGCTTTGACTTTTGCTCGAGGGTGCGTTTGTTGCGCGTTCTCGACGAGCACGCGACGTAACTCCTCCCGAACGTCCTCGAGACGATTTAAGACGACGTCTCGTTCTTTTTTCACATCCTTTTCCTCCTCCTCCTCCTTCGAGGACATGATGTTGGTGCTTCAAAGATATTTGGTCAAAGATGTGTAAATTGTTTTTCGTAAAAAAACAAATTTTGCCGTTATTTTTAGTTTTTTTGTATCTCTTTTCGGCTCAAAACGCCGGACTTTTCACACTCCGTATTAGGTGAACATCGCTTTGCACTTCAACACGAGTTTTGTGTGTCCCCGTTACACAGTAAACGCGAGAAGAAGAGAACACGACGGAGAATAACGAGAAGATAAGAATGAGAAAAAAGAATCCAAATCCGCAGCGCGCGGTAAACGCGAGGACGGTTTTGAAGGGAGAAGAAGAAGAAAAAGAAGCACCGGTGGTGGTGTGTGTGCAAATACCACCGGACGATGATGATGATGATGTTTTTGTTGTTGTTGATGATGATGATGATGATGATGATGAGATGGACGAACATATACAAAGAGAAGAAACTGATTTTAGGAAAGGAGCGAAGAGAAAGAGAACGCAACAACACGAGTGCGATGTTTG
>Ga0115555_1001741_pt1 | contig 14890 bp, 12 predicted proteins | sample COGITO_mtgs_1104_2_FD_87285 | JGI IMG/M metagenome (GOLD analysis project Ga0115555, IMG submission 87285) | Pelagic marine microbial communities from North Sea - COGITO_mtgs_110407 | ecosystem: Environmental > Aquatic > Marine > Epipelagic | place: Germany:Helgoland, sampling site Kabeltonne... | reverse complement strand
GTTGCTGTTGCTGTTGCTGTTGCTGTTGCTGTTGCTGTTGCTGTTGCTGTTGCTGTTGCTGCTGTACCTGCTGCACCTGCTGCACCTGCTGCACCTGCTGCACCTGCTGCACCTGCTGCACCTCCTGCTGTACTTGCTGCACCTGAACCTGCTCCTGCTTGGTCTGCTGGTCGTCTGAAGAAGGCTCTGCAGTGGGCCGCTCCCACTGAGTGACTCCGGTAATTTGATTACCGTAATATGTCATTCCGCTGGCAGGGTCCACATCGGAGATCCAACCAGGCGGGAGTTTGGTCTCGATTTCAGGGGCCGGGGGGGACAAAACAGCTGGTTCGATATTTTGTTGCTCTCTAGGCTGCTCAGCTACACCTTGCTGAACTTGCTGCTCTGCTGGCAACTCGCTCTGTTGACCGGCTGGCTGCTGGCTGAAGAATCCTGCCATTTCGCCACTATCCCCCGGGATTGCCCCGAATAAATCATCCCCGCCTGAACCACCTCCGAAGAGTTGATTCACCTCATTCGGGTCTGAAACTGACGTTTTCCTCCGAGACGTAGATAGTTGAGTGTGAATAGATGTCGATTTAGGGGCTGAAGGAATGTGGTCTACCACTGGAGCTGGAGCAGGAGCTGGAGCTGGAGCAGGAGCTGGGGCATCAGCTGGAGCTGGGGCATCAACTGGAGCTGGGGCATCAACTGGAGCTGGGGCATCAGCTGGAGCTGGGGCATCAGCTGGAGCTGGGGCATCAGCTGGAGCTGGGGCATCAACTGGAGCTGGGGCATCAGCTGGAGCTGGGGCATCGAATCCTCCAGACGATGAGAAGTGTGAAGTAGTGCCGGCTGCAGCAGGCGATCCGAAAAGATTTTCGCCGCCAGCGCTACTGGAAAAGAGATCATCGGGGGCATGAGTTGGTGCCACAACTAAAGGAGCCCCAGCTGATGGAGCTGGAGAGGGCGCAGGGGCGTCAAATCCAGATGGAGCAGAAGTGACGGCAGAAGTGACGGCTGGGGCTCCGAAGAGGTCATCACCGGCTCCTCCACTGGAAAACAAATTGTCTGGTGCGGGTGCTGGAGCTGCAGCGACTGAGACAGATGCTTCTCCAGTTGAATGCTTTCCAAAAGATGTTTCCGTCGCTGAAGGTTCTTCCCGTTCTTCCACCACCGACTGTTCTTCCGTCGCAGAAGATTCTTCCGCTTTGAGAACTGGAGCGGGACTAGGCGCACCAAGAGGTACAGCCGCCTCGGAATCCGAATCCTCTTCGTTGAAGCTGCCAATGAGCATTGATGATTTTCGGGCCAATTCAGGTCTCGGGGTAACGTCGGTGGAAGGGGGAAGCGGACCTACGGCATCTGATTCTTCCGTCGCTTCGGTGGTATCCGGCAGGGTTGTTTCGCCACTCTCCTTTGTGGTAGACGGGGACGTCGTTGCAATCGCTGTGTGAGGAGATGAGTATCTATTTTCAGCGTCATTTTTGTTCTGGTGAGGCGGTGAGACAGGTTTAGTTGGAGTAGCTGTTGGAATTGTGAGTGCAACCTTATCAGGAGAGGTCGATTGAGATGCGCCGAAGAAGTCTGCTGCGCTGCCATTTTGCTGAGTTTGGGCATTATTGGGGGAAGAGGGTTGTGATCCACCGAAATAATCTGCTGCACAGCCGTTCTGCTGGGTCTGGTCATTGCTGGGGGAAGTGGGTCCGCCGAAAAAGTCTGCTGCGCCACTTCCTTCACCACCAACACTGAATAATTCAGCAGCTTCGCTCGCAGGCGCAACATGCTGGGGTAGGGCTGAAACCACCTGCTGCTGCTGCTGCTGCTGCTGTCGATTATCAGAGGGAATGCTGCCAAATAAATTATCATTACCCCCACCTCCCCCCCCAAATAACGAATCTGCCGTCCCCCCACTCATTGTAACAGCGGCGTTTACAGAAGGAGCCGAGTCTTGAATTTCGACGAAGCTCCCAGTACTTTCCCCACTACCTCCCCCCCCAAAGAGAGAGTCTGCAGTGCCGGCGCTGACAGCAACTGTTTTGACAGGGGATTGAACAGCGGGTTGCTCGGCGGGTTGCTGTGCCGGAGCGCCAAATAGGGCGCTCGCGTCCCCTTGGCTGTCTGCGCTCTCACTACCACCTTTGACATGGGGTGATTTGACAGGCGTCTTGGCCGTAATTGATTTGGCACGGTCAACAACTGATGGAGCTTCAGGAGAGGAAGGGGGGAAGCTGGCGAAAACTGGGGGAGGGGGCAGTATTCCACTCGACTCGGCGAACGACTTAGGCGCGTTTGGGGTGTTTCCCGTGGCTGGAAAGCGTGGTGGCCCCTCCATCGCCATGTGAGTAAGATTGAGCGAACAGGGCTGCGAAATCAGTGTGGGGGGGGAGGAATGGGCAGGCGGGCTCTTGCGCGAAGTCACTGTCACAAGTCGACAATAGTAAATTTGTATATTGAAATCCTTTTTGTGTGCCCCCTAGGTTGATCGACACAAAGCCCTCCCCCCCCCAATTTACAGGACTCATTACGCTAAAAGGCTCTATAGCGTTACCAGAAGAAGTACAGGATCGCCTATCTAGAATTCAAAAACCAAGAAAAGAGTTTCTGAGCGAGAGCACCTCCTCCTCCACGTCCAAACCTCTTCTTTTTTACCTCGACTCCTCCCTAAGTGCACAACACTTTGCACCCCGTAATATCTTCGTGTAAAGTTAACTTTCGCTTCCAATTGAACAAGACAAAATGGACGGAAATCTTCCTGCAGGTATACCAGGACAGGACTTTGAGGAGATCCGAGAGCAGGATCGCTTCCTCCCAATTGCCAACATTGCTCGAATTATGAAAGGCGTCCTTCCCGAGAACGCTAAGATCGCTAAGGACGCGAAGGAGACAGTCCAGGAGTGCGTGAGCGAGTTCATTTCATTTATTACGAGTGAAGCCAGTGACAAGTGCATGCATGAGAAGAGGAAGACTATCAATGGGGATGACCTTCTCTGGGCGATGAGCACACTAGGATTCGACAAATACGTTGAACCTTTGAAAATATACCTCGCAAAGTACCGGGAGGCGGTGAAAGGGGAAAAGCCGGAGAAGGCTGGAAAGAAGAAAAAGTCTGATATGGACGACTAATTTTGTGACACCCCTCCCAAGGCAATGGTTGGTAACTGTTTAATAATTTTCTGTGCCGTTTATACGAAAAATGTATAATAAACCTCCTCCCCAATGATTCTTCTGCTTAACACCCTTGCCCCAGTTGTTCTGCCTCTGCCATCATGCTCTCGAAATTAAGTTTCCCCTCTTCCCGCGTTTTGCTATCAATGTGCTTCAGTGCAACGAGAGAGGCAAATGCGCAGCACTCTGCCAGAGTCGCGTGTCGGCCGTCCACGCTCTTCTTTGCAATAGATGCGACGACAAACCCGCCAAGAAAGTGATCACCCGCCCCATTGCTGTTGATATCTCCAATCTTGACCTGATAATTGGCAGGAAGTTGAAATCTGCACTCGCCTTTACCCCAAATACCCCCCCCTGAAGACTTGACGAAACAGCCGCTTTCACCCATGGTGACAATGACGGCACTGGCTCCAGAAGTGAGCAGAACATCCGCTGCCTCGCCCAAATTTCCCTTCTGAGTAACATCAAATAACTCCTGCAGATTGCAGTGAATCAGGTCGACATTTTCCAGAATGTCGGCGCTAAAGATTTCTGAATTCAAACCATCTTCGGGCCCAGAAACGCCATTTAAATCCATTGCAGTCAGGCAGCCATTTAGGTCACTTTTAGCTGCGCGAAAGAGCTTCGCCAGACCATTGTTGGCGACTACCCCGGGCAACAAGTGAGGGTAACCAAAGATGAAAGCGCCGATATCACCGCCCTTTAATGAACCGATTTCTGCCACCAGTTCGCTCGCCATGAGACTGGAATTCACCCCCGGCGTGAAGAAACAACCCCGTTGACCGCCCTCGTAAATAGGTAGAACCGCTGTAGATGTCGTACTAGCAGGAGTCGACGACCGAATGATGTGCATGTGCTCTTTTCCCGGGAGCAGCAATTTCGAAAGGATATCCGCATTTGCGTCCTGTCCCACCTTACAAATCGGGATTACTTGCCGTACTACACTCGACAAACGGGCGAGACACTTCGCAACATTGCTCACGGAGCCGCCACCAGTTTGAGATATGCCTCCATCGAATAACTGGATGCTCTCATCGATGCCATTCCCACACATCGCATCATTGTGACTTACTCCCCTCAGTTCGATGTCAAGACAGGCCAAGCCTGCACAAACGATGCGTTGGCTGCAGATGGGAATCGACCAAGTATGCTCTTTCGTGTCCAAGCCGGTACCGCCACCACTTCCAGTTCCAAGAAGAGTTTGTTCTTGTTCGGAAGATGACCTCGATGTGGATTTCAGACAGAGTTCCTTTAGATTCTCCATCTGTGCAAAGAATCCCGGGTCGACCGTCTTAATCAGGCCATTTTCGTCCTCGGGAACCTTAAAGAGATACGCCAAGCCTTTGCTGACGCCTCTCTGTGACACCCTCTTGCTTCGGAAATAAGTGCAGAAAACAGCCGCGTCGATATACAAGGGAACGCAGAGAACGCTGTCACTCGCTCGAGTGTACGTTACCATGGTGTGTGCTTGTCCAAGAAATCCGCTCGACGTGTACTCGACATAGTCTCTTTTCTCGTCGTTGATTTGCGGCGTGAACATGACGGACACCTTGTGATCTATGGGAGGTACATAACCGTAATTTTCGAATATAGAGTGCTTGACGCGGAGCTTCGCGCTGCGCGCTCTTTGCCCGCTGGTGCCGGCGAGGCTGCGCATATCGTTATTTCCGAGGTGATTCGCGCTCGCGACCACTTCCGGACGTAAGCCATTGTTACGCAGATACTCTACCGCGGCTGTCTTAAATTTAGTCTGGCCGGCCTTAAAATCGGTTCCTAAGAGGTACCCCCGTGCTGATGGTGATTTCAGTCTTTGGTTGAGGTCATGCAACCCACGGCACGCGAGGGTATTGTGGGAAGCGCCATTCACAAAGCTGCACCCCTCCAAAATTGCGGCAGTCGCATAAATCAGAGAGGGGGGAATCGAGTCCTCAAATTGCGACGGGGCCAGATTCCGCCCCCCTTGTGAAGAAGAAATCACCGAATCTAACAAGATTGAGCCATCGTCGTCACTTTTGGAAAATTGCAGACCAAATCCCAAGTTACCACCTAGGAGTTCTTCAGCAGTTGTGATCTTCAAAATATGGGGAGAATTGGGCTCAACGGTCCCACTCCATACAACTGTAATGTGTTGGGAACTGGATTCACCAAATTTCGACTTTCTCCACTTCTGGATATCGCCTCGGATCTTTGCAAGAGCAACCAAGGGAGAAACGGATGATAGATCGATGCAATGCGGCAGTGAATGCGCAGTAGTAGTTTCGCCGAAGTCGCCGCCCACTGTACCCTCAATCTCTTCGTGCATTGCCTCTGATATGAATCGGCGATCGTATACTCCCTTCATTGCCATCATATCGTCCAGCCCTCCTTCACGCACTTGCCTAACCAAATCGTAATCCAAAACCTCGTTTGCCTCGAGAGCCTCCCCAACGGATGAGAAATTGCGCACATCCCAGCCTCCCACTGCGCAGTTGCCGAAATCAAGTTTTGCAAAGTCTTCGTCGTCTCCTAACATGTGGCGGAAACCCCGGAATGGGAAAGCAGCTGTCTCCACATCGGAGAAGTCCATCTGTGTGATGCACCCGTTCAAGCTCGGGCTACGACGCTGGCCCTGTGGCCCACGAAAAGAGATAATCTGTTGTGCCTGACTCTCAGAAGCGCACGCGAGTGTGCTCCCATTTGAGCCAAACAGACCCACAACCAGGATGCCGTACGAAGGCTCTTGAGGTATGACCATAGCCTAGCCTACCAAGCGTGTACGATTGGCTTATTTTAACGGAGCAAGACAGACTTTCTGAAAACGTTTCTCTTTTCTCCCATCGTTAATGCCTTTTAATCAGGTGTTTTTTTGTAAAGTGCTTGAGGCAGATAATTTCCTCCTATCGCCTCTGTCTCCCTCCCCCTGGGCTTGATTTTTGTTCGGATTAATGATGCATCGTTGCCGCTGTCCTGGACTGCCTTGATATTGGCTATTTTCGTTGAGGTGAGAGGTGAGGTGGGAGATGGTCAGTGGTGAGATTCCTCCTCGGCCCAAAGCTCACCCAATCTCTGTAGAACTTGGCGACGACGAACTTGAAATTGTTGTAAAGAGAAGGGCTCTTTCTCGGGAGTGACTGCGTCGATGATACTGTTCAACGATTCCCTTGCTCTCGTCGCCTCATCGCTGGGCCAGATTGATTTGGCGAACTGCTAACGCTGTTTGGTCCGCACTGGGGACCGCCGCAGTGTCCTTCGCCGCCGTTGCATACTTCGGCGAGAAGGTGGGCGTGCTTAAGGTGGTTAGCCTGCTCAGCATAATTGTAAGGGTCGTGGGGTTGAACTTGGCTGGTGAATGAATTTTAAATCCGATGATGGTGACAATAAAAATCGTACAGATAATCGACGGTAAACTTTAGCCTTGGTTTGGTTTGGTTTGGTTTGGTTTGGTTTGGTTTGGTTTGGTTCGGTTTGCAGCATTGGTTTCATTATTTACTGTCAGATCCACCCCCCCCCAATAATTTACTCATGGCGTCCATCATGCCCTGGTTTTCACCGGAGAGACTCTGGCTCATGAGCATGCTCCGGTTGTCAACGATTGGGATTATCTGCCCTCCCCTCTTGTCCTGAACCAAAATGTATACCAACCCAGACTTGTCACTGTGCTCGGCAAAGACAAAGGCGTCCCCATAGGGGCCCTCAAGGTTGTACCGGATACGAATTCGGTTGCTCTTATCGTCCTTGGAAACGTAATTGGTGTGTTCAATAAAGTTACGGCGCCCCTCAGACCGCCTGTTTCCGTCGCGGCCGTACGCTTTCATCGGCGTACCAAATCGGCGCCCCAAGTCAGGATCCTCCTTGATCCGATCAAAGGAGGTATTAAATAATTTGCTGGGCCCCATACCAAATGGGTTCAGCTCCTTCACTATGAAATATGCGCATACACTCGCAAAAGCGGCTACACCTCCCCAGAGAGCGAGTCGCGAGCCTGCCGCGACCTTCTCGCCAGGTGTTAGGACCACGGAGGACTCGTTTCCGTGTACGTCCTTCTCTGCCTGCTTTGTTTCTTTTGGGTTTTCTTTGGTGGAGAGATTCCTTCTCGGTGGGCGCTGTGACGCTCTTATCTTCTCGACGGAGATTTTTGTGCGCTCTGAGTTGTGGAAGTTGCGGAACAGGGCTCTAGTGGTGGTTGTGTGGGGAGTGCGTAGTAGCCGCGAGGCCATGGTCATCGAAACAGGCCGGAACATTTTCGAGTTGTTGCGCTTTGATTTGAGGGAATTTTTGCCGTTTTCGTCGTTCTAGAGGGGTAAAGTGAAGCAAAGATGAGGACGAATTCAAGCGAAAAACACCAGATCAGGCTGATACAATATAATTGCCCGATCACCTCGTCCCAGATCACAAGATCTCAAAGGCACAATGTTCCGCTCGTCGGTATCGCGGCTAACAGCCTCAGCTGGTGTGGTCGGAAGTTTGGTACGTCAGTCCTCGCGGAAAAGTGATGAAGACTCCTGAAACCTCGTCTTTGGTCCTCCCAACTTTCTGAGCCTTTCAGTGTCCCTTCGTAGCCTGCAAAAAGCGCAAATTCGCTTCGATCGCCTCGGTGAATCTCGGGAGGAGTCTTGTTATGTGTTGGCTGAGGCGATGATGCTGTTCAGCCGTAACCGGAGGGGAGAGAGGCGATTGGGGGCGTAGAAATCTTCAACTGTGGTGGTGGTGCATCGGATATGCTTTTGCAAACTGACACTTGTGTCTTGATTCCGCGGCCCTTGTTGTGATGAAGTATCAATTTTTCTGTGCGAATGCTGTGCCGCGTGTAAAGGGCACCTGCTGACGACGATGACCCATCAAGACTAACTCATTTTTCAATTGCAGGGAGCCATCTATAGCAGCAACAGCAACCGATCAGCTAGCCCCTCCCCCTCCCCCTTAACCCGCCTCGCGCACTGCGATCCGCTGCCCACATCTGCTCCTCACGGAATTGATGTGGTCCTCGGCGCTCAGTGGGGAGACGAGGGCAAGGGAAAGCTCGTTGATATGTTATCCCAGGAATACGATGTTTGCGCTCGCGTTGCTGGTGGCTCCAATGCTGGCCACACAATCGTCGCTGAAGGCACCAAGTACAAGTTTCACCTCGTGCCATCGGGTATATTGAACAAGAAGGCGGTCTGTGTGGTCGGAAACGGTGTTGTCATCCACCTGAAAAGCTTCCTGAAGGAGCTTCAGGGTCTTGAAGAGGCTGGGGTGGACATAGCTGGTCGAATCAAGATCAGCGATCGTGCGCACATTGTTTTTGACTTTCATCAGGAGGTGAGTTGTTCGCGGTGTGTGGCTTACACCTTTAGTGATTTGCGCGACTGTCAAGGGAAGCGTATAAATAGTGCAGCTTCTTCTAACAATAATGTGTACAAATATCCGACTTATCAGGTTGATGGTTTCCAGGAAACCCGCCTTGGTCGCAACAAGATTGGAACGACCAAAAAGGGCATTGGTCCCGCCTATGCTTCGAAGATTTCCCGAAATGGTCTCCGCGTTGGTGATCTCAATGACTGGGAATATTTTGAGTCGCGCTTCCGCACTCTTGCTTCTGACATGATGCGCTCCTTCCCCGGTTTGGAAATTGATGTGGAGAGTGAGTTGGCGTACTACAAGTTGATTAGAGCTCAGATCTCGTCCATGACAGTCGACACCATTGAATATACAAATTCGGCTCACCGTGACGGAAAGAAGATTTTGGTTGAGGGGGCGAACGCAACTATGCTCGATATTGACTTTGGCACCTACCCATATGTTACCTCATCAAACCCAAGTATCGGCAGTGTCCTTACTGGTTTGGGAGTCAGTCCAATGAAAATTCGCGGGGTTTTGGGTGTTGTGAAGGCATATTGTACACGAGTCGGAGAGGGGCCATTTCCCACCGAAGACACGGGAGCGGACGGAGAATTCTTGCAGAAGAACGGCTTTGAATTTGGTACTACCACAGGAAGACACCGGAGATGTGGTTGGTTGGACATCCCTCAGATGAAATATTCGACGCTTATCAACGGTTACACCAGCCTTAACTTGACAAAACTGGACGTCTTGACAGGGATGGAAAGGATTAAGATCGGGACACAATATATTCACGACGGCAAGGCACTGGATACGATGCCAGCAAATCTGAAGGTGATGGGAGACGTGAAGGTGAAGTACGAGGAGATGCCTGGCTGGACGGAAGATATCTCGAAAGTCACGAAATTCGAAGACCTACCCCAGAACGCTAAGAACTACGTGCTGCGAGTGCAAGAATTGCTCGGAGTTCCTATCCGTTGGATCGGAGTGGGCCCAAATAGGCTTGATGTGGTTGATCGTGGCGAGAACTGGTCGTTGAAGCGATAGGGTGAGAGGAGGTAAGGGGACTTGATATCGGATGTATTGTGTATTGTGTATTGGACTGGACTGGACTGGACTGGACTGGACTGGACTGGACTGGACTGGACTGGACTGGACTGGACTGGACTGGACTGGACTGGACTGGACTGGACTGGACTGGATTGGAGTAAGAAAATCGAAGGGCGAGCTAAGAAAAAAGACAGTGAAGTGCGATGTGAGAGAGCGAGCTAAGGTAACAAAAGCTATGAGATGTTTTCGAAAAAAATTCCATGTAATACATAGCCTAGATCTGGATCTACTGCTTGCGTAATTGGCTCAATCAGACCCACTTAGTGGTGTAACTGAGCAAGTCGTTATCTACTACTTGCGTAGTGGGATCAATCAGACCCACTTCATGATGTGCCGGAGCAAGTCATTGTTGTCGAAAATACAATCCTTAGCGGAAGAACTGCCGCAGATTCGTCTGAATATATTAAAGGCAACCATAGGCCGCCGCTTCAAAACGACTGCAAGATTTTCGCCCCTAAACTCGTTGTAAACGGGCCCATAATATTTCAGGAGCAAGCTCAAGTGTAACATCGCCTCGCTTCTAAGCCTCGTCGAAATCTCATCTTTGGTCCACACGAAAAAATTTGATTTGTTTTCACAATGCAAATTTACCCCTTCCGCCCACACGCAGCCAGGGCTTATGTTCCACATCAGCTCCAAAATAGATTCTTTTATTTCTCGAAGTTTTTGATCGGTCCAAAAATAGTGGACGTTGTGGAAAGGTAAATTCCCCTCACGGCATCTCACGGAGAGCATCGAAATGTCCGCTTCTATCAAGTAATGGACTACTTTACTGAAGGAATCACGACAAATCCAGTAATAGTGGTTCTTTATAGCGAGCTGTAACGGCGTGTCTACGTAATCACTACTGGCAATTCTCAGTGCTTGAGGATGTGCCTCGGCGATCGCCTTGATAACAGGGATGGGTCGTCCCTTCCGAATCGCCATGTGCAGTGGGAGTTCGTTTCCTGTTCTGACTTGGCACAGCTGGGGGAGAGTTTCCACGATTGCCAGGACCACATCATCGTTTTCTTTTTTCGTTTCGTTGACTGAATTGTCAAGCGAATCAGAACCTTCGCTACTCTCATCACTAGAATCGAGTAATTCGTCAATACAGTCCGCGTCGATAGCCGTAGTTAACACAGTACAGTCTCGTTTCCCCGCTCTGATATGCCATCTCAGAATATTTTCGTCGTCACTACCACAAGATATTCGGAATCCGTTGGCAAGAACACGAACGACTCCTGCCGACCGCTTGAGAACCACGGCCCAATCAAGACAGCTCATCCTGTTAGAAAAGTCCCATTCACCTCCCTCCGAGGGTGATTTCGAGAGAATTGCCTCGAAAATCGATGGACTTAGCGGTGTAAGTCGGTCCAGAATTACCAACTTCATCAATAATTGGTGTCGCACAGACTCGATCAATTGAATCATGTAGATTATGAACTCTTCAGAGTAATACTCCCCCTCAGCAGCAAGTGTTATCGGACACATTCCCCCAAAGTCCACAATGCTATTCGCCTGAGGGAAATTGCTGCTGAAGGCAATTACGGTAGACATAGAAAAATTCAACTTCACAGCCCAATGCAACGCAGTGCGCCCGCACTCGCGGTCAATCGTTGAAAGTTCCTCGGCATGGTTCGGTGCTGAGATCATTGGGGAATTGAATCGAGCAAGGGCGAGCACCTCCTGGTTAGACTTGCACAATGAAAGAAGATCATGCATTATTGAACGAAGGAGTCACAGTAATTGTAACTAGTGGAATCTGTAAAAATCAGATGTGTGTGTGGAACATAGCATGTCAGGTGTAGAAATTGGATAGTTATTTATAATTGGATAGACGCTCTTAGCTGTGGAATTTCTGCCGACGACGTTGACAGACATTCGAAAGAGAAGCAGCCCTGCAATATGAAAAATCGGTTCTGTCGTTTTCGAAGTCACACACGCGCAAAATCGGTTCTGTCGTTTTAAAAGTTACACACGCGCACAGACAATTTGGATTTCCACTTTTGATCGCATCATCACCCATTCGTCTCTGCCGACCCCTACTCAATGCGATTGTTTCACGACGCTACCTTGATTGCTCTATTCATGGTTTGTGCGACGGTCCGGTCGGCAACTCACGTGGGAATCATGGGGGGGGGACTAGCAGGACTTTCCACTGCTTTCCACCTGCTTCGTCGGAGTCAGAAAAAGAATTTGAAGGTGACAATTTTGGACCCAGCTGAAATAGGTACCGGTGGTGCGAGCGCTGTAGCTGCAGGAATACTGCATAAATACAATCCGAGGTTTACGAGGACCATATGGAGGGGGGATGAGGGGTATGATGAGACAATGTCAATTTTGCGTGAAACTGGTGATGCAATTATAACGGACAGAATCATAAAATACCATGCCGATGCTAGAGAATGGAAGGCTGTGGATGGCGGAGTTGTTGTAGATGTCCCTAGTTATCTTCGAAACATTTATGAATATCTGAGCGATAATTATCACGGCCAAATTGAACACAGAAGAGTTGAAATGGGGGTTACCGTTTTAAGGCCACCTGAGTTTGATGCGTTCGTAATAGCAGCAGGATTTGGCTGCTTTGACTTATGTGGTGATTTTGGTGTTACGAAATTGCGGGGGCAGAGTGTTGTTTTGAAGCCTTCAAAGCCGCTTCGACAACCGTTTGAGGCGAAACTCTTTGGCAACTATGCTGTGCCGGTAGGCAGCGGCAGTGTAATGATCGGATCAACTCTAGAATGGTTCGATACACCTCTGACAAATGACGAGGTCCTCAAGGAGCTGAGAGAGAAGACCGAGGTGTATGTTCCTGAGCTATGGGGTGAGGGTTGGGTTGTGGAAAAAGTTTGGGGGGGGACTAGGGTGCAATCTAACAGGTCTCCACTCGGGAGGGTCCCAAAATTAAGAGCACTCGGTGATCGCGTGTACCTCTTAACGGGCTTGGGGACTAGAGGGCTGATTTATAGTGGAATGTGTGGTAGAATTGTTGCAGACGCAGTCTTGAGTGGAGATAACGGAGAAATAGATAAATTTCTGAAGTAGTAAGTGTTTTGCAAACAACCTCCTTCTCTTTTTATCTATTCTCTTCTCTTGTCCATTCGTCTTATTGGCCACCAAAACGCTATTGGTCACCAAAACGCATCCCGCAGCACTTCGCCAACTCCGTTAAGCATTTGCTCCGCAAACCCAGGTGCCCACAACATCGGCTTGAGATGTTCGAAAACTTGTAGCGGGTGCGCCTCAATACGAAAATAGCTCTTGATATGAGATTGGTTATGTCCGCACTTATAGCAATTCAAGATGATGCAGCCAACTATCGAAAGATAACACAGTAACCTTCCGCAGCAATTTTCCCAGATCTTCGAAATGCAGTTTTCTTTCCACACTTTCACGCGATAATTACAACGAGGAAATGTGACCTCCAAACCTCTCCACCAGCCAAGAGAACGAATGTATCCATGGACACATGAGCGCAGGTGTTCAAAGTCGAAATCAATCACCTTCTCCATCTTGAGTGTTTTCAACGCGTTTCCATCTACGAGAAACTCCTGTACGCAATCGGGCACTGTCTTAAATACCTTGTCATTATTGACGTCAGTGTCGGTGGCAATATAGCCATGGGGAAATATCCATGAAGAAATGTCGATCCGGTAGTCAAAATCGGTCACAGTCACGGTGTAATGTTCAGTCTCGTGGTATTCATTGCCATCCGAATCGCGCCTACAAACTCGCCGGCTACGCTGCTCGTGATGGTATCCCCGAACTCTAGTGACGACCCTTGGTGGGGTATTGTGCGTGTGGAGATAGTTTATGATTTCCCGCCCTGAAGAATCCATGTGAAGCAGCGGGTCGGATGATACAATGCCCTTATAACCATCATAACGAGCCTTGGCACTTGATGTCAGAGAAGCTAAGGGGACACCATCACTTGTAGAAATATTGAGGTTCTGATCGTCTACAGGCTGAGCATACACGAAGACGTCTCCTTCTGGAGCGCCACCTCCCAGATTTCGAGCTCCCTCAGTGTAGTAATCCACAGGGCGAGGTCCCTGGCGTAACCTTTCAAGCTCATCAGGGGAGAAGTACCGAGAACCGCCTCTGCCATCAGAGCAATTGAGAAGGCAGTGTTCGTCGTGTTCGTGATGAGCCCCATGGTGTTCTACAGGCGTTGGGCAAGTCGCCGAACTAAAGTCTGTACACGAATCGAGGGGTCTTGCAACAGGCATTGCGAGCGGTGATGATGAGGAGATAGCCATAGGCAGCTGTCCTTGCTGAGGTGCCCCTCCGTAGCCAAGGGATGGATTGCTAGTCTGGCCAGGGTTTACTAGTGGCATTTTATCTTCATTCATTGTCGTTGCTAAGTTTGCTCTGGGATATTGGCTCGTAATAACTTTAAAAAAAATCTTTGAAGGAGGACAGGGCATTTAATTTTATTCTGCCAAGGTCATGGAAAAGTGCCTACTCATCATTGCTGAATGCGAGAAATTAGGACACCTTGAAGCCTCGCAGCTCATGAGAGGCAAAGTATCGCTACCACCAAGCACCCAAATTTGACCGAAAATCCTCATCCATGTCACGCACAATTGTGATCCTTGTCCTGGGAGACGTTGGCAGATCCCCTCGGATGCAATATCATGCTCTTTCTCTCCTTCAAAACAATTACAACGTGCATATTATTGGATACAGTGGTTCTCCGTTGGTGGTGAAACTAGCGTCATGGGAGGGCAATTCGAGGGAAGGTGAATCAATTCTGACAGTCCATCGCTTTGCCACCAAAAAGTATGCTAGTAAACCCACAATAATCCGTCTCCCGGTTAAGCTTGTTGAATTGATGGTAAAGATAACTTTGGCGCTGGTGAGGGCGCCTACCTTTCACGCAGTGTTGATTCAAAATCCGCCGATAATTCCGTCCCTGTTTCTCTCTTTTGTGGTGTCCCGTTTTCTTCGGCTCACTCCCAGTATAATCATCGATTGGCATAATTTACAGTTCTCAATGTTCCCGGCCCCGACTAGTATTCTCAAGAAAACAATCAGGGCCATTGCTTGGCTGTACGAACACTTTTTTGGGCAGCTAGGGGATGGTCATTTTTATGTCACAGACAGGATGAAGAAGTTTGTTGTCTCGAATTTTTTCCATGCCAGTAAGCGAACGATAGACTGCGGTGCGGTGCTACACGACTGCCCTCCTAGCTACATGTTTCAGAGTTTGAAGACGACAAGAGCAGTGTCTGCAGCTCGGCGTGATCTGTTTTCTCGGCTCAACAACGAAACCTTCGCTGTGAATGCGCGCAAAAAATGGGATCTTGACAGACCTTTATTTAGGTGAGCGGAGGGGGGGGGGGGCTTC
>Ga0115555_1001739_pt1 | contig 14895 bp, 26 predicted proteins | sample COGITO_mtgs_1104_2_FD_87285 | JGI IMG/M metagenome (GOLD analysis project Ga0115555, IMG submission 87285) | Pelagic marine microbial communities from North Sea - COGITO_mtgs_110407 | ecosystem: Environmental > Aquatic > Marine > Epipelagic | place: Germany:Helgoland, sampling site Kabeltonne... | reverse complement strand
CTCCTCCTTTAGGGCCCCCAACTCCTCCCTAAGCTCCATAACCACCCCAATCAGTGCTCGATGGTCGTACTCCATATCTTCTTATAAATACCACACCCCCACACCCAACTTAGGCCTCATTCTTTCTACACATAGCTCCTTCACCCAATTTGTACCCATTCTTACACTTAATGAAACTACATTTTAGATTCTTACCGATAGCATACACACCATTTTCATCATCGCCACCTTCACATTTATCACCTTCTCGTTTTCCGAAATATATGTATATTCCGACACCGAATATACTAGACATCGAGCATAACATACAAATTATTAATATAATAGCAATAGATTGGTCATTCATTATTATATTAATAAGGTTTTATAAATTAATTAAACATATTTAAGCTACCCTCTTCCATATATAGACAGTCGTGTAAGGTGGCATGTTATCGTGTGGCGCGGTGGTCCCATCCGCTTGGCCTCCTCCTTTACCGGTTGCCTTGTAGTAATTTTTGTTGGCATCGCAGCTCTCGTCCGTCCCCATTGGGTCGCAGAGCCCAGGCCCACGTGCGTATGGAAGGTTTGCGCTCGAGACGCCGTCGCGGGGTCGGTTGTTGTGGTTGGGAAAATACGAACTCCAACCCCCTGGGCCCTCCGAGTGTCCGGGGAATACTCTCATGTTGTGATCATGAGCGGCGATTTGCTCCTTTGTCAAAGTGACCTTTGTACTACCACCCTTCATGCCAGCGGGAAATTCTTCAATAACGGCACCCGCATCATTTGTGAGATTGCCTGCACCCACAAGGGTACGACCCCTGCTAAAAGCTTCCCATGTTGTTGTCCAACCATCACCCTTTAAAGTATTACCAGGGTTTTGGTTATTTGTTGATGTAAAAACACTCCCCACTGGGTAAATTGCATCGATCATGATTTTTCTAATGTCGCTAGGCGTCGTCATATAGTTTAGACCGAGATTTTAATTTTTATGCGGCTTCAGCAATACCCCCACCATCGGTTCTTTCCCAAAAATAGACAGTTATATAGGGTGGCATGTTATTGTGTGGCTTGCCACCACCAGTTTTACCGGTTGGCTTGTAGTAATTTTTGTCGGCCTCACCAGATAGCTTCCCCCCACGTGCGTATGGAAGGTTTGCGTACGGGACGCCGTCGCGGACCCTCCCACCACAAAATGGACCCGCATCACAACCCAAAAACGATGGACTAATCGACGAACTCCAACCCCCTGGGCCCTCCGAGTGTCCGGGGAATCGTCTCATATTGTGATCATGAGGGGCTATTTCCTCCTTTGTCAAAGTGACCTCTGTACTGCCACCCTGATCTCCTACATTAAACATTGTAGTAATGTTGCGTGTATCTGTAACGGATCCCTCGCCCACTAGCATTCTGCCCTCGCCAAACTTCCTCCATATTGTAGTCACACCGGGAGCGGCGTTTAGCGCCACTGAGGGATTCACGTCGTCGGTTGTTTTTATAATACATCCACTGGGATATACCTGATTAACAAAACCAGCAAAATCGTCATATACGATCTGATACTGGGCCTGTTGAGCCTCTGTTAATTGTTGCTGTAGGAGGAGTTGAGTTTCGGCGGCCGCTTTCTGTGCTTCCAAGTCAGCAGATTGTGCCACTGCATCTGCTTCAGCTGCCACCGCTTCCGCCTCCGAAGCAAGCTTTTCCGCCTCGGCCACCTGGAGAGCTAGTTCTGCAGCTACTTTCCTGGCCTCAGCTTCTTCGAGTTCTTTCAAAGCCACATCTCGTGCGGCCTCGGCCTCAGCCTTGTCAGCCTCGGCGGCAGCCTCAGCAGCGACAACCGCAGCATCAGCGGTGATCTTCGCAATTTCAAGTTCTTCTGTGGCTATTTGCACTGCAGTTTTAGCCTCCTCCTCCACGATAAAAACACACGCACCCTGGGCATTTATTGCGAAACCCGGGCGACATTGAGCGAATCTACATTCAAGATCTCCATCAAGTTTGTATGCTGCATTCAAGTCAAGTCCTGTGCAAACATCACCTTCCTTTTTCGTTTCCCTGGTAGCGAGCCAAATTATGACACCACCAACTACGACAAGTAGTAAAATAAGAATACCCACAACAGCTGGATTCATGTCTGTATATTATAATACAGTATTATTTTTTTTCGTTGCATTTATTATATGAACAGACCAATTATTAATGTTGCTATCGAAGCCCTCATCATAGGTTTGATGAATGCCACCCTCATCTATGGTATCAACAAAGTTGATCCAACCCTAGAGTCACCCCTACTCCACCTCGCAGCAGGTGCTCTAATTCATGTTATTTTTGAATACACTGGGGGTAACAGGTGGTGGTGTACGACAACTTACTAAAACCCAAACATCGCCTGTATAGCATCCTTAGCCTCATTCAAATCATCAAGTTCGTCATTTAAATCCTGGATCAGTTCCTGTTTTACAAGATTCATTCTCTCAATGTAACTCTTGTAAAAAAGCCTTTCGTTTGGGATATGAACCCCATTATCACGAAGACCTTGAATCGTAAGTTGCCGAACCGGAAAATCGTGGTTCATCATTAGCACCTCCGATCGGATGGCCTCCCGCTTCACAGCCTCCGTTATGTTCCTCCGAATTTTGATGGTCTTTAAACGATCCTCAATCAGTTTGATCTTCATACAGATTGCGTTGTAATCTCCTGTAGGGATAGCTTGAAATGGAGGAATCACAGGAAGTCTTCTAGAATCCGTCGCGGGTGGATCACGGATACTCGCATGGTAAATACGATCCATTTCGTGAATATTTCCCTCGACTCGCAGAGCAGCTTGCGCGGCATTGTGCATCCCAGTGTGAAGACCCTTCATGAGGTCACACATTTTCAAGTAACTCCCCTCTGGAATTGACTTGGAAATGGTATCTACTTCGGCCATGAGTTGTTGGAGATTTTCCATTTCATCGAATAAATTGAATATAGTCTAGCTCACTTAAGTTTCTTTGCACGGGATTTAACAATTTTTGAAGCTTCCAAAATCTTCTTCTGTAGATTATTTGTTAAATTGTAACCAGTCAAATTTTTAAAGAGTTCCTTATTCCCATTCATAGCAGCTGCACGAGCCTGTGTCGCCGACGGGGCACCATTCGGACGTTTTATATACTCACGTTTAAATGGTCGCTCGTTGTTAGCTACAGTTGAGCGTAGAAAATTAAAGGCATTCTTCCGATTTTCACCCACCACCATAACAGAATTAGGTCCAAAGTTTTTTACGATGTTGGTGATGCTTCGATTCTTCGCGGAAGACATAAAGGTTACACCAGGAAACCAACCCCTTAGGATGCGCAACTTGTTAGCGACGGAGAGGGGATTCTTCATGGTACCCGTGGAATGTGAAACAATTACGATAGGTTTCTTGTTCATGTTTCGACTCTTCTTGATAATATCCTCAATCATCATCTTGTGACCTAAATGTGGTGGATTGAATCGACCATATGTGAAGACAACGTCCATTTATATACACCAATATTTTTACATATCCAGTAATCCATCTATGGCATCTTGAAGCCACCCGATCTGTAGTGCAATTGTTTCCCTGTACCTTTCCCTAAATTCATTTTCATGCTCCATATAACGAACGAACACCCTATTTTTTACCTCATCTGACAACTCTTCCCATGTGGTATCATTTAAGTTCATCATTTCACAATACTCCTGTTTTGCTTCAAGTTTTATCCGCTTCGTCAAACGAAGAAGTTTTTTGTGTTCCGATCGCTCTTTTTGTAAATAAGTAACCTGTCCTTGGAGAAAATTATAATCCGCATCAATAGCCTTCTCATAAAATGATTCAAAAAAGAAAGGTCTTTCATTATTTTCTATCTCATCATGATCAAAAAGATACACTGGATCCGTTCTCGAGGCGTACGCATTCTTCAGATGATTACATATCTCCAAATATTCACCATCCCCAAACTTTTCGGAGTTTTGGTCTATTAGTTGCATAACCTTTAACAAATCATCCATCTTAAACACAATGCACTTCTTTTGTCTAAGTATTTTTTTCAAATGTTATCTAAGGCGATGCATCAAACTACTTATGACAAGTCTGATTGCCAAATTGGTGTGATACATATTGGCTACGGTGCATTTCACCGAGCACACCAGGCTGTCTATATAGACGACTACATGGAAAAAACAGGGGATCTCCGTTGGGGAATTGTAGCCGTAAATTTGAGAAATGAAGGATTTCGTCAAATAGATGATTACGTTTTGAAAACACCTTCACAGTATAGGATGGTGAGATCTCATCTGGATTATGTAGATTGGACTCAAAGTAGAGCGATCGCCAAACACTTACTTACACTTCCCAGTGTTCATCTCATAACTGTTACTGTTACAGAAAGTGGGTATTCTCCGGGATCTCCACTTTTTGAATACCTCGCTTGTGGTCTCAGGAATAGAAAGTCACCCATCACAATTTTGTGTTGTGACAATATCCGCCAAAATGGTCTTGTTCTAGAAGCACAATTCTTAGCGTACCTCTACCAAACCAATCAATATGAAGTGGCGGAATGGGTGAAAGAGAATGTCAGGTTCCCATCATGTATGGTGGATAGAATTACACCCAGAACAACCGAGTCTTTGAAAGAAGAAATTGATCAATTGTATCCGGGCTATGGTATTAATCCGGTTCAAACGGAAGAGTATTCTCAATGGGTTATTGAAGATAATTTTGCATCAACCTTCCCAGACCTGTCCCTAGTTGGTGTCACAATGACATCAAACATCGAACCATTTGAGGAAACGAAAATACGCATTCTTAATGGGGGACATACCGCTCTCGCATACCTCGGAGCTCTCACAGGGTACTCAACATTTGATCAGGTGATGGCGAATTCCACACACCGAGAACATTTTAGAAAACTTCAAACAGAAGAAATTGTTCCATCCATAGAAACTGAAGTTCCATTCGATCTATACGATTACATGGAACAGGTTGAAGAAAGAATTTCAAGTGAATACAATGGTGATAGCTTGGATCGAATATGTATGGACGGATTCACAAAGTTTCATACTTTTGTAGTTCCATCCCTGCGTCGATGCTTGGAACAAGGGAAGCGACCAATTCACACATATAAAAGTATCGCAGCGTGGTACATATATGCGAGAAGGTTTGGTAGGGGGTGCACGAAGATAAAGTATAGCGAACCCAATTGGGTCCTTCTAGAACCACTCCTCAGAGGTGATCGGGTCGATGACTTTGTCTCAAATGAAAGATTGTGGGGGGACATTCCAAGAAAATACATCACATTTACAAGAGATCTAAAGACTATTCTACTCTCACAAACGTACGAAAAGGAGATTGATCTCCTCGATTAATCACCATAAATTTCTAAAATATCTTTTACAATTTGACTTCTTTCTATATCCCCGTGCTCGAATGTCACACATTCTATACGTTTATAACTTTTGTCTTTTATTCGTTCGTAAATATCCCTGAGTCCATTATCATTGTATTTTCTGTCGTGCTGCATAAGGTCCCCCGTGATAACCATTTTACTATTATCACCCATACGTGTGAGTAACATTTTCATTTGATTTGGTGTTGAATTTTGCATTTCATCTGCTATGATAAAAGCATTCTTAAATGTTCGACCCCGCATGTAAGCCAGAGGACATATCTCTATTATTTTATCTTTAATCATCGAGGCAATTTGAGATTGGTCATAAAATTCCGCGAAAATATCCATGATGGGTCTCGTCCATGGATCCATTTTCTCCTCGAGTGTTCCGGGTAAGTAACCAATGTCTTCTTCGACGGAAACTGCTGGACGTGTGAGTATAATTTTTTTATATGAATCGTCGTTCAATCCTTGTATAGCCGCATAACACGCTAACATAGTCTTACCTGTACCAGCTGGACCTACTGCAAATACCATAGGTTTCATGCCATATAAAACGCGATTGTAATCCTTCTGGTGATCGTTCTTCGGAACTGCATTCGGTTCTGTTTCATACTCTTCCATGTATATTTCTGATTCAAATGAACATGGTGAGAATTTTTCACGACGACCCTTCTTACCCATACTATTTATACAGAATTATAAATTCTCCGCACTATTTAGATATGGAAAGTCTTCAAAAAATCAACACACTCATTGAAGAACTTCCAATTGAAAATGAATGGGTCTATATACAAATTTGTAATGAAATGAAAAAGGTACATCTCAAGTTACAAGAACTCCAAGGTAAAGTCAAAACAACGGCTACATTAGATCCAAGCGCGCCACCCTGTACGACCGCTTAGCCAGAGCCCCCCAATGCATGAGCCAAGATAGGTCTTCATATCCCACACTCTGAGAAAATTCGTGATATGTTGATGTAGCCAACTCCGCAGTAACTTTCAAATCCTCTTTCAATCGTTCAGTTTCTTCCATCTCTCTTTTCAGATAGTTTTCATAAATTGTGTGTTCATCTTCGGTTGCAACTTCGAATACCTTTGCTCGGAGTTCTGCAATCGTGTAGTCTTCGAGATATTCCCCATGCGCGGTGGCAACTTCACGGAGAGCATCCAATTTGAGAGCTGGTGTAATCGCGGTTCGTTTTTTATTGCGATCATACTCCCTGTATTTCTTATCAAACATAGCCATCGTCATAATCCACTGATAACATTTATCAATACAATTTCGATCTATCACAATCTCTCGTTCGGTAGATTCTGGTGTTACGTGTAGCACATTTTCGGAACCATGAAGGTTCTTCATAAGAGAGCACATCCTTAGATAGTCTCCTTCGGGAATTGAAGAAGAATTTTTATCTATGAGACTCATAAGTTCTTGAACAGACATTTTCTTACATTTTCATACTAAATAAGCGCTACTTAGGTTCGTGTAAGATCTAGATTTTTTGTTGTACTGTTGCTCAAACTCTTCAAATTCAGTAATAAGATGTGTGATATCATCATCCTTGTGCATAGACATTCGAATTCTATCACTCAACGCAATAATCCTAGATGAAACATTACTGGAGCGGTCTTTTTTCATTACGAAGGACAAAAGTCGATTGCACTTCGTAAGGAGAACTTCAAGATTTTCGCGGCGTTCTTGGGATCTTGGTCTTGATCCTGGTATCTCGATATATCTCTTCTCACCACATTCATTTGTAGCTTGGATGACTGTACAATTAATCAATTTTTCGTGGAGTCCGGGTGATCTCCGAACAGGTTTCGGGGCAAAGAAATCGGCAAGCGAGTATAGGAAATGTTGCATTTTTTAGGGGCTGGTGGGGCTTCGATGGGTTCGGTACAGTAGAGAACTTCCTCCCAAATAATACGCTGAACGTCTGAGCAAAGTGGAGCCGTTGCCTGACAGAATGCAATTCTGTATTCGTCGGTCACAACTGGGATTAGGAAGTCTTTCATTCTTCGTGAATTTCACCTTTTTCCTCTGTACTTAGGTTTCTTTGGAGCTTCATATGTTCCAATTGCAAATCAAGATATATACGGAGTGGAGCATCCCATAGTGCCATCTTAAACCATCTGTAAGTTGAACCCAGGTAACCGGGACCCATTGAAGTCATTGTATTATAAAACGTTTCAAACAACATTTTATAATACTAGATATTTTCTTTTATGTACATTTATTTACAACAAGCACCCCTGTTTAACACTCTTTGTGTTGTCAATGCAAGATGTCACCCAACCTTCCGCCTCTGGCATGTATCCGTAGCTGTCACCATTTTTATACGCACGGCATGGTGCGTCTTCAGTCTCACCAGGGTTCTTGTATGCTACTGACAATAATTCACTCTTATCCTCAATATCAACCTCATCGATGTTGGTTAAACAGTCTTGGATGTTTCCAAGTTCAGCTGTACCATATGTGAAAAACTCAGTGCCGAAATTACCGGGTAATATGGTACCCGCTACATCACCATCTTCAACATTAACTAAACCCGAATTAGCAATATCCAGAACACTTTCAGATGATATCATTGTACCAGTGGCTACATCATATCCAAAAAACATTTCCACCCCTGATGTTGTCGTGTAAGACATTACATATTCATCATTGAGGCTGGTAAATTTAATTTTATAAGGAATGGTGGTGGGTGTAGTTGCCCTATAACCAAATCCGGTAGAATTATACTTGATGTACCTTTCCAGTGGGGATGAGTACAAATAATAAGTATCGGGTTCGTTTTCAATAGGTTTAAATTCCACCATCATGTCATCTGTACGAACACCGGTTGTGACGATATCGAAGGTTGAAGCGGGTTCACCAACCGCGAGTTTGGGAACAATAACCCCTGGTACCGTCTTCTTCGAGATAAGAAACTTATTACCAGTGAAGGGATGAGTTCGAACCACACTCATGTTCGCAAGATCTTGGTTGACAGCATCAAGCTCTTCTTGGGCGGCGGCCACGGCGGCGACCTCGGCTGGAGATGGAACCGCGACTGGGGTCACGACTGCAACTGGAGCTGGGGTTGGAGCTGGAGCCGGGGCTGGGGATGGCTCTGGCTCTGGCTCTGACTCTCGATTCATGAACCAATAAATAGCCCCACCAACGAGGACAAGCAATAAAATTAAAACAACCACCATGGTTGGATTCATGATTGTATGTGTTATATTAGGTCATTATTTTTTTCGTGAAATATAATAGAATGTCCCTTGACGACATACCTAAAAAGGTTCAGTACGTGGTAGTAGATTCCAATTTTGTAAATGGTACAAATAATAGCTTTTCCCTGGATCTTACATTAAAATCAAATACCCATGTTGAGGATATGGGTCGGGTTCTTGGTATCAAAATGGTAGACTTCTACATTACACAGGTTGGTGATAGCAACGTAAATGTGAATACAAGTATCGCAAAATTTGTGGATATCGTTTGTCCAGACATCCCAAAAACTGCTCAAATACTTGATGAACGTCATGGGCAAATTTTGGCTAGAGTTCCACTTGAAAGACATTTCTCTGGGAGTAACGAATTTATCCTAAGAGATAAACAATGGAGAAGGTTTCACCAACAAACCAACTACTTTAACCCCATATCTATAAAACAACTAAACTTTAAAATCTTCGAACAACAAGATGACGATGATTATGTCACACTTCAACCAGATGCTCGGTGGTACATGATTTTAGAAATTACGACGGTCAACGTCAAAGAAAAACCAAAAGATCGAGAACTCCAGATCCTAATGGCAATGGAAAAACTTCTAAAAAAAATAGACACCCTCAATCATAATGTTCAAAAGTTGCCAGATAAACCTCCGGAAGAAAATCCCAAAAAATATTCCTTTGGACTTCTAGTCGCCCTTCTGGCGTCTCTTCTAGGTGGATTCATTTGGTGGGTAAATAAAACTTCTACATAGGGAGATAGTTGTAACCCAATAATTCCCATATTTCTTTGATTTTGCTAATTTTTCTTCTCGTTCTAACAAATCGTGGAACGTAATCATCTTCCAAAGCATTTGAAGGTAAAATTGGTAAAGTCTCGCGAATATACGTACGACCTTTAATCTTCTCCTCATCCACTTTTCTCATCCATGAAATTTGATCCATTGCATAGATCGGTCTAATCTTTGACCACCCCTCCCTCTGCATTTCATCTTCTGATATCCGTAGAGATCCTGGATGCTGAGAACACACCTGATAGTTTTCACCATCTCTGCCCTCATAAAGTTCAATGTGATCTATTCTGTAACAATTCCGTGCATAATTTAAATCATCACTCTCCCATCTCGTGCGACAACGACGACTTCCCACCATTCCAGATGAAGCTATAAAACCGTCACGGTTCATGCCAATTTGGCGTTCGCGAGGTGTGCCGCTCGCGCCACCCCAATAGACGTTATCATAAAATCCTGGTTCGATTGTATGGTCTCGGTAGTTCATTATTGTTAATAGTAACTAATCTTTAAATATCCTCAAATGCATCATCCCCGTAAAGTTCTTCCAATGTGTCTAGAATGTCTAGTGCATCTTTAAGGGATGACTGTGTCGAACGAATATTCCACTTTATAAGCATTTTCAATTTCTTATGGGAATTCTCATATTTTATAACCTTTTCTCGTAACTTCTTAAGCTCTTGTGGTTCTTTATTAGAAATTGGCCGACTGACAGAACGCTTCCGGTTTTGGGTGTTATAAATTTGAACTGGTCTAATGCTAATTGTCGTCATATCATGATAACGTGATTTATCTTTATGCAGTTACAACCTTTTTCTTGGTGGTCTTCTTAGCGGGGGTAGGGCTGGGTGCGGGTGCGGGTGCATCCTTCTTAGTGGGTACAGATTCCTTGCACTTGCAAGCAGGTCCAGCTGGACCCGTGGCACCCTTTGGACCGGCTGGACCTACGGGACCGGCTGGACCTGTGGGACCTGCGGGACCTGCGGGGCCGCCACCCTGGGTACCGCCGCCACCACAGTTATCAATCATTTTGAGAAGAAGACTGTAGAGACGAGTCTTGTCGAGACGTGTGCGCTTGATTTCAGTTTCAATCTCAGTGCGTATAGAATCCATTGTAGTATATATAAAAGAAAGATTATCTTTAAATCAAATGATCGTGATAGGCCCGGCACTCAATACTGGCATAGGTCACCACGCACAAAAATATACAAAATTATTTCTCCCTGACTCTGAATACTACATTTACGGATCTAAACTTCCCGAGGTTGATCATGGTCTGGTTTTCATGCTTCCTATCGAAGCTCATATAGAGTACCTAAAGTACGCCAGAACCCGAATTAAGAATCTTGCATGTATGACGGTTTGCGAAACCGAGACGGTTCATGAGGATTATGGTCTCATCATGAAAGAATTTAAGAAGGTTGCGGTGCCCAGTGAATTTTGTAAGAAGGTTCTTTCTCGACAATTTCCTGAGAATGAATTCTACATCATTCATGCACATATCCCAAAACCTAGGGAAAAACCATACACATTCTACCACATTGGAAACATTATGGATCCACGAAAAAAGTTCAAAGAAATTCTTCAAGCTTTCGTGAGGCTCAACGAACCAAATACACGACTACTTGTAAAGGCAACGTGTAATCAAAATATAGAAATAAAACTACCAAGGGTTGAAGTTATTAACGGTATTATCTCAGATGAGGAAATGGATAAAATTCACAACAATTCGGACTGTTATGTAAATTTTTCACATTCTGAGGGGGTTGGGATGGGTGCCGTAGAAGCTGCACTAAGGGATAAACCCGTGATTATAACAAACTACGGGGGAGCACCGGAATATGTAAAGACACCCTATACGATTGACTGTGAACTTCAAGAGTTGCCACAAGACGATTTCCTCTTCAAAAAGGGAATGATCTGGGGTAATCCAAATTTTGATCAACTCTTGGAATTCATGAGACATGCATATGACAACCGTGTTCGTCACATGGACCACGAACACACTAAAAAATTAGTTGGAAGGGAGAACGTTCTAAAAGAGTTCATCTTGAATGTAATTGGTAGCGAGAACGATGAGACCGATGAGAATGGTGCCACTCATCATTGAGTCTTTCTGAGCGATGATGGTCATAACAAGGTCGTCCACAACTTGGATACCAGTGGGTTTTTTAACGATACGGGGTATGAGGGTACTGATAGTGAGATAAATCATCATCGCTATTATTACAGGTCTAAGACTCTCCTGGTCTAACATTGTCTTTCTATTACTATATGATTTTAATTTGAGACACATCAACCTTGGTTCCTAACTGTGAATGCTTGACATTGTGTTTTTTACAGTAATCTCCACACACTGCTTTAAAAGAACATGGCTTCCCGGACATCGTCAGAGCACAACAGATTTTCTTAGATGTTCTCTGCTCATTCACAACTTCTGGTTTTTTTTCTAAAACCACAATCTTCCGTGTATCCCTTTTGTGTTGGTGTTTCATATAGGCCACCTTCAATTTCCAAGTCGCATCCGCCAAATTGTAACATTTGTCATCTGGCTCACTAAGACGGTACATAGTAACCGCATTACTGAGACATTCTTCCCAAAGGGTATCACGAACGACTTCCATTTTTTCAAGATACTTTTTACTTTTTATTTGTTGACTTAGGTTTTCAAGCTTCACCACCTATCTCTGCCAAGTATATATCAACCTGTCCAGCGAAATCGGGACAGGTTTCCGTTGTCTTTTTTGTGACGGCGTCTTGCACATTAATCACATGTTCCTTGAATTTCTTTACATCTATACCCGTTGCATTGTGGATCTGAGATTCTGTAGCAATATCTTTGAGTGCATACAGGTAGGCCGCTGCATAGTTTGCGTGGAGGATTGCTACGACTGGGGACTTATCCTGTTGCGCCGCTGTGGCATAACGGGCTGACTGACGAACAAGTTTCTCAATCGCTTTGTTCATACCCCTAGTCTTATTTTGCATCATCAAAAATAATACGAAGATTGCAGCTACGAGGTAGAGGTACATAGTCTCTTAAACGTAGTAAAGAAAAATTATCAGGTTACATTATGGCAGTGGATGAAGATCTACTCATAGTAATGAATACTGTAGATGATACGAGAGACCACATGTCAGAAGGTCAATATCTTAAGACATGTAACGCATTGCAACGAGTGCATAAGAAGCTAAATCGACCCAAAGTTCCCCTCCCCATGTTATTCAATTTGGACTTTACACTAAAGGGATTATACATGTTTTCGTATGCAGTTTCAATAGTGAAGGTTGTATATGGTATAAAAAATGCGACCACGCGTTAGTGTATAAATACAATTTTATAAGTATATAACCTAAGTTAAAAAATTTTAAGATGAAAATAATGAAATGGATCTCTTCCACAAATTAATCGACCTTATCGATAGGAATTCTGAAAGAATTCCTGAAGGTGACTACGTGGAAATGTGCAACGTAATCAGGGATATTCGTCGGAAGGTTCAACCACCCAGTTTTCTTATAGACCAAAATGAACCCATGACATATATACCCACATCAGATGGACAACCACCTGAATGGTTTGAAGATTCTTTACCATCTGACCCTGATACAGCTGCAGCGAACTACAGAGAACTTAATGAAGAAGAGGTTATGTATCCTGGATTGAATCAGTTTTTACAGGAATTACATGAGGAATGGACTGATGAAACAATTCCAATTGATGATCATGTTACGAGCGTTTTAATAGTTGAAAATAATTAGTTTGTAATAATATGAATATTCCATTGATATTAGGTTTCTTCACAACATTAGCGGGAATTACAATCGTCGATACTGTGCGAATGATAAAGAATTGTAATAAAAAAGAGTGACTTAAAAATATCAATATACATACATTCAATGAATGTCCTCGTGGGAACCGCTATATTTTTAACCACCTACTTTATTCTGTGTAAATTTCTGAAACCCGAATCACGTAAAATCAAACCAAAGAAAAAACCCATTGATTTCATAGAGAAAAACAAAACCGTGACACCCATGAAGAAAATTAACCCCTATTTCGCTTTCTGTAAGGAGAAACGTTCCGAAATCGTTGCCGCCAATCCAGAACTCAATTTCCGTCAGATTGGTAAAAAACTTGGTGAAGAGTGGAGGAAACTATCCGATGAGGAAAAGGCTAGGTACAGGATTACTTCTTCATAACAATCACGCTTTTTACATTTCGAATCCTAAGTTGAGATCCATTCCTACAATTTTTAAGTTTTAATTAAGAGCCATGTCACCCAAGTCTAATATGAGAGGTTTTCATGAAATCAATGAAGAGTTATACAAATTAAGTAAAAACGAAGATAAAGCAATTACTCATGAAGATATAAAAATTTTATATAGGAAATTGGACAATTGTATTTGGGATACAATATTATACACAAATGATGACATAAAATATCGGATTGATGAAATCGAAAGACATTCCTTTGAAAAGGGTCTCGAAATCGGGAAAGGGTGCCCGGACGCCAAGCGCGTAGCACGACACCAGGCGTTTTTAAATACCAACTGGCGTGAATTGAATATTATTTTGGAAACAACGGATGACTCTGAAGAAGATAGTGAATGAAAACCTAAGTTAGAGTTTTGAATTGTAATAAGTATAATAAGAAGAAATGGAAATTCCTGTTTCTGAGATTCGAGAATATCTTTTACCTTCTTCAAATGAGATCACTATAAAAGATGATTATGAATTCTGGTTCAAACTTGGACGTGAAACTTGTAACATGGCAAGATGGAGTGATTATTGCTACTTCATGATTTCTAGAAATTTTGGCAAATCGTCACCTTTCGCCACAAAGTTTCCACAAGAGGGAACCTGGACACCGCTTTCAGATGTTCAGGCAAATCTCGACGATTTAATCCAGCAAAGTTACGATCGAGATGAAGATGCTGAATTCAATAAACATTTACGGATGTATTTAAAACTACCAGAGAATAAACAGGTGAGTTGTTGTGATGTGTTCTATAATATTGGCAACATCATAGACCCCCAAATTCCATATCCCGCCAGTCGAAAGCGCAATAAGACAATTACACTTCAACAAAAACATTACATCGATGAATTTAGAATTCGACTGAAACATTTCCTAAAATATTTGGATTACATCAAGGATAATATGAGACCTCCCAAAAACACCCTGAAATGGAAAAAAACCACACGTAAAGATTCAATGAAAGAATTCAATAAGAGTGTCAATAAATTGAAAAAGTGGAGTGACAAATTGGTTTTTTTAGATGAACTAAACCTAAGTTAGAGTTTTGAATTGTAATAAATATATCTAAATGGAGAGCGTCCAAAAGCTCACCCACATCGAGCACATTCTCAAGAGACCTGATTCCTACGTCGGTCCAGTTGAACTTGGCACGGAACACTACTGGGTTCTCCAAGGTGATGCATTCACCAAGAAGAATCTCAAGTATTCCCCAGCTCTCTTGAAAATCTTTGATGAAATCCTCGTCAATGCG
>Ga0115555_1001738_pt1 | contig 14896 bp, 10 predicted proteins | sample COGITO_mtgs_1104_2_FD_87285 | JGI IMG/M metagenome (GOLD analysis project Ga0115555, IMG submission 87285) | Pelagic marine microbial communities from North Sea - COGITO_mtgs_110407 | ecosystem: Environmental > Aquatic > Marine > Epipelagic | place: Germany:Helgoland, sampling site Kabeltonne... | reverse complement strand
GGGCAGTGGGACGATTGCTTTACTTGCCGATGAGAACATTACGTTAGGACAAGTCACAACAACGAACACGGGCACGACGGCGGTGACATTGACGACGAGGGAAGGCGCGATTATCGACGGCGGTGATACCGGTGGCGCGGATGTGATTGCGGGCGGTCGCTTGGTGGTTGATGCGGTGACGGGTGTGGGCAGTGGCGCGGCGATAGAGACGACGGTCAAGAGTTTAGATATTGATACAATAACATCGGGTGATATCACAATTGATAACAATTTTGCGGCAGGCACTGTGAGACTAATTAAACTTAGTGTTGCATCTGGCAACGGAATAGTAAATTTTACTAATACAGGAAATCAAGCATTAAGAATTGCAAATGTAACAACAAATAATGGAAATATTACGATTACTAATAACGGTGACGCAAATACTGATGCAATAACTATTAATACGCCAGTAGTAACAAGTGGTACAAATACAATTTCCATCACATCTTTAACTCGTGGAGACATTGTAATAAATACTGGAATCTCAACGGCAGCAGGCGGCACGATAACACTGAATTCATCAGACGATATAAATATACAATCAGAAGCTATTGCAATTAACTCTGGTTCTGGTGGTGCGATCAATCTTAATGTTGATACGAATAATGAAATAACTGCAATACTAGATTTAGGTGGTGCTGTGTTGAATGCAAGTACGATTAATTTTAATGGTGGAGGAGATGCGTCAGGACTAGTTCAAGATAAATTAATAGGAACAACTTTAGGCAATAACACTTGGACACTAGCGACTGGTTCCGATAACGGTACATTGGTAAGCACAACTAATATCACTACTGCAGCAAGTGCCACGTTTACTGATTTTCATAACTTAACTGGTAATGCCAATATTGATTTATTTGATTTTAACGGAGGTAATCTTAGTGGTAATGTTGATGGTCAGGGTGGAGTAAATACACTTGACTACTCGACACTTGATGGACCTATCTCAGTCACCCTTAATGCAACGGGAGGCACAACAGGCTTTGCTGGATCTTCTGGTAGCGCATCACAAATAAGTGGCGTGTTCGACGATATTAATACTTTGATAGGTAGTAAAGGAGTGGATACTTTAACCGGCATCAACGCAGCTGCTGAATGGAAGATAGATGGCACTAATCAATATGTGAGTACAAATACACTCGATTTTAGTGCAATAGAAAATCTAAGTGGTAACGCTAGTATTGATACATTTACGGTGACTGCAAGTCATTCAGGAATCCTAAATGGACAAGCTAATAATGATGCCTTTAATCTGAGTGGTTCTAGTGTAGTTTCAGGTAATCTTGTTGGTGATGCCGGTAATGACACATTTGATTTTGACAACATTGCGCGTGTGATTGGTAATGTTGATGGTGGAGTAGGAATAGACACTATAAACTTTAATGGCTCTACTTTGGGTCAAAAAGTTACGATTACAGACTCGGGCGAGAATGGTCAAACTGGTACGATATTGGATGATCCAGGACAAAACACATCACCTAATACAGCACTTATTACGGCTAATTTTACTGATATAAATTTACTAAGTGGAAACACAATTAGTAGTCTTATTGGTCAAAATGTTAATACATTCTGGAATATTACGGGTACAAACTCAGGAACATACGGAGCCTCTTTAGAATTAATTGCTATTAATGTTTTTAATGATTTTGCAATCGTTACTGGTGGTACAGCTGCTGATACATTTGTTTTTCAAAATAATTCTACAGCGAAGATTGTAGGAGGTATTGATGGTGGCGCTGGGACTAACATCCTGGCCGGAAGTGTTGGTGTTGATTCGTTTGGAATCACGGGATCAAATATTGTTGTGGTCACGCCGTCCGGCGGAGTAAGCGCAACTAATTTGACTAATATTACAAATATTGATGGTACAAGTGCCTCTGACAGCGGAGCAGATGTATTCACACTTAATGCAGGGGTAAATTGGGCAGGTTCTTTAAATGGAACTGGCGGTAATGATAGGTTTATCCTCAACAATACGAGCACAATAGGCGGAACACTGACCGGAGGAACAGGTAGTGATACGTTAAATTTGAGCGCCTATTCAGCGGCACGTAATGTCACATTAAACGCTAGTTCAACAGGGAATGGATTTGCTGGTACCGAAACTAGTATTTCTGGTGGGTTCTCAGAAATAAATGTTTTAACTTTACGCAATGCTGTCGACGATTCGCTTCAAGGTGCAAACTTCACTAATACTTGGGTACTTTCAGGTAGCAATTCAGGTTCCTTAACTCAAAATGATAATACGCTTACTTACAGTGGTGTTGACGATTTTATTGGTGGTACTGCAGCGGATACATTTACATTAACAGGAACGCAAACAGGCACTATATTGGGTAATGCAGGTGATGATATATTTAATCTAAATACGGGTGGTGCTTTAACCGGGACAATTTCTGGTAATGCCGATAACGATACATTTAATTTGAATTCGGGTACGACTACAGGTGCTGTAGCAGGCGGAGAAGGTCTCGACACATTAGCTGGCAGTACCGCCTATACAATTAACGGCACTAATAGTGGTACTCAAACACAATTGAATGGCGGTTGGAATACAATTGAGAATTTGACTGGTACGGAAAATGCCGCAGATACATTTACATTTGCTGGCGGATCAATCTCTGGAACGGCTAACGGCCTGGGCAATAATGACGGTGACAGACTCAATTTTGGTAATGCTGCAGCGCAAACAATCACAATTACAGAAGCATTAGCCACAAATGAATTTGGTGGCACAAGTACGAGTGCTGCAAATTTCATTAATATCAATGTGATAACTGGTAGTGGCAATAATGATACTTTCACAAGCTCAACTGCTGGAGGGACGTTTACGATACAAGCTAGCAATGACACCTATTTTAGCAATGGTCAAACTCTTAACTTTACCGCCTTTGAAAATTTAGCAGGTAATACTGGTAATGATATATTTAATATCAATCAGGCTCGTAATGTAAACATTAATACTGCTGCCGGTGATAATGTAGTCAATGTCAATCAAAGTTTGACAGGCGGCATTACTACTGGGTCCGGAAGTGATACTGTCATATTGAATGCTACAGTAAATGGCAACGTAGTTGGTAATGGACAAAATGATTTTCAAATTAATAACACTCTAACAGGGAACCTCACAGGTAGTGTTGGAGTTGATATATTAAACGTAAACGGAACGATTATAGGCGCGGTAGATACTGGTGCAGGCAATGATGTTATGAATCTGAATGGGACTATTACGGGTGATGTAACAGGTGGCCCCGGAGAAAATGTTTTAAATCCAACTGTCAGTATTAATGGTACCTACACGCCGACAGGTAATGATACTTGGAATCATACTTCTGGGGTTAGTCTAGCAACCAGAGTGACTGGTACAGGCTCAATAACTATTCCTGGTACGGAAGGCCAAGCTCTTAACGTTGGTGGAGGCGACTTAATATTGCCGAATTTGACTGGTTTTCAGGGTCATACAGTTATTGGTGGAACACTAACCCCTAGTGGTGTTGATCCATATTTCCTCGCAACGGACATTACATTTAATTCAAGTCTATTGACAGTGACGAATGCAATACAAAGTGGTGGCTCTGTCACTTTGTTAGGGGGAGATATTATTCTTAACAACGACATAACAGTATCGGGTCAAGATAGTCTTATTGGGATGATTGCGGCAGGACCTCTTTTCGGTGGTGACGCTGGTGATATCGATGCTTCAGGCGGACCTGTAAAACTAACGGCACCTCCTTCTAATAATAACCCATCGGGTGCGTTAATTGCTGAAAATACCATTGTTAATTCAGAAAATATTACACTGAGCTTTGGGGGTCTCGGTGAAGTTGATGTTGCCGTGGGCGCTGACGCAGATCTTGAATTTAATGGTGCAAGTACAAATGTAGATGTATCGACAGATGAAGCTTTTGAAGCTTTCATTCTCGGGGTGCTTTCAGATGCCGGCTTAACAGTTGGCATAACTACTACCTTTTCTATTAATCCCGCCTCTGCCTTGATTGGTCTTGAAACGTTAGCCTTTATTGATGTTGGTTTGTTTGAAGAAGAACTTACGCTATATGGTCAGATAGGGATGGGTATTGCTCTATCGTTAGCACAGTGTGAAGAACAAGAAGGTTGTGTCCCGAGTGTCACAGAAGATGAATTGAATACTCTGATTGAATCGTTAAAAGCACGCGTGATAGAGCTTGAACGAAGACTTGCTGAAGCGACTGATTCTAATGTCCGTTCTGAACTAGGAGAACTAATTGGAGGCTTTAACAAAGAGTTAAAAGATTTCCGAGATTATCGTCAAGAATTACAAGAATTTTTTGCTTCGGAGGATGAAGATGAAGACTTTGATGAAGATGAAGGCTTCGATGATGAAGATTTCAATGAAGAGGACCTTTATGAAGACTTACCCGATGGGAATGGCTCGTTAGATAGACCGATAGAGATGGGAGAAGTTGAACGATTAGCTAAAGTCTTAGAAACCGTTAAGTCTCGTGTTGAATGGCTGGAACGTTTAAAAGTAAATCCTGACGAACGCGCGCGATTAAGTGAATTAACAAAAATAGAACTAACTCAAGAAGTACTCGACACCATCATTGAAGCGGCTAAATCAGAAGCAGTGTTTATAGAAAATCAGATAAAACTATTGATTGAGAGCACAGAAGCGATGTTTTCACCTGCTCCAATGTTCACTGCGGAAGTGCGTGATTATGATTCGATGCAGACAGTTCACTACGGAACTGATTATTTGAACAGTTTGCCGCGCCATCCATTATTGAATATTAATTAAAATATTATTATGATGCTAAGAATAAAAATTTTCTGCTTAGTCGTATTTACATTAATTTTTAATGTAAATATTGCGGCGGTTATTCTTAATGCAGATGATGTAGAACAATCAGAGTTAACATTGCTTCAGGATGAAACAAAAGTATTTCAGTCTATTGGCATGGGCATCGCATTATCACTTGCTGAATGTGAAGGTGTTGATTTGTGTTCACTCACAGTAGAAGAAAATGAAATCAAAGAATTACTTAAAGCGCTTGAATCAAGAATCACCGCTTTGGTTTTGAAACAAGAAAATGCAAAAGATTCTTCTGGCATAGACAATGTTTTGACTGCCTATATAAATGAACGTGATAGTTATAATGCACATTTAGAAAAGCTACGGAGTATTACAAGTACACTTGATGTTGATGCTTTTTTGAAAGAATCCAACGAGATTGAAATAGATTTCCCTGTTGAATCTGCAAGAAATGAAGCGTTATTTGATTATCTCACCGAGCTCGAAGCTTTTGAAGATGAAGAACTTGAAGATGACGAAGATTTGGAAGACTTTCCAGACCTTCCAGAATTAGACGATGTTAACTCGATTCCTTAATTTAAAATGAAGATCAAAAAATATGACTAAAAAATCATCTAGTACCTCACCCTCCCCTATATTGCCTTTGTTTTATAAGCAAGTTGTACCACTAAATAAAGAAGTACATGGTGAACTTTACATAGAGGGCATAGAAGATTATTTACACACTAAGGATACAAATAGCATCTACATTGCTGCTGTTGAATTTTTGCAAGCATCACGTGAATATCCAATTGTATTTGCAAAAGGAAAAGATGATGTGGTTTTTCCTGTAGCCTTATTAGGCTTGGAACAGAATCAAAACGTTTTCATAGATAAAAGCGGTGCTTGGACGGCAAATTATATTCCAGCCTATGTGAGGCGCTATCCTTTCATACTCGCAACAGCAGATGACAATAAAGATAACTTTACTGTTTGTATTGATGAGAGTTTCCCTGGTTTTAATACGGCTAAACAAGGAAAAGCGTTATTTGATGATAAGGGAGAGCATAGTGATGTTCTAAACCATGCGGTAGATTTTCTTAAGGATTATCAAACTCATGTGCAATTAACAACACATTTTTGCGAAAATATAAGTAAATTAGATATTTTAGAGCCAATGCAAGCAAACATAGAACATGCAACAGGCGAAAAAACCTCTTTGGGTGGTTTTATGGGGATTAATCGAGAAAAATTAAAAGCACTCAAATCAGCAAAGATAACAGAATTATTAAACACCGATGAAATGGAACTAATATTTATGCATTTGTCATCATTATCTAATCTTAATGGATTAATGAAAGAAAGTAGTTAGATAAATTCATTAGTAAACTCCACACCATTGGTTCTCTCAGCATTTTTATGGCAGATCAGTAGAAAATTGCGTCTAAACTTTCAGAGTTAAGTTATTCATTTTCTATCTTGATGGGTTGATTAGGATCAATATCGTCTTTTGGACCGTATTTCTTTACGTAAGAAGTAATGACTTTGTCAGCTTCTTTTAATTCTTCTTCAGAAAGTTTTGTCTTTGCTTTATCGATGGCTGCTACAGATAATTTATGTTCATGAGCTGCACCAACGCTATACCAAATGTAAGCATATTCGAAATCTTTTGGTACGCCTCGACCTTTAAAGTACAAATCACCCAATTTATACTGTGCTTGCGGTATGTTTTTTTCTGATGCTTTACGAAACCATTGACCGGCATTTTTATAATCTTGCTCTACGCCTTGTCCTTTCATATACATCATTCCCATATAATACTGTGCATAGCCATGATCTGAGAGTTCTGCTAGTGATTGCATAGTTGTAAATGCTTTCCCATAATCTCCTTTCAAATAAGCAATAACGCCGTCATTGAAATCTGCGTTAACAGAAGAGGTGAGTAGGGTAAATAATAGGATGGATATTGAACTAATTCTTTTCATATTCTAAGACTCACAGTTGGTATTGCGATTGAACTCTCGTAAAATACGCCGCTTATTAGATGTCAAGTTGGCTTGAGAGACATAAATATCGTTTTTGTTATGATATCTGACCATAAAGGTTGCGAATTGTTTCATGCAAGATGAAGATTGTAAATAATATGGGGACGTAAATGAATAAATTTCAGGCGTTTAAGGTATATCAAGAGAATAAAAAAGTATTAGGCCGTCTAGAAACTATCACGATTGATGATCTTGATACGGGGGATGTGCTCATAAGGACAGCTTATTCAGCTATAAATTATAAGGATGCATTAGCTGGCACGGGAGCCGGTAAGATCATTCGCCATTTTCCCTGTATTGCTGGAGTCGATGCTTCCGGTGTGGTTGTTGAATCACAAGATAAACGTTTCAAAGAGGGTGATCCAGTATTGGTGACAGGTTATGAATTTGGTGTTGATCATGATGGTGGATTTTCTGAGTACGTTCGTGTGCCTGCTGAGTGGGTAGTGCCGGTACCGGTTTCTATGAGCTTATTTGATGCAATGGCGATTGGAACCGCTGGATTTACAGTTGCATTATGCGTTCAACGATTGGAAGAGAATAATCAAACACCAGAGTTAGGACAATTTATCGTAACTGGCTCTACAGGTGGTGTTGGTAGTTTTGCTATTGATATTATGTCCTCTTTGGGATACGAGGTTGTCGCACTGACGGGCAAATCTGACAATAATGACTCATTGATGAGTATAGGAGCAAGCCACATTCTGGATCGAAATAAGCTGAAACTGGATGGCCCATTATTAGAAAAAGGGCAGTGGGGTGGTGCCATTGATAATGTTGGAGGAGATATTCTTGCTTGGTTAACGAGAACAATGAATCCTTGGGGCAATATTGCGGCGGTTGGACTAGCGGGTGGTTTTAAAGTTAACACATCGGTGATGCCTTTTATTTTACGTGGTGTCAGTTTGTTAGGTATTAATTCACAAGGATGTCCAACTCATTTTAGGCATCAACTATGGGAACGCTTGGCGGGTGATCTTGCACCTAAACATTTGGATAAAATCGTAACTAACACGATTGAGTTAGAAGATTTACCGAGTGTGTTTGACAATATGCTGGCGGGTAAGACTACGGGAAGAACGGTAGTGTCGATTAATCCTGATGAATGACATAAAGAAATAATTGAGATTTTTATGACTGCAAAAACATTGTACGACAAACTCTGGGATGACCATGTGATTTGTGATTATGGTGACGGCACGGCATTGATCTATATCGATCGACATCTTATTCATGAAGTTACCTCGCCACAGGCATTTGAAGGTCTGAAATTAGCTGGACGACGACCTTGGCGTTTAAACACAAACCTAGCAGTACCTGACCATAATGTTCCCACGCTTAATAGAGAAGTTATTGAAGACCCAATATCGAAACTTCAACTTGATACTCTGGACACGAATTGCAAGGAAACAGGAATAACCAAGTTTGAAATCATGGATCCAAGGCAAGGCATTGTGCATGTGATTGGACCAGAGCAAGGCGCTTCATTACCGGGGATGACTATTGTCTGTGGCGATTCACACACATCAACCAACGGCGCATTAGGTGCACTTGCCTTTGGTATTGGTACATCTGAAGTTGAACATGTGTTGGCGACACAATCTTTGGTGCTTAAAAAAGCCAAAAATATGTTGGTTAGTATTAATGGGCAAATCGGTAAAGGTATAACGGCAAAAGATATTGTCCTTGTAGTTATCGGTGAAATTGGAACAGCTGGCGGCACGGGTTACTCGATCGAGTTTGGTGGTGATGCGATACGTGCTTTGTCGATGGAAGGTCGAATGACTGTATGTAATATGAGTATTGAAGCGGGCGCTCGAGTTGGACTTATTGGCGTTGATCAAACTACTCTTGACTATGTTAAAGGTAGGCCCTATTCACCCAAAGGTGAAGAGTGGCAACAGGCTGCTGTGTTGTGGAATGAACTTCAAAGTGATGAAAATGCACGATTTGATAAAATTATCGAGATTGATGCATCGAATATTGAACCACAAGTAAGCTGGGGGACTTCTCCCGAAATGGTTGTATCCGTTAATGATGATGTCCCTAATCCTGCTCATATAGATGATGCTACAAAACGCGAAGGAATAGAAAATGCGTTGCGTTATATGAACTTGGTTCCGGGTACAGCAATGACGGATATTAAAGTGGATAAAGTATTTGTGGGTTCATGTACTAATTCACGCATTGAGGATTTACGAGCTGCTGCTAGTGTCGTCGAAGGAAAAAAAGTTTCTAGTGATATCACATTAGCGATGGTTGTGCCTGGGTCAGGTTTGGTTAAAAAGCAGGCAGAAGACGAAGGCTTAGCTGATATCTTTATTGAGTCTGGATTTGAGTGGCGTGAACCCGGTTGTTCAATGTGTTTGGGTATGAACCCGGATCAGCTTGAGTCTGGTGAACGTTGTGCGTCGACTTCCAACCGCAATTTTGAAGGACGCCAGGGGCAGGGCGGACGAACACATTTAGTGAGTCCAAGCATGGCAGCAGCAGCGGCCATTGCTGGACACTTTGTTGATGTTAGAGATTTCTAAGGAAACATGAATGGAAGCATTTAAAACATTTACGGGTATTATCGTTCCTATAGATCGATCTAATGTGGATACCGATGCGATTATTCCCAAGCAGTACCTAAAATCGATAAAGCGAAGTGGTTTTGGCCCTAATTTATTCGATGATTGGCGTTACTTGGAACAAGGACATTCAGTTATTGAAAATCAATCGCGTGCAGTAAACCCTGATTTCATTTTGAATCAATCACCTTATGACAAAGCGGAAGTCCTACTTACAAGAGAAAATTTTGGTTGTGGTTCTTCCAGAGAACACGCTGTTTGGGCATTAGATGATTTTGGCATTAAGGTTGTGCTTGCGCCAAGTTTTGGCGATATCTTTTATAGCAATTCATTTAAGAATGGGTTCTTACCTATTCTTTTACCAGAAGATGAAATAGAGGCTCTATTTATTTCTGTTAATGCACAAAAAGGACTTAAAGCAACAGTCAACCTTGAAGAACAAATGGTTGAAACTGAGGAAGGCAATAAATATTCATTTGATATCGCGTTAGGATTAAAAGATCGTTTACTGAAAGGATTGGATGATATCGGACTCACTTTGGCACAATCTGATGAGATTCGGCGTTATGAGAAAGAGAGAGCAAAAATAACACCTTGGATGTTTCAAGGGGTTTGATTACATGAATGTAATCAATACGACTTGACGATAGAGGGGTTCTATTTGTGTTGAAGTAGTAACTTGGAGATCGAGAATGCGTTTTGTCAAAGAGCCAGGTTTGTGGGAAAAAAGAAATATTGAGATTTTGTGAAGTGACTAAGTCTTTCCATAATCAATATAACATTCACTCAAAGTCTAAGAATCATCAGTCAAGAGTTACTTCGCTTACATGCCACATACCTTATGTTAGGTCTTGTTGTTCTATGCTATTGTATTTATTGATGATATTTCTGGCTATTCTAGAGTTTATCCATTGAATATTAAAAAGGTAATGATTGATTATGGTGGAAGATAATTTTGATTCTGATGTTATAGATGATTTTGGGGACGAGTGGGATGCCTATGACCAATCGACAGTTGATTCTAATGAATTAGAAAAACAGTTTTTAGACTACTTTAAATTATTTACATGGGATAAAAGCATTGTTAATGGAACTGGTGCTGATTTTGGTTGTGGTTCAGGGCGATGGGCAAGATTTGTTTCAAATAGAGTAAAGTCACTTATTTGTATTGATGCTAGTCAGAAAGCGGTAAATGTATCAAAAAGAAATTTAGCAGATAAGACTAATTGCCAAGTTGTGTTGGCTAAGGTTGATGAATTATCGATACCAGACAGTTCTCTCGATTTTGCTTATTCTTTAGGGGTGCTTCATCATCTTCCTAATACGGCTGAAGCGATAAAAAACTGCACTGATAAATTAAAATCCGGTGCGCCATTCCTTATCTACCTTTATTATGCATTTGATAATCGTCCCAGATGGTATTCATTAGTATGGAAATGTTCAGATTTTTTCAGAGGTGTGATTTGTAAATTACCTTTTGTCATCAAATGTCCGGTGACAAATATCATATCGGTGCTAGTGTATTATCCGCTGGCTAGGTTTGCTTTACTAATGGAAAAAATTGGAATCAGCGTCAGTAATATTCCTCTCTCTGAATACCGAGCTAAAAGTTTTTATACAATGCGAACAGATGCACTTGATCGATTTGGTACACGTTTGGAACAGAGATTTACACGTGTACAAATAGAGAGAATGCTGGAACAAGCGGGATTGGTTGATATTATATTTTCAGATATTGCCCCATATTGGTGTGCTTTGGGTATTAAAAAATAATCACACTCACATTCACTGAAGAATTTATTCATGACAATAAAAACACGTTTTGCCCCTAGCCCTACTGGTTTATTACATATTGGCGGTATTCGAACCGCTTTATTTTCATGGTTACATGCCAGACATCATAAAGGACAATTTGTACTAAGGATTGAAGATACTGATCGTGAACGTTCAACAGACGAAGCGTTACAGGTTATTTTAAATGGCATGGCATGGCTGGGATTATCGCATGATGAAGGCCCGTATTATCAGACGCAGCGATTTGATCGATATCTGGAAGTTATTAATGAGTTGTTAGATAAGGGGCATGCATATTATTGTGAATGTTCTAAAGAACGATTAGAACAGATTCGTGAAACTGCAATGTCTCGAGGTGAAAAGCCACGTTATGACGGACGATGCCGAACATTAAATCTATGCAAGGGAAAAACGGTTATAAGATTTAAAAACCCTATTGATGGACTTGTTACGTTCAAAGATCAAGTACAGGGAGATATGGTTTTTGAAAATAAGGAACTTGACGATTTGATCATTGCACGTTCGGATGGCTTCCCTACGTATAATCTGACCGTTGTAGTAGATGATATGGACATGGAGATTACGGAAGTGATTCGAGGAGATGACCACCTTAACAACACACCGAGACAGATTAATATATTCAGTGCTTTAGGTGTTAAAGCACCTACTTACGCACATATCCCAATGATACTGAGCCCAGAAGGTAAAAAGTTGTCTAAGCGAGATGGTGCTGCCAGTGTCCTACAGTATCGCGATGATGGAATTTTACCTGAAGCCTTGCTCAATTATCTAGTTAGACTGGGCTGGTCTCGTGGTGACCAGGAAATATTCTCGATTGACGAAATGGTTTCTGCATTTGATATCAAGGATGTTAACAAGTCAGCTTCTAGTATCAACTCAGAAAAATTACTGTGGTTAAACCAACACTATATCAAGCATGCTGACAATAAATCACTTTCAAAACCATTGACCGACTTATTTGAAGTTATGAATATTGATATAGAAAATGGTCCCAAATTAGGAGATTTGATAGAAGTTCAAAAGCATCGTACTGAGACACTAATAGAAATGGCTGAGCAAAGCACATTTTTTTATAATGTTTTTGAAGATTACGATGCCAATTCAGCAAAAAAACATCTTCGGCCAGTAATGTTGGAACCCTTAAAAGAACTCTATGACTCATTAAGCAATATAAGTGAGTGGAATAACAAACACATTAAGGACGTTATAGAGAAGATGGCACAAGATCTTGATATAAAGATGGGTAAACTTGCGCAACCTCTGCGGGTCGCTGTAACCGGGGCAGGTGTTTCTCCTAGTATTGACGACACATTAAGATTGTTAGGGCAAGAAAAGAGCTTGATAAGGCTACGAAAAGGTATCGAGTTTATTGAAAATCGTAGTTCGTCTTGACACTGATAATAGTGTCAAGTACAGTCGCCGCCTGTTGTTATTTCACGGTTTATGCCGGGGCTATAGCTCAGCTGGGAGAGCGCTTGCGTGGCACGCAAGAGGTCGGCGGTTCGATCCCGCCTAGCTCCACCAATTTGTAAATTTGTAGGCTGTTTTTCAGGACATGCATTAATATTGTCCCCATCGTCTAGAGGCCTAGGACACTGCCCTTTCACGGCGGCAACAGGGGTTCGAATCCCCTTGGGGACGCCACTTAACTTCGACATGTTATGTGTAGGTTGTTGCAAAGTAAGAATTACAACCCTGAAAAAATAATAGCGGCTCTACTACTCATCTTACCATCACTGGCTCTTGATGATTATATGGATGGTTTCTATATCGCCATAAAAGGTGGTTCGTCAAATATAATGAACACAGGGTTACTATACGTCCTTATCATTAGCTAGAGTGGTATTCGGTGTTATAATTCGTAGCTTATAAAACTAATTTTAAGCATTCATGAAATTTCTTATAACAGGTGCCGCTGGATTTATTGGCTTTCACGCTTCACAATATTTACTTGATCGAGGTGACACGGTAATAGGTGTTGACAATCTAAATGACTACTATGACCCTTCTTTAAAAGAAGCACGGCTATCACAATTAAAAAACAACGATAGGTTCAATTTTTATAAAATAGATATTATTGATAAGGATGCTGTCAATACTATATTTGAAGCAGAATCTCCGGAATATATAATTCATCTTGCCGCCCAAGCAGGTGTTCGTTACTCTATTGAAAATCCATATGCCTATATTGATTCAAATATCACCGGTTTTATGAATATCCTTGAGGCCTGTCGCCATAATCCGATTAAACATTTGGTGTTTGCTTCTTCTAGTTCGGTATATGGTTCAAATACAGATATGCCCTTTAGTGTTAATGATAATGTCGACCATCCGTTATCAATATACGCAGCGACAAAAAAATCTAATGAATTAATGGCGCATACCTACAGTAATTTATTTGACATTCCTGTGAGCGGTTTACGGTTCTTTACGGTATATGGTCCATGGGGCAGACCAGACAGGGCATTATTTATTTTTACCAGAAAAATTCTTAATGGTGAAGCAATAGATGTATTTAATGAGGGTAAGCATAAACGCGATTTTACTTATATCGATGATATTGTGGAAGGTGTCGTTCGTGTTTCCGACAATGTCGCTACCAGCAACCCCGAATGGAACAGTGACAAACCTGATCCTGCAACAAGCAAAGCGCCTTATCGTTTATATAATGTTGGTAATAATTCGCCCGTAGAGTTGATGTATTTCATCGAACAAATTGAAAAAAATCTAAATAAAAAAGCAGATAAAAACTATTTGCCACTGCAAGCCGGCGACGTGCCAGCAACCTATGCTAATGTTGATGCCTTAATTGATTATGTCGGCTATTCACCTTCTACATCTATTGAGTCAGGTATAGAAAATTTTATTAAATGGTATAAGGATTACTATAAAATATGAGTAAGCGGAGTGTCTCTGTTATCGGGCTGGGATATGTCGGGTTGCCTGTTGCGATCGCATTTGGACAGATTGCCAAAGTTATAGGTTTCGATATAAATCAAAAAAGGATTGATGAACTTAAAAACGGGATAGATAAAACAGGAGAGGTTATTTCTTCTGAACTAAGCGCATCGGATGTTGATTTTACATCAGATTCAAATGACCTTATGAAAGCTGATTTTCATATTATTGCCGTACCAACCCCAATAGATGACGCCAAAAAACCAGACTTAAATCCACTTTTATTGGCATCTAGAGCCGTTGGAAAAATATTAAAGAAAGGTGACATTGTCGTTTACGAATCTACTGTATACCCCGGAGCAACAGAGGGTGAGTGTGCAACTATTCTGCAAGATGAATCCGGTTTAATGATTGGTATAGATTTTTTCCTGGGATATTCACCGGAACGCATTAATCCTGGTGATAAGACACATACCTTCAAAACAATTAAAAAAGTTGTTTCAGCTCAAGATGCGAATACTCTAGAAATAGTTGCTAATGTTTATTCCTCTGTCGTCGATGCTGGAGTATTTAAAGCTGCGTCAATAAAAGTTGCTGAAGCTGCTAAGGTTATTGAAAATACACAACGCGACTTGAACATTGCGCTAATGAATGAATTGGCAATTATATTTAAACGAATGGATATTGATACGCATGATGTAATCGAGACTGCTGCTACTAAATGGAACTTTTTACCATTCAAACCTGGT
>Ga0115555_1001732_pt1 | contig 14915 bp, 16 predicted proteins | sample COGITO_mtgs_1104_2_FD_87285 | JGI IMG/M metagenome (GOLD analysis project Ga0115555, IMG submission 87285) | Pelagic marine microbial communities from North Sea - COGITO_mtgs_110407 | ecosystem: Environmental > Aquatic > Marine > Epipelagic | place: Germany:Helgoland, sampling site Kabeltonne... | reverse complement strand
GTGTCAGCTCTTTCTCGATCGCATCGAAAAATTTAGAGAAAACTCTCCTGGCCCAAACTGGCAGGGCGAGTATGTGTTTGATAGCAAATAGCGCGAGAAAAGAATGAGAGTAGCGCTGCAGATTAACGAAAGCATAAGTAACAAAAACATAAGTAACAAGAACATAAGCAACGAGCTTGCTTAGCGAAATAGCAAAAGCCAGATCGCTGCTTTTTAACCATTCATACAGTTTAATCCCACACCTTTGGAACCCGCAATGAAATTGATCAAACCCTTTCGAGGTCTTCGGCCAAGTCGTGAGCTAGCAGCGAAAGTTGCCTCACATCCCTATGACGTTCTCAACCGCGAAGAGGCGTTCGAGCTAGCCAAAGACAACCCCTACAGCTTTCTGCACATCAACAAGCCAGAGGTCGACATGGATGCCTCGGTAGATGTGCACGATCAGTCGGTGTATGCGAAGGGCCGAGAGAACCTGGATAGATTTCAGGCGGAAGGCACGCTACTACAAGACAGCGAAGAATCTCTCTATGTCTACAAGCAGGTTATGGGAGACCACGAGCAGGTGGGTCTGGTCGCCGTAGCGTCAGTCGAAGCCTATGAGAACAACCTGATCAAGAAGCATGAGTTTACCCGCCCGGAGAAAGAAGACGACAGGGTGAATCACATGGTCGCGCTGGATGCCCAGGTAGGCCCGGTGTTCCTAACCTACAAGGCACACCCCGAGGTAGATGCCCTGATCGCCAAGGTAACTGCTAACGAGGCGGAATACGACTTCGAGGCGGATGATGGCACCCGACACGTATTCTGGGTAATCGAAGATCTAACCCTTTCCGCAGACATCGAGGCCGCGTTCGCCGCGATCTCACATCTGTATGTTGCCGACGGCCATCACCGTTCTGCCGCCGCTTCGCGGGTAAAGCACCTGCGCCAGAAGCAGAACCAAAATCACACCGGCGACGAGTCCTATAACTTCTTCCTGGTTGTTCTGTTCCCGGATAATCAGATGCAGATCCTGGACTATAACCGTCTGGTGAAAGATCTGCACGGCGCCGATAGCGCCAGCTTCCTGGAAAAGCTAAGCACCAATTTCGATATAGAGAAGCTAGATCTGGAAGCGGCCAAGCCGGGCGTGGCCAGAGAGTTTGCTCTGTATCTGGACAAGCAATGGTACAAGTTACGCAGCAATGAAAACCTGATCTACAAGATCGACGAACAAGATCCCGTAGGCAGCCTGGATGTGAGCCTATTGCAGGACTTCGTGTTCACGCCGCTACTGGACATCGTAGATCAGCGCACGGACAAGCGCGTAGACTTCGTTGGGGGCATAAGAGGCTTAGCGGAGTTGGAGAAGAGGGTGGATTCCGGTGACTGGGCAGCGGCGTTTGCCTTATACCCAACGTCAATCGAAAGTTTAATGGCTATCGCCGATGCCGATGAAGTAATGCCGCCGAAATCGACCTGGTTCGAGCCGAAGTTAAAGAGTGGCTTGGTAGTCCACAAGCTGGACTAGCGGCTTTTAGACTGGTTAGTATAGTTAGTCTAAAAAAGGTGTTGCCTAGCCCTTGGCCGGGCAACAATCTTGCATGCAGAGTTCATTCGCCTTGAGTGGCAGGCCATCCCTCCACACACTGTTCCTGAAGTTTAGACGCAGGCAAAGGTAGTGCATAAATGCCTTGGCTATCTTCTGTTTAGTCTCGCTTAGAAATTTCATGGTCTCGTCTCTGTTGTGCTCAGTTTTGATCATTGTTGCCGTATATGCCTATTAAACGCTCAAAGCCCGAAAAAGGTTTACAGGAGCTCATGCAAATTACCCCAAAAAAGTCACTAATACGCTCCCTAGCGGAGTTTCTGAGCTAAATCACGCTTATGAGCTGCAAGAAGCAATAGAACTGCCGTCGGCACCCTATCGCCAGGTCTGTTTCCAAGAGCCCAAAACGAACCAGGGCACCATGCTCAAGCAGTGGCGCCCTGGAGTTACTGCCAGATGCTAGCAAACGAGTGCTAGCAGTTACCTAGAGCGCCATTAGGCAGCACTCTGCTTGTTCACATCGATAAGCGCAGCCGTCTCGCTGCCAATAGTGATCTTCTTCGGCTTCATAGCCTCCGGAATCTCTCGAACCAGCTCGATATAGAGCAGGCCGTTAGCCAGACGCGCGCCGGTAACCTCCACATGGTCAGCCAGCTGAAAGCGACGCTCGAAATTGCGCGCGGCGATGCCCTGATGCAGATAGTTACGAGCTCCTGGCTCTTCGCCAGCCTTCTTGCCGACTACCGTCAGCGTGCCTTTCTCGGTCTGAATATCCATCTCTTCTTCCAGGAAGCCAGCCACAGCCATAGTAATTTGGTATTTATCCTTCTCCAGCAACTCGATGTTGTAGGGAGGGTAGCTCGTCTGATTGGCATCGCCGCGATTTACAGAGTCCAGCAGCGAAGAGAGGTGGTCAAAGCCAACAGTGGAGCGGTATAGGGGTGAAAAGTCTAAAGTACGCATAGTCATATCCTTCCTTTTAAGCAATATGTTTAAAGTGAATTCGCCCATCTAATCGATCGGGCAGTGAGCAAGCCTCGGTTGAGCACTTGCTACAGGAATAAATATGGGGATGTGGCTAGGGTTTTCAAGGAGTTAAGGGTGCTCAGCCAAAGTCTGCCCTTTACTAACTGAATATAAACAAGTTTATTGCATTTGTGCGAAAGTGCTGCGCCCAATAGCGTAGTACTAGATGCCCAGAATTTCGAGGAATGCAGGGTCGTAGAGGTTGCGGCCATGGAAGATAAGCGGGTGATTGAGCGAAGATTTGATGGTATCGAAGTCTGGGGCGCGGAAATGCGGCCATCCGGTACAGATTGCCAGGGCATCAGCGCCTTGCTGCACATCCTCGCAATTCTTCCGTGCTCTTGCAGGCTGGGCTGTGGCTCTTCTTAAGCGTAGGCCATTTGTTTTTGAACTCAGGGATATTTGGCCGGATTCTTTAGAGGCCGTTGGTGCCGCTAAGAACCTTCAGACTTATTAGAACCTTGGAGAAGATGGAGCTTGTTTTGTACCGTCGCGCGGATTTAATCGTCTCGGCTATGTGAGTACCTGCGGGATGGCGCATGGGCTTAATAGGCTAGTAGAAGCGACCGCTATGCTCGAAGACGATGGCGTGGCTTTCTTTTCGCTGGAGGTGGGGCGATGCCTGAAAAGTTTGCTAGGAACGTGCAAGAAAAGAAACTAGGCAATATTGTGATGATGGGATGACAACCCAAAGAAAAGGCTCGGCTCTCTGGCCGCTTTGCGGTGTTTCTATTATGCACTTAAAGAGTAAAGTGCTATTGAGTAAGGTTATCCCATCGAAGCTATTCGGAAGTTTCGCCATGGGCTTCCTGCTGCAATTGGAGTGCCCGAAGTTGAGGCAACATACTTGGCGACTAAATATCAGGGCGGCATTGTCTTTGAGCCCGAGAATGCGCGGCAGCTCTGTGGGGTGATTGAGAAGCTCAATAGTGATCGTGACTTGCTGAGGCAGTTTGCCGGCAACTGCGAAATAGCAGCCAAGGAGCTCGATCGGAAGAACTTGTCACGTAAGATGTTCAAAGAGTTGCAGGGTTTGACTGTTAGCCCGCGATAGATAGAAGCATGATGGGGATTACATTCGTAGCTCATTCGGGCTTACGCTATACTTGTACGTTATTCGCCAGCACGCTTCTGTTTCGCAAGCTGGGGTATTTAATTTGATTTTAAATAGAGACTCAAACTTTGGCCTTTAATAAATTTCAAGACTTCCTGGGCGGCCTAGTCGCCCGCCAACGTGACCGTTTCTCCAAGAACGGTGCTCCAGATATAGATGACTTGCTGGCACGTCTTATGGGAAATACCGGAGAAGTGTCTGCCATCGTCGCCGCACGTGAGCTATTGGATATGTACAAGGGCCTCGACGACGAAGGTAAGAAGGAATTCTTTTTCAACATAGAAAAAAATTTCAATGCAGCGCCAGCTAGCGTTAAGTTGGCGTTCGATACCTTCGATATAAATCCCAGCAGCACCAATCTAAATCGCCTCAATCATGCGGCGGAGCCGCGCCGCGTAGAGTTGCTACGACGCTTGAACCAAACCCCAGGAGCAACACACGATCTTGTGGGCATGCGTAAAGACCTACTCGGTCTGCTGCGTGATCACCCCGAGCTGTCTGCTGTAGATGAAAATTTCATGCATCTGTTTCGCTCCTGGTTCAGCCGGGGTTTCTTGTTGCTACAGACAATTGATTGGTCTACCTCGGCAGCTATCCTCAATCGCATCATTCGCTATGAGGCGGTGCACGCGATTAAGGACTGGGACGACCTGCGCAGTCGTGTGGATAGGCCGAACCGGCGTTGTTTCGCCTTCTTTCATCCGGCGCTGACGGACGAGCCGCTTATCTTTGTCGAGGTGGCGCTGAGCAATGAGATTCCTGGCTCTATTGGTTCGATATTGAATGACACGGCGGAGGGCGATGTCGATCCTGCTAAATTTACTACCGCTACGTTCTATAGCATTAGTAATTGTCAGCCAGGTCTTAAGAATATCTCCTTCGGTAATTTCCTCATTAAGCAGGTGGTGCAGGAGCTGAAGGCGGACTTCCCGTCTATCAAGCAGTTCGTGACCCTGTCTCCCATTCCTGGTTTTAAGCGCTGGTTGGATAGCGATGCAGATGCAGAAACAGGGACAGACAGTGCCGAGCTGGTCGAGCTGAAGACGAAGATGCGTTCTCTGGATATCGTTGCGGAGAATGTGGCCGACCACGAGGAGGCCATACGCAAGTTGGTGTTGAACTATCTATTGTTGGCGAAGAAGGGGAAATACCCCCTGGATCCTGTCGCCCGATTCCATCTGGGCAATGGGGCGCAGGTGCATCAGATCCATGCGTCGGCAGATTTAAGCGACAAGGGCCTCGCGCAGTCCTATGGGACTATGGTGAATTATCTCTATGACCTGCGGTGTATCGAGCGCAATCACGAGCAGTACGTCACCGAGGGCAATATCGAGTTTAATGACAAGCTGAAGGCCTCTTTACTCAAAAGCTAGGCTCAGCCCCTGGCTTTTTCCTCTCTCCGTTCCGTTTTTTCTGTTCTTTTTTCTTGTTCTTCCTGTCCTTTCTGACCTTTTCTTGACGTTTGCTTTTATCCAGAAATAGCTCCGGCGCTATTTAGTATGTTGGAAATTATCTAAAACTGGCTATAAACAGCCAGATATAGGATACCCACCATTGCCCGTTCGGGCCTGTTCCGAGAATTGGAGCAGTCTCTTCTTGCCGGGGGTAAAGCTGATATACTCCCCATTCAGCAATCAACACAGCAACTTGCAGCACTCCCCAGACAATGACTACTGACGACAAGCCCACACAAGCAATCCTCTCTGCACATGACGTTTTTAGTTCTTCGGAGCTTGACGAGTTGTGTCAGCGTATTATCTCCAGCGGCATATTGGGCAGGTCGAAGCACTACGGGGCGCTGCTGCAGTACCTGGTTAGCTGCTCTGGCCAGAACCGGCAGCCTAAAGAGATTGAGCTGGCTACGGATGTGTTGGGTAAGGCTGATGACTACGATGTGTCTGCGGACTCATCGGTGCGGGTGTATGTGCACCAGCTGCGTAAGAAACTCAACGCCTATTACGATCAGAATGAGTTGGATGCGGCCCACAAGTTGGTCATCCCCAAGGGAAGCTATTCCCTGGCGGCCATCGCTACCACGCCCATCGTTAAGTCCTCCGCTTTTTCGCTTGCCCGGTTCGGCGTGAGCAACTCCCTGCTGTTCGCGGGCGTTGTTCTGCTTTCAGCGAATCTTTTGTATATGTTCGGTCAGCGCAGCGAGGCGAGCAGGCCGCCTTCACAATTTGCGGCCGCACATCCGGTATGGGAGACGGTGCTGGGTGATGATCAACCTATACTGTTAGTTATGGGCGATTACTATATCTTCGGCGAGCTAAACGCCAATGGCAATGTTGCCAGGATGGTTCGCGAGTTTAATGTGAACTCGCGTAGTGATCTGGAAGATCTGCAGTTTAGCGATATTGAGCATACCGAAAACTATCTGGACCTGGATTTGAGCTATATGCCGGAAGGCAGCGCCTATGCCCTGGCGAAGGTGGTGCCGCTTCTGCAGAACAGTGGCAAGTCGGTGAACATTACGATGATGTCCGATCTAACCTCCGCGGACATTCGCAGCAATCACATCGTCTATATCGGTTACATCAGCGCGCTGGATAAGCTGACGAGTATGACCTTCGCCGGGTCCGGTCTGCGTATCGGTCGCAGCTACGATGAGTTATTCAACACAAAGACTGCAGAGTATTACACCAGTGATGCGGGGCTGCCTGAGGAGGGAGACCCTTTTAGAGACTACGGGATGTTTGCTACTTTTCCGGCGAGCATCGATACCCAGGTGGTTCTCATATCCGGCATGCGCGATGCGGGCCTGATGCACACGGCGCAGGCGGTATCGAATACATTGGCTCTTGATGAGTTGGTCGTGTCGATTGATAGCGATACAGACGAGGTGCTTGCAAGTTTCGAGGCGCTGTATGAGGTGTTTGGTGTGGACAGGCTGAATTTCGATGCAAACTTGGTCTATAGCAACTTGCTCGATGCGAAGCAGATCTGGGCCTCGCCTCAGGCTAGCCGTTTAGACTAGCCCTGTTCTTTCCTTTTTCCCTTTCCCTGCCCTTTGTCCTGATTTACGTTTAAGCACAGGTTCGGGCTAATCAGACGATCTTGTTCGCTCTAACGGCGCTGCGTCTTGCTTTAACCGCCTTCGCCTTGGCCTGATCGTCGCCGTACTTGTTGATCGAGAAGTAGGCATTCTTCTGCTTTCTCTTCACGCCTTTGCCTTCCTGCCATGTTGCCACCCAGGAATGATCCTTCTCTGAATAGCTGACGCCGATCTCGCCGGAGCTGTTCAATGGCGATACCTTGCGCGGGCTGAACTTAGCGTAGGGCCAATTGCTGCCGTAGATCTTCTTGCCCTCTATATCTCTCTTCTTCTTCGCAGCGGTTATGGCCTTAGTCTTGCCGCCAAACTTCTTGAAGGGGAAGGATTGCTGGAAACTCTTGCCATCGTATTTAATACGGACCCACGCGCAGTTGGTGCCGCGTGATTCGATGATGCTGATGTGGTGTAGTGCGCTTAGTCTTTTCACGAGAACCTCTCTTGGACTTAGCTATTCTGTTGCAGAGTTATTACTGCCCAGAATGCTTTGTGTCTAAACCTGAATGATAGTGGAGCCGGAACAGCAGTGTTATGCCATCACTGAAAGACTGTGATTCAGTTCTTACTGCCAGACTCGAAAAACGCTATAAAACACGAGTAACAATAAGGCAGCGGGTAAAACCAGAAATGTACCAGTAAAGTGTACACCCATATTTAGAAGGCGGCTAGCTCGAGAGATTGTCTTAGGCGTAACAGTCAGGGCAAAAGATGGCTTGTTAGGCGTGGGACGCCATATGCTGTATCACGCCAGGCTTTCGGCTCTCTACCTTGTCGATGCTGTAGTCGTAGTTGGCGGCGCTGGGGTCGATATCCTTAGCCTCATCGATCGCGGCGGACAGATCTGCCTGTGCGGCCTGCTTGGTGAGATAGGGCCCCGAGATCTTGACCTGCAAGCTCGGCTCGTTTGGAGCGGTTGCTACGATGTAAAAATTCTTTGAATCCACTGTTTCTATTCCACCTGCCTGCTGGCAGATATATCAAACTATAATGGTCTTGGTTCTGCTCCAGAACTCGCTGTGGCTCTGGCTTCAAGCACTATACGGGGTCTATCGGCCGCGTATTAAAAACCAAGAGTGCCTGGAATACAAGATCGGATCACTAATATTTTCATTGCTCCCATTCCCGCTATTTTCCGCCAAGAATAAGACCAGAATCGCGAGCATAAACCTCGACCCGCAAGGCTAGTGCGTCCCCCGTCACAAAACCGATCTTTAGCTGTAACAGGGCCTGTTGCCTATAAATACGCCCAATTAAGTCGAATTGGATCTAGAATGGGGCGCAGCAGCAATAAGCCCGGGTGTGAGCGCTGCGTTTGACATAAAATGGCGTAAATTCAATTAGCTATAGTGACTCGAGCCAATAAGAGCGACTAGTTAATAACTCCTGACAGGCGAAAAATGTCTACTAGCAAGTCCATCAGTATCGTCATACCCGTGCGCAACGAGGCAGGCTACATCGCGGCCCAGCTGCAGCGACTGCAGGCCTATCGAAGCCGGGGACACGAGCTTATCGTCATAGATGGGGGCAGCCTTGATGACACTGTGCAACTGACTACGGGCCTGGTAGATAGCTGCGAAAGCGGCGAGAGCGGGCGGAGCAGGCAGATGAATCAGGGGGCCGCTAGTGCCAGGGGAGATGTGCTGCTATTCCTCCACGCCGATACGGAGCTGCCTGAGGATGCAGATGGTCTGATTATAGAGGCTCTTGCCGAGCAGGGCAGCCGCTGGGGCTGGTTCGACGTGCGCCTCAGCAATTCAGGGCTTCCGTACCGCATGGTAGGGGGGATGATGAACCTGCGCTCGCGGCTCACCTCGGTGTGCACGGGGGATCAGGCCCTGTTCGTCGAGAGGGCGCTATTTGAGGAGCTTGGTGGCTTTCCAGCGCTGGAACTGATGGAGGATATCGCTCTGAGCAAGGCTCTGCGACGCGCGACGAAGGCAGAGGCTAGGCCAGCGCGGCCCGATGGCGTAGCAGTCACCTCGAGCAGGCGATGGGAGCAGAATGGACTGCTGACCACGATACTGCTGATGTGGAAGCTACGATTGCTCTATTTCTTCGGTATGAAGCCCTCAAATCTTGTCAGGATGTACTATCCACGCCATGACTGAGCGGGCATCTTCAATTTCCCAATTGCACCCTCGAATCGCCGTCTTCGCCCGGGAACCGCTCCTTGGCCATGTTAAATCTCGCCTGGCCGAGGAGATCGGTGAGGCCTCAGCGCTGGTTGTGTACAGGGCGATGCTGGCTAGAGTGACTGGGCTGCTAGGCAGCGCTGATATTGCAGATTGGGATCTGTGGGTAACTTCGAATATATTTCATAAAGACTTTATAACCAATTGTAATAAAACAAATATATATATTCAGGAGGGCGCAGATCTAGGTGCCAAGATGAGCCGGACCATAGAGCTTACACTGCAGCGTGAGGATGCGAATGCAGCGGTAGTGATAGGCACGGACTGCCCGGCGCTGACTGCCGACTATCTGCAGAAAGCCCTGGATGCCCTTAGCTCGGGCGTCGATGTGGTGCTGGGGCCTGCGGAGGACGGGGGCTATGTGCTGATTGGCATGGGTCAGCCTCATTCGACGCTGTTTTCTACTATCGATTGGGGTACGGACCGGGTAATGGCTCAGACACTGGAGGCTATAGGCGCTTGTGGCCTGAGTTATCAGTTGCTGGACACACTATGGGACGTCGATAGGCCTGAAGACCTGCAGCGGCTGCGGCTATTGAACCCGCCGTTAGACTGGGATGGGGGATAGGAAGGGCCTGGTTACTTGAAACAGGAGTTGGTTGAAGACCCGATCAACAGGTAGATAGGTAGTGGTATAGCTAGATAATTAGTTAGATAGTTAGTTATTTAGATAGACAGACAGTTATATAGATCGATAGAAAGCAACCTAGATTGGAAGATAGTCTAGAGAGTCTCGATTGATAGATAGGGCATCAGTCCCTATCAAGAGAGGCTTCCAGCTCCATCAGCTTTTCAGCTAGCCGCTCGGAGTCTACTTTATAGTCCCCATTGACGATGCGGCGATGCAGGGATACGACCTTGGTGGCATTGATCGTAGGCAGTTCGTCCAGAGCCGCACGCAGCTCATCCAGATCTATAACAGGCTCAACCTGCTGCTTATCTCTCTGCAGGCTGGTGACCACCGATCTCACTGTTTCTTGATTCAATCTCTGCTCGTTGCCAGAGGTCTTGGATGTAGGAGTCTCTTTTTTCACAGGCGCAATTCTTCTCAATCCCTGATGGTAGCGGTTATTTCCCTAATCAATATCGTCTAGTAAGGCGGTTGGGTGTCTTAGAGGCGTGCTCTGCTCACCACTACCTGGGTCTGTCTACTGGCCGAATCTTAGTCTAATTCCGAGCTGGATCAGCTGCGGGTCTATCCTATAACGACAGCTGAATTGATATCTTTAAGAGGGCTAACGAAGCGGCTACGGGCAGGATCGACGGGCGTCTGATTCGTTAAAATACTCTATAACTTATTGAAAAAAATCAAGATTTTATTCGGCGAAGAACTGTTGGGCCTGCTGCTTTTGATTCCAGCGAAGTGTTCACTACGGCTTAATCGTAGAAAATTCCATGGCCATTTTTCGCAAAAATTGTTGAATAAATTTTCATTTCTATGCGCTGGATGTCTGTAGGCGAAGGCGCTAGCCTCTAAATCGCTAAGGATTGTGGGAGTGGTTTTAGGTGGGAGCGATCACAGCATTTCCATAGGCCTCGATGAACTCACTCGGCAATCTTGTCGCCTTGCCACTGCTGAGTGTCACGCAGATTACTTGCCAGTGGCCGCGCAGCACGGTCTTACCCGTGGCGAAGTTAATCATCTGAAAGCGTCGCTCCATGCGCAGCTTCCTATCGCAGGCGGTTATCCAGGTGCCGATTCGCAACGCCTCATTCTCGAAGGTGGGTAGGCAGTACTCGTAGCTCGCCTTGCGGATGGCTACGCCGCGATCCAGTCGTTGATAGTCAGCAACCGTTAGGCCCAGAGACTGAGAATGACTCCACGCGCATTGCTCGCACCACACCACATAACAGGCGTTATTCGCATGGCCCATGCCGTCTATATCTGCCTCGGCTACCTGAATTGTGTGCAGATGGGGGTTGGGAAAGTCCCAATCGAATTGCGGATTTGTCATGTTCTCGTCATGTTCCCGTTTCTTATTGGGTCTCAATGCGACCATTATTCCACACTTAGTTGAGATTCGATCACGCCATATTGGTTCAGGCATTAGGCTTTAGCTGCCCGGGGTGGCATTTCCACGACTTTTTGAGAGCCCTGTCACAAATGCCCTGTGATGTGGGTCGCGGCGGTGAAACAGGCGGTGGGCTATGCTGACAGGTCTAAACCCCAATAATTGTGGGAAAACGGAAATCGGCTCTAAAAGTTGCTCAGTAATCAAGCGGAGACTGGTTTACAAGGCCCTTCTGGGGCGCTGCCTCATATATTCACCCACTTCTACCCGTAGTTTTTATCGACTTTTGGAGCAGTCAACATCACTCTCAAAGCCAGAGTACGTCATGTCCGGTTCCCGCGGGGACAGCTAGAGTGTGGATCAAGGATGACTGAAGAATGGCTTAAGGACTACTTAAGGTGACTCAAGATAGTAGAGTGATTTATGTGTTCTTTCAGCGTGATCGCGATTAGCTGGCTACAGGCAGAATGATTTGTAAGCATAGTCCTTAGCGGCAGACTGGACTGTACTTGTATTCAGGGTTAGCGGCGATAGCTTTTAAGCTTGCAGAAAGTGTACACAGCAAAGTAACAAAGAGAATAATATGCATGCTGTAATCGAAAATTCAGATTCGGGCTTCTTCCAGTATTGGGATAGGTTAGTTGCAAATGATCCGGTACAAAACCCGATCTCCATGCAGCAGCGCGCAGACTCGCTAAAAATCAAAGACAGCGCTGCTCAGTTTACCGATCGGTCTTTTCTGGTCATGGCGGCAGAAGAGCCCGTGTTTGGCTGCAGCCTTACTCTGCACCTCGATGAGCAGGGCAGGAAATGTATCGGTTACTTTGGCCGCGAAGCCTCTAGCTATATTAATCAATCCTCGATACAGGCCCCAACAAACAATTTTCGACCAGAAGCTGTGCGATTGCTGCAGGCGCACATCGGTCAGCTCATCGAAGAGATTCAACCTTACTCTATAGAATATTTGGATCCGGTGTGTTGTGGAGTGATGTCTCCCATAACACAGGTGCTGCTCAATCACGGTGGCAGGCCGGTTCCGCAGCGATCGCAGCTTATAGATATTTCTATCCCCGAGCGCGAGCTCTATCGCAATATGTCCAAGAGCTGTCGTGGCATGGTTGAGTGGGGAAGGCGGCATCTGGATATAGAGATCGTCCATGGCGATTGCTTCGATGTTTCGACTAACGAGCATTCTGTTAGCAGCAATCTAGAAAAAGTTTTTACCGACAACGATAAATTTATCTATGAGTCGTTTGTAAAAAGAGGGAACGGATTCTTAGTGCAGGGCCGCTATAGGAACGAGTTGGTTGCCAGCAGTTTATTCGTTCACAACAAGAAGACTTGTCATCAGGTGTTTGCAGAAAATAAATCCGGCTCTTTAGACCGTCCGGTACTGCATGCTTTGATCTGGGAGGCAATGCTTCACAGCAAGCGCGCTAGTTGCAGTCAATTCGATTTTGCTGGCACCGCTATTTGGGCTTCGAGCAAAAACACGCTAAGACCCGAAGATTTTAACGCATCGAGTTTCGGTGGCGAGCGCCATGTTCAATTAAGAATTACCCTCAAGCACACAGCCGACTGATCGGCTGTTGCTGTTCTTCCGCCTATCCCTATCCCGCAAGCAACGTCTTGCTTTGGATTTCTTCCCTGACGATTAGCTCAGAATACCCGGCGCGGGCGTTTGACTAATGCCGGTTGAGCGGGTCTAATTGAGTGACATGCAGCGCAAAATCCATCCTCTAATTCTCGGACTAGAATCGATCATAAATGATTGAAAACGCCCAAATTCTTCTAATCGCGGATAACCAAGACTCGAGCAAACACCTGGAAACCGTTCTCGAGTTTCTGGGGGAGTCGATTACCGTCTGCAATAGTGCGGCCTGGGTGAAGCAGGTAGAAGAGAGCGCTTTTAAGAGTTCGCAGTTCTGTGCGGCGATCGTTGCCCAGTGCGATAAGCGAGACTCGGTCGCGGTGATTCAGGAACTTCACGCCTGGGAGAAAGGCCTGCCTTTCATTCTGGTAGGCGAACATAGTCTGGAGAAGATTACAGATTCACAATTGCTAGCCTGCATTACTGCCCAATTGCCAGAGCGCTTGAATTATCAACCACTGCTGGATGCCCTGCATAAGGCAAAACTGTTTCATGAACACTTCAATCGGCTGCGCGATTTTGATGGCGTGCGCGATTTTACGATGTTTCGAAGTCTTGTTGGTGAAAGCGACGCCCTGCAGAAAGTGCGTTATATGATGGGGCAGGTTGCCAGTAAGGAAGTGAGTGTCCTGATCACCGGGGAGTCGGGTACCGGTAAAGAGGTGGTTGCGAGAAATCTACACCTGAACTCGAATCGCTCGGACAAGCCCTTCATTCCCATTAACTGTGGCGCGATACCGCGGGAGCTTTTAGAAAGCGAATTGTTCGGTCATGAGAAAGGCGCCTTCACCGGTGCTATTGCCGCGCGGGCGGGGCGCTTCGAACTGGCCGATGGTGGCACGCTCTTTCTCGATGAGATTGGTGACATGCCACTTAGCATGCAGGTGAAGCTGTTACGAGTTCTGCAGGAGCGCAGCTTCGAGCGAGTGGGCGGGGTGAACACGCTGCAGTCCGATGTCAGGATTCTGGCGGCGACTCACAAAGACCTGGAAGAGATGATAGCGAGCGGCGAGTTTAGGCAAGATCTCTACTACCGAATTAATGTGTTTCCAATCGAGATGCCATCCCTGCGCGAGCGTCCCGAAGACATACCCCTGTTACTCAACGAATTGATCACCATCATGGAATCGGAGAGCCGCGGCTCGGTGCGTTTTAATTCCGCCGCCATCAATACGCTGCGTGACTACGATTGGCCGGGCAATGTACGAGAGCTGGCAAATCTTGTCGAGCGCATGGCCATTCTCTATCCCCATGGCATAGTCGGGGTTGGAGATTTACCAGAAAAATTCCGACAGAAAGTGGATGCCATGTTAGCCGGCGGTTCGCCAGTTTCTTCTGACCAACCCCCGCAGGATTCTAGCGTGGTTCCTCTGCCCAGATGCTCGGCGCAGTTCGAGGCAGCAGCGGCTGACTCAACCAACGGACTGTTACCCTTAAGCGGTATAGATCTAAAAGAGTATCTTTCCAACTTAGAGAAGGATCTTATCGAGAAGGCGCTAAGCGATAGCGGCGGTATCGTGGCGCGGGCCGCCGACAGGCTGCAGCTTGGCAGAACCACCCTGGTTGAGAAGATGCGAAAGTATAATCTGCAGAAATCCCAAGAGTTGGATGCTCAGCAGCAGTCTGAGCTCGGCGAAGATGAGGGAGCAGGTGAAGGTAAAGGAGCAGGAGGCAGAGAAGGAGACAACGAAGTAGACAGCGAAGCAGATGTCATCGACGGGAATAAGACTGCCTCAAACCAGGCTAGTCATTAGCCTCAATCTCCACGCCCCCTAACACCGCGGATTTCAATTCCAGTTCGATGCGCAGGCCAGAGTTGTTTAGCTGCTCCATGCGCACCAGTAGAAAATTCCAATCTGTAGCAAGCCAGATCTCGGTGACTCGCTCATCCGAGGCGTCCCGCACCTGTTCCAGTTTCACGGTAGTTAAGTCACCTATTGGAGTGCTGAGAACCTCATTACCGGCGCGTCGGTATTCGTGAATCTCAATCTCGTCACCGTCGATAATCTCGAATGAAAGGGTAGACCCGATGTCCGTATCAGCTATCAGGGCCTTTCTTATGGCGGTTTGGTAACTCAGCTCGTCTATGACGCCGCTGTGCAGTGGTATCTGCCAGCTCTCATCGTCTTCGCTGCTCGTCGCCAGCGCTGCATCCCAGTTGAAGGAGATGGCATGGCTTGCGCGGCTAACGCCGGTGAGAGTATAGGAGTAGTTCTGGGGTAGGATCTGATCATCTACCAGTTCGAATGCGCTGAGCTGATTCATTTGGGCAAGACTCTGCCCGACAAGGCTAGCCACCAATGAGTTGCTTAACTCGTATGAATTCGCGCCGGTCTTTGT
>Ga0115555_1001725_pt1 | contig 14943 bp, 13 predicted proteins | sample COGITO_mtgs_1104_2_FD_87285 | JGI IMG/M metagenome (GOLD analysis project Ga0115555, IMG submission 87285) | Pelagic marine microbial communities from North Sea - COGITO_mtgs_110407 | ecosystem: Environmental > Aquatic > Marine > Epipelagic | place: Germany:Helgoland, sampling site Kabeltonne... | reverse complement strand
GGGCCAGCCGATTTTTTTTCCCCTCTTTCCCCCCCCTGGCGGTTTTTAAGGCTTCCCATTGGTTTTCCCCCCCCCCCCCCCTGCGATTTGGCACTTTCTACGGTGGCGGTTGATGATGGGGTTGAGGCTTCTTCTGCAATTGGTGGGTTTATAGTTTGGGATGCCGCGGTTGGTGACACTCCCACGGGCCGGTCACCGCTCTCATCTTGCGCTGTGTAATCGCCCTCCGCTGCGACATCGTCGTTCTTAAGTTCCCCGCTCTTGGCGTGTCCCAAGACACTGGAGACATCGGTTTGGGCCATTATTTCCACCTCGGCCGCGACTCCCTCTCCGACAGATGAATCCCCTCGACCCTTTACGCTAATCATTCTCGCACTCTCCGCCTGAATGATCTGTGCCTTCTCGATGGTTACCTTCCCCGACGCACGATCTTTGTCATTCTCAATTTCTAGACCAGTAATATTGTTGTTGTTGTCACCTTCATTGGTGATGCGTGACGCGATGCTCGGAGCAGCAGCATTCCCAGTATCGCCCAGATTGAATCGTACACTGCTCAATTTTTTATTATTTTTGGCAATTTTCCTGTCATTATTGCTGCCGTTAATGTCTCTCTTGCTTCCAACGGCCTGGGCTTCGATAATAACAGGCTTGAGCACCTCCTTTCTCCCATCCCCCGACGACAGTTCCTCCTTGGCTTGCTGGGCTAAGAGCCCCCTTTCTGTCGGATTTTCTTCTAGCAGACCCATGACAAATTCTGTGTAATCAATGTTGCCATCACCGTCCACATCGAATCTCTCAAGTATCGAATGTACGTCTTGCTCGCTCATTCTTAGGCTCCCCAGTGTGGTCAGTACGTGATGAAGTTCGCTCGTTGATATCGATCCATCACCTGCAATCAATCAATCAATCAAGCAAGCAAGCAACAACAAAAAATGTGGGGATGTAGGTCAGTCCAGTCAGTAAGTAGCTGCCAATCGCCGCGCGCGCTCGCTCTCGCTGCTCTCCCACTCACCGTCAAGGTCAAAAATTTTGAAACAAGATAAGAGCTCCTCTGGACTAAAATCCAAGAAGTCGTCCCCGCCCCCCACCATTTTCCTGATGATCTTTTGCAAGATGCTCGCTGCCCCCTGCCGCGTCTCGAAAACACCCCTGACCTCTCCGAGCTGATCCTTAGTGAGGCTGAGCCCTCTCGTTAGCTTGACCTCTCCAGTAAGCTCGACATTTTTTATTATTGCTGAGAGATCAGAAGGGGACATTTGATTGTCTTGTGACGAAGGCGTGCTCTCAGTGAAGTCATCAGCGAAAAGCTCGTTGGCGAGGTCACTATCCAGTGTTCGATCGAATGTGCTCTCCCTATCTCCCCTTGGATTGCCGAACTGCTTCAATTTTTTGCTGCTTCTCTTGTCTTCGACTTCCTCCAGAAGCCCGTGGAAACCCTTGATGAACCAAAACGCCTCCTTTGCACTGCTAGCGACCAAATGAAGGTCCCTTCCCTCAGCATGAATCGTGAAAAACTTACCCCTATCATGCTTCCCCCCCTTTTTGCTATCGACGCTGACGTCGAGAATGTCATTTACGAGGATCGAGGAGGTCGCCTTGTTGGACTTGTTGGAGTCCCAAGTGAGAGAAAGAAGTGATCCTGATCCCTTCGTCCTTAATGTGATTGAATGTGACTGTTGCATACCCATCTTGGTGTGGTTAGGGATCTTCTTGACGGGGCAGCCAAAAGCCAGCTTCTGCTTGAAAGCGACGAGTTCCTGATCTTCGGTAAAGTCATTAGAAAGATCTAGGGCGAGATGGGAGAAGATTGGGGTTTTAGGTGTGGGGAGGGGAGGGGTCGAGGTCGAGGGAGGGGGAGGAGGGGGAGGGGCGGGGATATCTTTCTCGAAAAGGAATACCTTCTTGCATTCAACGAGCTGTCCGATTGAGGTTTTTGAAGGCTCGGCTCCGGCACCGCAGCAAGATGTAACCTTCCAGTCTGCTCAGAGGCGGAGGAGGGTGTTAACGTTAGAGAGAGTGCATTTTGCATTTTTTGATCATCCGTTCGTCCATTCATTCATTCATTCGCAGAAGAAGACGAACCGAACCGAACCGAACCGAACCGAACGACCCCATATTCTGACGACGATAACGTCACGACGGATGACGAACGTCAAACTCACCGGTCATGCTGATAGCCGCAATCACGCTCAAAAATTGTCTCATATCTCCGTGCATTTCATAGTGAATATTGTCCCCGGCCTTCCTCATGGAGTCTGCAAACCCGAAAAACATGTCAGAAGGTGTAATTCCTTTCAACCACGGTATCGGTGCAACGTTGATGGTGTCACCTGCTACTCTGTCGTTTGCTCCGGTAGTGTCCGCTCTTTCGCATTCTTGAAGGATGAAAACATAGCTTCCTGAAGATGGGCCGGCTGAAGTTGCTGAACTAATTTGGCGTTCAGAGAAGCTCAATGATATTGTACTGTGTACCGACGAGTAAGAGCATAATAGCCCTACAATGTCACTCATTGCAGGTTCGGAGGATTTGCGTACTTTGATTTATTTATTTGGGGTTGAAAATGGAGCTGGATTTTTTTGAGCCTTGGTCGATCGCTGCGTGAAGGAACTGCTCAGAAACATAAGGATGGCTAAAAGAGTTGGAAAATACGAGATTGGACATGTGAGTGCTTTCTGAATATACTTTTCACCGTGTCTGAGCTATTTTTTTGTTAGGTTAATTGCCCAATAACCCTGAAAAACATGCCTCTCACCCTATCAACCCCCCCCGATCTCTGCACCACCCTGAACCTTTCCCCCTGCCCTCAACAATGCTGCTACTCAACATCGGGTTTGCGTTTTCTTGTCCTGTACCTGTAGACGCTAGGGGAGGGTACCTTTGGAAAAGTTAAATATGCCGTTCATGTTGACACAAAGAAAGCTGTGGCAATAAAGGTTTTGGACAAGGAGAAGATCCAGCAGCAGAACATGGGTCAGCAGATCAAAAAAGAAATCTCGATCATGAAGGTTGTTAGACACCCGAATATTGTGCAGCTTCGAGAGGTGCTCGCAAGCAAGTCAAAGATCTTCATCGTGTTGGAGCTCGTGACTGGGGGGGAGCTATTTGACCAGATTGTAAAGGAGGGGAAATTCACCGAGGACAAGGCGCGCTACTATTTTCGGCAGCTCGTTCATGGTTTAGAGTACTGTAATAGCAAGGGAGTCTGCCATCGTGATCTTAAGCCAGAGAATTTGCTGTTGGATGGGAATAATGACTTGAAGATTTCGGATTTTGGGTTGTCAGCACTCTACACAGGAGGGGACGAGGAAACGGCGTCGCGAACAACACTTCTGCACACAACTTGTGGAACACCAAACTATGTCGCGCCAGAAGTTCTTGAAGACAACGGATACGATGGACGCAGCGCTGACATTTGGAGCTGTGGGGTCATTTTGTACGTGCTGCTTGCGGGGTTCTTGCCCTTTGATGAACAGACCATGCCTCAGCTATTCGAAAAGATTCAGTCGGCGAGTTATCAATTCCCAAGGTTAGTGAAAAAAAAAGTGAAGTGAAGTCAATTACGCAGCCTAGCTGAATTTTTGATGCGAAAAGAAAGGATACATACCTGCAGAGTGGACTCTAACCAAAAACCAACCGAACAACAACCCAACCAACCTACTACTATTTGCTTCCGTTTTTGCCGCTTTGCTCGCTTCTTTTTTCTCACTTCGCGCAGCTGGTTCAGCGAAAGTGTCCGGGATATGCTAGGGAAGATTTTGGTCACAGACTCCAAAGCAAGGTTGAAGATCAGCGACCTCAAGAAGCATCGGTGGTTTACAGACGAGGGGAAGCTGCCAGAAGATGCCCCGCCTGTTCCTGCGGAGGGGGAAGAAAGACAAAGCCCCGCTAATGACAACGCCACAAACGTCGAAGCGGACGCGAATGTTGAAGGAGGGAGTAGCACAGACACCTCCCAACTTCTAGCGGACGATCCCAACTCGGCATCGAAGGCTAACATGACAGAAGAAGAGGCGCAAAAATGGATTACTAGGACGCAGAGCGAACAGAAGGTAAAGCGAGTGTTCCAGTTCAAGAGCCGTGGTGTACCTGCTAACATAGTCAAAAGCATCAGCGAGAGCCTAGGTGAAATGCAGTGTGAAATGAAAATTTTTGAGGAAAACAACAAGATCAAGGCGTGTAGAATGACTCCCAAGGGAATGATCGGTGTCGTTCTCCAGGTTTACACCCTGGAGGGGGACCTGCAGATGGTCGAGGTCAGGCGAGGGAAGGGCGACATAATGGAGTATTCAAGCTTTTACAATGACCTTGTGAAGAACAAGATTGCCCACCTCATTGAGGAGGTAGTTGAACCAGCTGAATAATAGTAATAATGCAGTGAATGGTTTGAGATTGTGTCTCGGTTTGCCTGTCCTCTGTACTTTAATTTTCAATTCTATTTCTATAATTCAATCCTTCTTTGTTCTTTTTTGTCCGTGTCGAGTGCCGTCGTCGTCATCGTCGCCACCGCCGTCGTCGCCGTCGTCGCCACCGCCGTCGCCGTCGTTGTTTAAAAATCTCTGAAATTTGTACGGCGCCAGATCAAACAAACAGTACAGTCCGCTGAGAACAACCCCCAGCCTGGTCAGCTCCATCATCAAACCCAGCATGTGCCTCATATTTGATGAAAATATAACAGCGACCAAATTTATGCTACCCGCAAAAAAATGCACAGTCGGAAGCATCTGATTTTTGTTGCCAATGAATGTCGGAATATCCCAAAGCGATGCAGGAAGAGCACCGTCACAAAAATGCCTGAAACTCGCAGCTGCCAGAAACAGCAATACAATGCTCTGCGAGAGCCACTTTAACTTTGAGATCATAATGATCAAAAAATTGAGCTGGTGCTTCGTCTCATCGTCTGTAAGGCGGCCCGGGTCTTCCATTACCTTGCACCAAAGGTACACCAGCAGCTGGCTTGCCATCACCATCATCAGAATGCAAGCGTAGCAGCTTAGCAGACCTTTTTTCCGGCGTGGGAATTTAGTCTTCAGTAGCCGGTGAAATAGTAAAACGCTGCAAAGTTCTTGCACAGCCAGTGCCATTATTTTGTAGTGGGCCTCGTAAATTATCTGACCAAGCTTTGGTACCTGCGTGCCTACTCTATGTACATCATCAGGTGTAGATGGCAGTTCAAGAACAATCTGGAAAGTTGGATGATGAGAGCTCGGCAGTCTGACCGGCGCTAGTACCAGGAGATATTTATCCAACGCGAGGAACAGCACGCTTGCAAACAATAGATTGAAGGAAAGATTGCTTTGCTTGTTTTTTTTCCTCACATACCTCAAGAAGCTCATCCTATTTGGTTGTTTTTTTTCGCGAAGTCAAAGCAGTAGTATGGGGGTGGGTATAGAGTTTTATCGCTTGATTTTTCCTTCGAGATTGATGCAAATAATGGCTCCAGGGTTTTGCTTTTTTTCTGGAAATCCTTACGGACGCTTGTTTAAATATCAATTTCACATTACCCTCACATCCAGTCAAGCCAGCCTGTGCCCCGCTTGTGTGTGGCCGGCCATCATGGAGTGGTACAATATTACTGGTGATATTCGTGCCTGTGACTTCCGTTCCCCACCTTCTACCAAAACGGGTTTCATCGTTTACTCAACGCGGATGTTTCGTGACTTGGCACGGACAGTGCAGCCAAATAGTATCGTGATTGAAATAGGCTCTTCGTACGGTGTTGCAACGGAGATCTTATCGCGTCGCACAAAGCACTTGATTGGGATAGAAACGAGCAAGGAATGTGTGGAAGAATCGCGCAAACGTTACCCAACGATCCGATTCGAACACTTTGACATCATGGGTTCGCCGAGAATAGCGATAGAACTTCTGAATGAATTGCGCGAATCGTTCGAACGTGATGACGAGGTTGATGGTCCACCTCTCATGGTGCTATTTGTTGATATTGGAGGGAATAGGGAGACAGAGGCTCTGCAGAAGGTTTTAGCATTTGTAGAGAAGGAATTGTCTCCGCAGGTGATTGTTTGCAAGAGCCAGGAGCTCGCCAAGAATAGTGGTAATGCGAAGAGCAACGAGAAAGTAGATATTCAGGCGTGGAAACGTGAGGAAAAGTCCAAATCTGAGGACGGTGACATGGGTAACCTCACCAGACGAAAGAGAAGACACCCTCTCAAACAGCCTGCAAGGTGTGTTGAGATTGACGGGGAACAAAAATATATTTGTCGGTATGAAAATTACGACCCAAGGGGTTGTATCAAGTATCGAGACGGTCGAGACGGCGGCTTGAAGTGTGATTTGATCCACACTGTTTGCCACGCTTGTCTGGAGGAGGGACACATAGCTCTTGAGTGCACCAACTTGAATGCGCAGTCTTTGTACTACTATGATAGGGCCGAAGACGACAATCGATGATTGTCTTGCATGGTGTCTCCGTGAGTTTTATCCGTCCACCCACCGTTGATTTCTTCCGTACAGCTATTTCCTCGCAATTCTCTGTAATTACACGCATGAAAAAAAAGTAGAATAGTTTGTTTTTTTAATTAGCTCTGTGATTAAACAGTTCCCCCTTGTGGGACACGCCCCGAGGTTTTTTGACGATTGTCTCGAAGAATCGGTTCCTCGCTGGCTCTAAATATCTGATGAGTCAATATCATCATGGACACAAACAGGTGCTTTTTCAGTTTTCAGTGAAAATGGCTGGGATTTTCTATGACTTGACTGACTGACGACTCTCGGAAATCAAAGGATGAGTTAGTCGGACGCAAGGGATTTCAATTTGAGTTCATATTAACCTCTTCCTTTTGATTTGGAAAAATTGAAAACCTTCGCGATAGCCGTGGCATCTATTAGGAATCCTTTTTCTTTCCGTTCCCGTTAACCGAATCCACCTTCAGGGCGTGTGAAACGAACTGACTCATTTGACCGGGTTCTTAAAAAAGGAACCCAAGAAAGATATCAGTTGACCAAACCGAATCCTTACTCATTCTTGTTTAACGTCATGACCTCGGGTAGTAACGATGCCAATGGCGAAAATTACCAGATGGTCCCCCTGGGCCAAAACCAGACGACCCTGGGAGGGGATGGCGCCCCGAAACGGAAGCCCATTGACAAGGCATCACTTTACAAGAAAGTTCCGCCGACGCTATTTAGCAACGAAGACGGGAATTTGAAGTTCGTGGCTATGGTAGTCAAACATCCATGCAAAGTCCTGGTTCTCATTTTTGGCATCTGTATCGTCATCACTGCCCTTCTCTTCGGGGCCTTGAAAGAAAGTCCCATTACAGATGATACGCATGCCTACGACTTGTCGGACATTCGATCTATCAAGTATGACTCTTTGCTGCTGACCCGCGACGTGGTCTTCAATACCGACAAGATCAACACCAACCCAGCCCGGGGAGGGCGCAGAGGTAAGCCGAAAAACTCGTGAAAATCTTTCCTCTGACAAGCGAGAAAAGGTTGGTGCCAGACTACCTCTTCGATTGACCTAACCAACCACCCTGCACCACGTGCCTCTCTCGGCATTTTAATGTTTTGCTTTCGGTCTCACATTCTACGCAGATGATGGTGCCGTTGTCAACGAAACCAGGCCCCTGGAAGAGAGAGGTGATATTACCTACTGGATCTATGAGGCGAAGACTGAAGATGGAGTCTTTTCCCGCGATAGTCTAGAGAAGATGAAGCTTGTCGAGGATACCATTTTCGAGAACGAGATCTTCCAATCTACTCACTGTTTGAAGACTTACGAAGGTGCTCAAGACAAAGATGGAACTTGCGAAAGGCCCCTTAGCGCCCTGAACATGTACTATGCGAGCGTTTGGGACTGGGATGAGGTTGAAGATATCATGGATGACCTGGATAACCCCTTTCCCGGGACCGATGTGCCTGGCTCCAAGGTCCTCGACGACTTGTCGATCTGTGTTATTTACGGCATTTTCTGTGACATTCCTTACATGGATGCCATGACCAGATCGCAGGCTATGGCTTTTACTTTGAATATGATTTTGGGCGATGAACTGTTTGGTGGTTCAAACCCCGGTAGAATCCCAAATATCACAAAATATTGGGACGGTAGTGGGGAGTTGCCCGTTAGTGACGACAAACTTACGGAAATTACTCGTTTTGCCGCTTACCTGAAAGATCTCACCATGACAAAACCGCTCGTAGATTTCTTCTTCGACCAAGGATTTAGCAAGGGCAACCTCAAAAGTATGTACAGCCGCTCCATTACGACCTGGGGAGGGCCACTTCACAACTCCACCATTGAAGAAGCGGTGGAGAGAGGCGATCTCAGAACTGATGACGATGACTACAAGGAGTACCTAGATGGAGATCAGAAGGAAGTCGATAGAACCGTTCGGAAGGCATTTATCATGGAACACCTTTATGACGAAATGGAGGCTATGGCTGCACCTGAACACAATGCAGTCCTAAGAACCTACTACTTTATGATCGCCCTCATCTTCGATGTGTTCCTCAAGATTTTAATCAACGATATGATGATGGCAATCATCTCTATCTCCGTCGTCTTCCTGTACATGAAGCTGATGATCGGCTCGTACTTTTTGGCAACCGTCGGGATGTTGGAGATTGTCTTCAGTCTGCCCCTTGCCTGGTACACGTTCGTGGACATTCTCGGGTTCAAATATTTTTCATCCTTGAACCCTATGTGCCTCTTCATCGTGGCAGCCATAGGAGCAGACGACATTTTCGTCTTCATGGACAGCTACAAGCTTAGTCAATTCAAGGGTGCCGTAGTCAACCGAGATGTTACATCCCGTCTCAGTTGGGTGTACAGGCGCTCTGGGAGTGCCATGTTCATCACCTCTGCGACCACTTGCAGTGCTTTCTGCGTCAGCGTCATTAGCCCCATCGCTAACGTGCAAAGTTTCGGTATGTTCGCCGCCCTCGTCATTGCCTTCGATTACGTGCTCGTCATGACAATGTTCTGTACTGCGACTTGCATTTACCATAACAGGTACGAGAAGCACAGCTGCAGGTTCTGCTGCTGTTGGCCAGGCACAGTGAGCAAAAATGGAAATAGTCAGGCGAACCCCGGCTTCGTATCTTCCGGCGGAGCTTGCGAGGGCTGCTGTGCGAGTAGAATGGACGTAGATGTGACCACCACTGCCGTCGGCCGTGATGCCGCGATAGCCAACTATGGCAAAGGGAACGGCTTGGAGGACACTCCTGAGGAGTTTAAGGCTGAAGTGGAGACCAAGGTATCGCAGTTCTATGACAAGACGTTCAGCAAATTCATTTTAAAGGCCCAGAATCGCGTCGCAATTCTCCTTGTGTGCACGATTTGGTTCGTCTTCGCGGCGTACTACACTTCTCAGCTAGTCCCAACGACGAAGACTGAGCAGTTACTAGATTCAGAGCACCCTCTACAGAAAAGTATCACCATCTTGAACAGTGAATTCCCCACCGCTGCACGTGACCGCGGAGCTGTTGTGACTTTCACGTGGGGGATCGATGATCTTGACAGGAGCGACGTCAATCAGCTCCGAAACACGACCTATTTTGGGGAAGCGAGGTAAGTGGTGGTGCGGAAAAACAAAACCAAACTGAAACGGAAGATTCAGGGTCGTTCTCACCTTACTTTTTCTTTCTTTGTCGTCATCAGATTTGTTCAAGATTGGACCTTCAACCCAAAGTGCCAGGAACACGTCATGTCATTCTGCGACGATTTCCTGAAGAACCATGACCAAGCCCACATCAAGAGCAACGACAGGGGTACCAGCAGTATTATTTGTTTTGTTGACGAATTAAAAGATGTCGCATTGGGAGGTAATAGGACTGCCATGCCGCAATATCCTAACAAGTGCGAACGTGCTGACGTTAACTGGACTTGGCCGGTTGCTGAAGGTGATTTGGACGGAGCTATCGCTTCGTTCTTGACGATGGAAAGCTGCGTTGTCGACGACAACAATCAGACCTCAAAGATGAGAGACGAGTACGCTGACTATATTGGCTACGACGCGGACGATGGTACGTTGAAGTTCGTGACAATCAGCGTCGACAGCTCCGTGATGGATCCCTGGAGCCGGCTCAGTGAGGATAAGACTAGGGTTGAGTACGAATACTTTCAGGGACTCGTGGAAAAGATGGACGAAACTGCGAAAGAAGACTGCGGTCCGGTGATGATGACGGATTTGAATCAGAAATTTATTTTCATGAACACGCAGAAAATCTATCGAACATCCGCCGTCCAGGGTGCTCTGATAGGAGTCGGTATCGCCTTCGTCGTGCTGTTCCTGTGCACACAGAACGTCTTGATCGCTGGATTCGCCTCCTTGAGTATTTTGTTCGTTCTTATCTCTGTGATTGGTACAGTCACCATGATTGGCTGGGAATTGAATACCATCGTTGCCATCCTGATCACCATTCTGGCAGGTTTTAGTGTGGACTATGTTGTTCACCTTGCCTACGCCTTTAAGACCGCCCATGGAAGCAACGAGGTGAGAATCCGCGAGGCGTTTGGGGAGATGGGAGTGAGCGTATTGAGTGGAATGATGACGAGCGTGCTTGCCAGTTTGCCGCTATTCCTCTGCAGCGTCGTCTTCTTCGCGAGTTTTGGGACGTTCTTGTGCTGCACCATTGCCTTCAGCTGGGTGTTTGCCAACTTTTTCTTCATGAGCTTGCTGGCCACCTTCGACACCAAACGATTCCAGCTTTGGGGCAACGCTGGGGACGACGAACATGTCAATGGGGGGAAAGTCGACCCGGATAACAATACTGTTGAAATTTAATTAAGCATAGCTCGCAATGTGAGCCAAAAAAAAATACGAAAATTTGCATGCAACCAACCACCTCCAAAATCTGGGTTTTTTTCGTTGCTACAATAAACGTCTCGTCACTAACAAATGTACGAGAGCACAAAAAGATACTTTATTTCCAACGAAGAAAACCTCGTCATCAATAAATTTCATCAGTAGAACTTCCTTTTTCGTGTCTTTTTGGGTTCATCGGTACCCTTGTATTTCTTCTTTTTGTTATTGCCCACTTCTCCCCCTCTACCACTCCCGCCACTCCCGCCCCCGTCCTTGCTCGCGTCAGCGTCAGCAATTTTTACAACCACGACCTTCCCCCTCATCTTGTGCGCCTTGTTCTTGAGTGCCGCGTTAAACCCCTCATCTTCTTCGAAGCGGCAAAATCCAAAGCCTTTGCTCTCCCCTGACTTGATGTTTGTTTTCACAATGCAATCTGCGACCGGCCCGTAGCTCTCAAAATAGGCTCTCATTTCCTTTGTATCGACTTCCCTATCCAGGCCCCCGATGAATAGTTTCCTCTTCGTTCCTTTATTCTCTCCACCTGCCCCTTTCCTCTTCTCTTCCATCCGCTCCTCCCTCTCCTTCTGCTCCTGTAATGTTCCTCCCCCGGCCTCCCTGCCGCCGAAATGCCCCGGGTTCTTCTCGTATGCTTTCTTCAGTCCGTTGAGGAAGACTAAAGCGCTCTTCAGCCTCTTCTCTTCTTCCCCTCTAACAACAACCGAGACAGTGGTCACAGTAGAATCCTCCTCAACGTCTTCAATATCCAAGATGCATTTACTGTTCACCTCAATATTCCTCCATTTTCGTTTTCCGTCCTTTTTCATGTGTTTGTAGACGTCCAAAGGGACAGTTGTTGTCGTGGACTCGGTCAGATTTTCTCGAGAAGGTTGAGCTGGGACGGGCTTCTTCTTCTTGTGATTGTCATGGTCATCCCGACGCTTTCCTTTCGTGGAACTATCACTGCTTTTGGGGGGCGCCATCGTGAGCTTGACATGTTCTGCCTCTTCCCCCCCCGTGCCTTCACTGCCCTTCACTGCCCCTACCCCTACACTTCCCTCAGGCAACCTGAGCACGCCATCTTCACCTCGAACGACCTTTCCAGCCTCAACCATAACTTCCAAAGTATCTTTGAACTCGTCCCAACTGCAGCTAGGAATCGACTTGCAAACAACCTTGCGGAGCTTGTTCGCTTTGATGCCTGCAGATGCAGCAGATGTCACATTGACTAGAACCAGGGCGTTGATAGTTGCTGTGTTCACCGTGGAAGACATTGTTTGCAGGTTCCGGTGATTGCTCTTTGAGGTGTTGAAATTGCAAGGGTGAATGTTGTATGGGAGTAATTTTTTAGAATATTTTTGCTTCGGCTAGTTTGAAGAGGCTGAACGTTGAGTTTTTCAAAAAGAAATGTTGTTGGTTCTCTTGTTTGACTGGGTTTTTAGAAAGCGATGGTGAGGGTATAATGAACTATCCGTGATGTTCTACGCAGCAACATCTCTTGATACCGTAGATACCCTGTCACACACACAAACACAGACACAAGCACACACATACACACTAGCATAACCATCAAGTCCGTCGACCAAACACACACAATCGTATACCATAATCTCATCTATGGAGCGCAAAACAGATGCTATATATGAGGCTATCAGCAAGTTCAAGTATAAAGAGGCACTGAAACTCTGCAACAAGAAGGATTTGAAGAACTCTTCACTCGCTGCAGCACTCAAAGCGCACTGCCTGGCCAAAGTTGGTAAAAAATCTGAATCCCTTGAGCTCTGTGCAGCCTTGCTTGATCCGAAGAAGGCGGATCCGAACGACCTGCTCAACCCCGACTGGTGCAATGTGCTGGAACTGACCTATAATTACATGCAAAATTACGAGGGAGTCTTGACTCTTTGTCGTGTCGTCATTGCCACACTGAGAATCAACTTGTCGGGGCCCAATGCAAACAGGATGCAGGCAATGCTGCAGGACTTCATGGAGAAGGAATTCAGCGCGAACTTGAAGGTGAGCAATATAAAGTCTGTCGAAGTAGCGACGCTCGAAAAGGACCGTGTTAGGGTGTGTTTTAGCAAGTGCTCACCAATCGGATCGTGGTCGTGGATCGCTGTAAACGTAACGTAGCTGGGAAATTTCGAGGCGATGAACAAGACGGCCATGCAGATGTACACTCAATTTGACAATGTCAAATATCTTTACTGGGCTGTTTCTGCGAATATGATCAGGTATCGCGACGCTTGCGGTGTTATCGCTGATAATAAGCCGCCTGTTCCCCCTCAGGTGCAGATGCTGACCAAAATTTCTGAAAAGCTGGCCATCAAGGCGACTAACAGTGAGCTCGCAGCGAAGGACGCGGTCAAGCCCTACCCAAGCTGCGAGGATTGGAAGCTTTTAATTGATACGTTAGAAGCCCAGAATAAATATCCTGAGGCCATCTCTCACCTCGAGACCACTGTGACCACGAGCGACAATAAAAACGTAAAGAAAATAAACGATGAGAACGATGTCATTGCTGCCCAGGGATCGTTGGTGCAGATGCTCCCCGTCGAACGGGACGAAATGATCGCAGATTTTCACTACAAGAATGGCGACTTCAGTAGTGCGGAAGGGTGTTGGGCAGGGCTCATTAAAAACTACCAACTCGGCAAGGAACAGTGGTGCTACTACGAGAAAATGCTGGAGTCTGCGAAGAAGGTGGGGGGAGACTTTGAGGAGAGGTGCCGGGCTGTCTGTGAGGAAATGCTGAAATTGGAAGAGGGGGAGAATGCCTTTAAGGTGAGTGGGGGGGGGAAGGAGAGAGAAGAAATGCGTTTGACGAACGACTGACTGTGGAGATGGATGACAGGGGGATGGATGCATTGCATTGCCCCGCGCTGCCTGCGCTGATAAGATTTTACGATTGTTTCTGATCCTCTGCATACTTACCGTATCCTTACATATCGATATCGATGTCGATATCGACAACGTAGCTTCGCGCTCCTCGCTTACTGCTCATCAAGATGGCGGCCGACCGGGAGAACGATGACAGAAGACAACTTGTCGAGCTCATCACCTCGTATGTGAAAACTTTTTTCAAGAAACTGTGCTGCTTTAACGACCTGAAGCCTTTCCTACCCCCCGTGGTAAATGCGAACGACGCGAGAATCGAACTTGTCAACAATTTCACGACCATGAACAACGAATCTGCTGCAGATCCGACGGACGAATTGCAACTGAGGAAATTCATCATCTCTTCCCAGCTCCTGAGCTACTTGGAAGGGACCATAGAGGATGAAAAATTACTGCAGAATTGGTATGCCTCGCTAAGGCAGCTCAAGGAGGGAGAACAAGATACACAACGCGGTGATGAACTGATGCAGATCTACTGCGAACGAAAGTTCAACGTTGCCATGGATCACCCAGCAGACTCATCTTCCCGAGTATCCGACCTCATCAAGCTAGCGGCCTTGGTTGAGACTTGTGTGGAGAAATCGCCCTTCAACTACCACTTCAAGCTAATTGGCTTGCAGGTGTACGATAAACTTGCTGCTTTCCAGCGGGGAGTAGGGCTCTTCAATGGGCTCGAGGTCAAGAACATTCAGCTCGACAGCATGTCCTACGTCCTGCTCAACCCGCTTCTGCGGTCGGGTTTGTTCATCGAGGCGAGTCACCACACGAGCGACATCGTCGGAATGCACAATCAGAGCTACCGACAGATCGGGGAGCACTTGGCGAAAGGTTACAGTAACGGTAGTTACTCCCAAATCAATGATATGCTCGAGTTTCGAAAGGAGAAAATGGCAAATTCCCTTCAACTTTTTAGCAGTAAGGCCTTTGCCTGCTGTCTGGCCACCTTCCAGACGGAGATCCTCGGCGAGAAGAACGGATTCAACGGTTTGTCGGAAGAAGACTGCGGCGCACAAGCGGCTGAGGGCGAGGTTCGTGGAGACGGGGAGAGGGCGCTCAAGCTCAAGACGATGGAATCGGTTTGGACTCACCAAGGCCTGAACTTTCGGGATGAAAAGTCGCTAAGTAAAAAATTGAGTGATAACCGTGACTTTGGACTGAACGCCTCCTTCACTTGCACACAGAGGCACTTCAATGCCTTCGAGAGCTCGGCCGACGTCGTCAACGGAGGGGCTATTTTGGCAATCCTGCACCACGCCTTGGTCAATGCCCTCGCAGGAGTCG
>Ga0115555_1001724_pt1 | contig 14943 bp, 10 predicted proteins | sample COGITO_mtgs_1104_2_FD_87285 | JGI IMG/M metagenome (GOLD analysis project Ga0115555, IMG submission 87285) | Pelagic marine microbial communities from North Sea - COGITO_mtgs_110407 | ecosystem: Environmental > Aquatic > Marine > Epipelagic | place: Germany:Helgoland, sampling site Kabeltonne... | reverse complement strand
CTCCAACTCCAACTCCAACTCCAACTCCAACTCCAACTCCAACTCCAACTCCAACTCCCCCGCTCCTCGTTACAGTTGCGCGGAGGAAGATAGTCTGAAAAACGCAATTCTTGGGTGCCTGCCTCTCCTTGTCCACAATATCCTCAGCACGACAGCGACACCTCCCGATTTGCTTTTGCCGTGGGTTTATCGCTCATTTTACCGAAGCGAATTGGACAAGGCGCTCAACGTGACAAATTCTTCCAACTTAATCACCACCAACGTTCTTCTCCGCTCGATATCCAATTTGACTGGTCTTGTTGAAGAGCTGGCTACCCTGCGCTCCAACGCTAATAACTCTTCCCCCTTCTTAGACTCCTGCGTAGAATTTTGCAGGTTTTGTTTCGCCTTACCTCTGCATCAGAATCCCCTCCCCCTCCCGACTGCCCTTCTCACGAGATTTTCGCCTCCGGCAGAAGACCGCAAAACTCTCCCTAGACCTTTCTCTACTCGCTCTGCCGAACTCTTTTTGAAGCCTTTTCTGAGCAGCAAATCGAAATACTTTACGTATGGCACGGCTAACACAAAGCCTAATCTGAGGCTGTATATGAACACTTTGCTGTTTACATCGCTGCGTCTTTGCACCTTCGATTGCCTCAAGTCCTACTGCAAGAATGACAACCGAACTCTCCAAAAATGGGGAGCCGCCAACAATAGGGTCGGTGAGGTCAACGGCGCCAAGTCGACTCCCCTCCACCCGGGGACATTTTCGCCCATTCTACAATTGCTGCACTGCGCGTTTTTAGACGGCAACGAAACTGTTCGAGAAAGTGCGGTAAAGGCTTGTGGCGCGACCCTGCTGGCGAACGATTCGGCACTTCTCAAGTCTCTCTTTGCCGATCCAGAGGATTTGGCGGATGGCTCGGCGACCTTAACTGATGCTGCCCTCACATCAATGATGAATGCTTTTTTTATGTATGTCGATGCCGCATTAGTGAAAAGCTGCAAACTGGGTTTTTCCTCTCGGTTCACGTCTCTGAATTACACAACGACGGGGACGGGAACGTGTACCGACACGGGGGCGACAGCAGACGAAGACCGCGCCAAACAGGCCAAGAGCTCATCTTCAACGGATGACGAGGAAGACATTCACGAGGAAGAAGACGGCGTGGTGGCGAAAAGACAGCTCTGCGGCCTGAGATTTCTCACAAATATTGCAATCTCGAGCAAAGTGGATCACAAGGATTCAACCAACCAAGCAGTGTTTTTCCAGTGTCTCAGGCGCCTCATCGTCACCTGGATGAGTGCCGACAATATTGACCACAACAACTCTGCCTCTGGTCTAGCCTACCTTTGCCTCTGCAATCTGAATGCGTCTGTTCCGTTGAGGACAATGTGTTCGAATCGGTCGAGTAATATTTTGCCAGGGGTCGTTCGAGAGCTTCTGAATGTAATCACATTTCCTTTCGAGGATCCCTCAGACATTACTGACTCGTATCTGTTTGATTTTTTCGATACCTTTATAACTGGCAACGGGGGCGTTGTCAGTACTACAACGCAGGGTAGTACTGTTAGCGGCACTGCCGCCAGCGCCGTTGCAAGGACACCGAAATCCAGCACTCCGGGTCGAAGGGGCAGTCCAGGGAGAAAACAAAATGGCAGTAGCAGCAATGGCCGTTCCGTGTCTATTGCTTCACTTGCCTCCACCAGTACATCATACATCGCCGCGAGCTCGACTAACCAGAACATACTAGCTGTGAGAGAATTCTTCAAAGCGCATACATCGGACATAATATTCCAGTGTGTGATGGACCAGGATTACCCCTTATTGGAAAAGTTCCTCAATTTCACAAAGACTCTCACTGCTGCCCTAAATGAACCGATACCTGACTACCTCGATAGCGTGAGATCCTTAGTGATGAACCAAAAGACGGCACAGGATCTTGTAATCAAGCTGCTTGTTCAATTCCCAAAGGGACGAGCCGTTTTCAAGCCCCCCTTGGAATTTTTTCTCCAAATTGTTCGGACAGGTTCGAAGCTGGATAACCTCGCGAGGATGATCAGTCAGTACAAAAATCCTATCTTTCATGCGCTTTCTCTTCAACTTGGGGACGTTTCGAAGGGTTTTGTCACTGAGTATGATGGGGATCTCGAGCAGTCACCGGCGGCGATTTCCTTGAAGGCCGTGGCTCTCTTCGCTTATGGCAACCCCCTCTTGCCCGCGAGAAACACAACACAGAACACACAAAACTATACCGAGTCTCAAACCGACAGTCAGGCCAAGTCGCAACTTGTTCTGGCAGATGTCTCCCCGAATGTAGGCCTTTCTCTCGCGGACATTGAGAACGTCATCAGCCGGCTGCAAAATGTCGCTGACGTGGAAGACCAAAAGCTAATCACCGACATTACGAAGAATTTTGTGTCACCGCTGTTCATGAGGTATCTTGTATCGACCGTTACGTCGAAGTGGTATGCGAAAAAAACAGAAGAGAAGCGGGAGAGCATGGGGTCATTGTGCGGAATGCTCATGTTTCTGTCAGAGAAGGAGGCCAAGACCTATTTGAGTAAAATACTGACCATTGTCAATGGTGGCATAGGCGATGTCAGCAATGACTGGCAGATCAAGCTACTGAGTGTGACGGCACTCATCAAATTCATTACCATCATGCTAGAGGATGACGTAGAAGCTGTGGGCAATTCGCTCACATCCATTATAGTCGCTCTCTTTCCGATATTGTACGAGGATGATGATGCCAGCGTACGTGGCGACAATTTTGATTTCGACGGCGACGGCGACGGCGACGGCGATGGCGACGGGCTCAGCCTAAAAAGTAGAACGACCAAGAATGCCATCGACTTCCTTCAATTTCTTGTGTCTGGACGTTACAGCAAAGAGGTGAGTAAGACTTATTTTTGGATAGTTGCTGAGCTGAACGACCGGGCGCAGACACTAATCCTCCTCGGACTCCAGCTCCTACCCTACTTTTCTCAGATACCATTTCTTCCGGAGAGCGGCAAACTCGACTCTGTGCGCGCTAGTTTGCGGGCCGGAGGGGTTGACCTCGACGAGCTAACACAGGCCAAGAAGAAGAAGAAGAAGAAGAGGAAGAAGAAGAAGGAGAAGAAGACAAGGGCAAAGGAAACACAGAGCAAAACGGCAAAAAGACAGAAGGCGGAAAGGAATTCAGAAAGCAAGAAAGGGTCTCGGCGGAACGAGATCGTCATTGATGGCAGTGAAGATGACGAAGACAGCGATGACGACGGTTTTGGCGACGAAACCATAGGCGATGACGACAGTTGGGACTATGACGATGATCACGCCGCTGTAGACTCGCCTCGACAGCAGCTAGCCCTCCAACGGCGTTTAAAATCTCTGTGCTCATTGATGAAGCACGAGAGCGTCAAAGTTCGCAAGGTAGTGCTAGACAATCTCGCCACGTTGCTCCGAGATAATAGATTGCAAGTTAGGAGGTTGATTGAGAATGAGGAAGCTGCTAGCACGCGTTTTTTGACCGTCGTGAAGGTAACCAACAGCGAAATCGATGCCAGCACCGATCCTAACGGCAACAAAAAGACTATCTCATTGGAGACCCAAGATAATCTCGAGGAAGAAGGTGACAACAATAGTTTGCGTGGAGGGGGGGTGAGCTACTTGGTTCGCTCTCTCCTTCAACGGTGCACAGTCGAGGACTGGATCGATGTAAAATTGTCGCTAGCAGAGTGCCTGGGAGAACTAGGGGCGATCGATCCCAACCGCTTTGTCAACAGTGTCATGAGCGACGATAGTAACGATAACGAGCCTCTGATCTTGAGACAGAGGGCTCCATGGAAGTCGCACATGTGCAAGTATGCACTCCAGCTGCTTACTAGTCTATTGGTCGTCGCGCTGAAATCCGCTACAACCTCCCAAGAGCAGGACAAGGTCGCTCTGGTTATTCAGGAGCTGCTTGTCTTGCTGAATGACTTTGCGTCTCATAATGACACCCTAAACGAGTCCTCGACCCCCATCGAATCGAATTGCCAGCAGAATGGTGCTTCCAGTAGCTTTCTTTCGAACGGCAGCGGGAGTGGTAACAAGAACAGCACCGAAGATAACAACAGCAAAAAAAAGAAGAAGCCGGACAAGGGTCCAATGAGTGAGTGGCTGAGGACATCTTTGGAACATGCTGGCGTACTAGCCGAGGTGGAGCCTTTTTGGAAGAGTAACTACGTGATGTTCGATCGGGGTTCGACCCCCAAGCACCCGCCGTTCTTCACCACGGGACTACCTTGCTCCTTATGGTTGTCTCGCTGGTGCCGTTACTTAGCCAGGAAGAGCGCAAACAATGAGCGGAGCCGTTGGCAGAAACTGTTCAAGAGCTGCCACAGCATATTCTTAACGCAGGGAATCGGGATAAACGTTTGCAAGTTCCTTCTTCCGCTTCTGGTGCTAGATGCCCTTACATTTGGTGAGAGCGAGGAAGAAGAATTTATCGTGCAAGAGATCGAGATTGTTCTGCGCTGCGGCAACATTGGGACCAACTCGACCTTATCTAGTGACGATGAGCACAGCAAGTGTGTCAACATTGTATTTGACGTTCTCGATGTGCTGGAAACTTGGGCCGAAGCGGAGAGGCAAGAGGGGGTAATAAGGGGCGGTAAATCCGCTGTGAGTAACAAGAGGCAAAGCAACTCTAAGCGCAGCGTTTCTGCACCCATAGATTGGCCTAGGGACGAGGCTGTGGAGAGGATCAACTCAATTGTCAAGAGGATAGACCTACGAACGAGAGCCAAGGCCGCGAAGATGATTGGTAGCTATTCGCGGGCGCTGAAATACTTGGAGATGCATGCGAGGCAGACGATCGTCCCGGACCACTTCGATGGGATCCCAGCCGCAGATGACGACGACTGCGACGAAGATGACGACAACATGAACGCCGAAGAAGACAACGGCATTGTTAGGGCGGGAATGAAGAAAGAGGTATTTATTGGGGGAGCTTTGCCACCGATACTTCTCAAGGACAGCAGCGACATACAAATACTCTTGGGAAAGCTGTTAGATTTTGACACCATGACAGTAATCAACCAAGAATGTACGCGTTACGGTGACTTTTTAATGGAAGAGATCTACGCGAAGGAAGTCTGCGGCGACTGGGCCAGTGCATTGCAGAGTTACGAACAGGCAATTCAGCTCAAGACCGCCCGGAAAACCGACGATTCGCGGAGAAATAATGGCCTGGGTACCACCGGAGGAAGCGCAGTTCTCGAGAGGGGAATGCTCCGAAGTATGCTAGAGCTGGGTCAGCTTGAGTCGGTGCTTAACCAGGTCGGAGGAATGCAGAAAAAACCACAGCACGGGAGCGGGGACGAAACAGAGCTTTTACCCTCGGCAGTCGAAGCTGCCTGGAGACTCCAGCGTTGGCCGCTTCTTGATGAACTCATCGATCAGCACGCTAGTGTCAGGGGGATAAAGAATGTGGATGCCGACGATTTGTATCAACTCTGTGTGGGGAAAGCCATGCTCGGACTGCACGAGAAGGACGAGAAGAAAGTGAAATCTGCGCTGGACGAGGCTCGAAGTGCAGCCGTTGGAACGCTGGCCAACACCGCGAGGGAGAGCTATCTCCGGAGTTACCCCAGTCTGCTCAAACTGCACGCCCTGTCCGAGATCGAACACTCAATCCCTCAGATCATTTGGGGGGGCAGAAATATGAACCATGACGACGTCGTCAATAATTTATACGAAGGGGCGTTCGGCAAGCACTGGAACAGCCGCCTCGAAATCACAAATAACGAATTTGTCGGGAGGGGTGTTGTCGTCAACGTCCGCCTGGGACTCGCCCGTATCGCCCAGAAGAACGAGTTGGAGGGTGAGCTGTGGATGACAACTGCCAAGCTGGCCAGAAAGAGCAGCATGTTTCACTTGGCGAGTCCTGCTCTGGCGCACGCGAGAATCGCTTTTGGGAATGAGGTAGGGGGAGTCAATAAAGAGAAGATCGATCTCGAGTTTGCCAAGTTGAAGCACGACATCGGGGAAAGCTCTGCAGCGCTTCGAATTGTGCAGTTCAGCGATTCGAAGGACCATGCGAACAAGGGCAGTGCTCACTTGGCAGGAACTGAGTGGCTTGTCGAGAGTGGCATGGCAATGGGAACCGAAATAGCCGAGCGGTACAACACCTTGATCAACAATTGGCCTAAATGGGAACGGTCGCACTTTAGCTACGCAAAATATCTCGACTCTCTTTTGGAAAGTCGTTGCTTGGCACTCATGAGAGGGGACGGAGGAGTCGGTGACATGGCCGCCTCTGCGACGTCGGCAGCAAATGCGAACGCTGACACTCGAAGGAAAATACTACTTTCCACGGACGAAATGTGCCAGAAATATATGAAAGAGGCCGTGATCCAGTATACTGAAGCTCTCAAATGCGGCGACAAGCATTTGTATATGGCTTTGCCGAGATTGCTTACGTTATTCTTTGAGTTCACTAATCTGCCGGAAGACACATCGCTCGAGGATGGCAGTGTGTCTACTGCGAACGAGGATTCTGCTTCTCGGAAGGGGACAAATCAGACCAGGGGATCACGAGCCGTTCGGAGGGCAGGTACTGCCAGCACTGACAGCAAGAGTAAGGTGAGAGACCACCCACACCCATATCCCTCCTTTTCCTCCCTCACTTCCCTCCTTTTCCACCCCCACCCCTGTCTAACCCCTCACCTCCTTCACCAGAACTCGCATTTACATGACGCAAAAAGAACGTTGTGCCAATTCATATTCGATGCGACAAAAAATAGGGAGATTCCCTACATTAGCTTTTACACAGCCATCCCCCAAATTCTCAGCAGGCTCCAACACCGCTACAAGAGCACCGTAAAGTGCGTCAAATTGATTCTAAGTAGGGTCTTGACTGCTTACCCGAAGCAGGCGCTTTGGTCGCTCGCGGTTCTTAAACACAGCAAGGACAAACAGCGGGTTGAAAATGGTGACGAAATATTCAAACTGGCGGCCAATGACCTGGAAAAAAGTGGCGATACCAAGATGAGAGACCTATTAAATGAGTGCAAGACCCTGTTCAAATATTTGATCGATATGGCACGCGCAAACCCTGACCAGAGTGGACGTTCGAGGTCCGAGTTTGTGGTTAAACCCTTCAGGGCAAGGAACATTGAGCTGAGCGACTTTGTTCCTCCCGTCCAGAATGCGTTGAGCGCCAGTTTTGCAAGGAATATGAAGGCTGGAAGGGACATGGAGCGTAACTGCGGCGTCGTCGACCCCTTTCCTAGCAGCGTACCTATCATGAGGGACTTCAACACGCACGTTAAAGTCATGCACAGTAAGGCCAAACCAAAAAAACTCACCGCATATGCGATTGGGAAAGGGGCTGCGGGCAAGATGGGAGGTGGTGGGATTGGTCAAAGGAGGTCCCCTGCAAAAAGTGGGAAAGAAAAGGGCAACGACGTGGGCCAGCCGGGCGACTTAGGCGAAATGCACTTTTTGATCAAGCAGGAGGCCAAGGGAGATTTGCGCAAAGATGCGAGGGTACAGGACTTCAACAACGTCGTGAACCGATTACTGGCCGAGAAGGGAAAGGCAGGGAGGCAGCTCTCGCTGCGCACTTTCAGCGTGACTTGCTTGAGCGAAGACTGCGGAATACTCGAGTGGGTGCCGAAAACGGAGAGCTTTAGAAGTTTGGTGACGAGCACTTACAATCCGCAGGCTCCTCAACACAGCCTGAAAGGTAGGGGGTTTCGAATCGCCGATTTCAGCGACCACGGCTTGAGGGACACCTTCCTGCGGTGCCAGGATCTTTACGTGAAAAAAGGACAGCTATTCAATGCTGGCAAACATTTTAAGCAGCATTTCCTGAAGAATTACCCCCCCGTCATGTATTGGTGGTTCGTGCAAAAGTTTCGCGATCCCCACAGCTGGTTCGAGGCAAGGAGCAGGTTTACGAGAACGGCGGCCGCATGGAGTGCCGTGGGGCACATACTGGGACTGGGGGACCGGCACAGCGAGAACATATTGGTCGATGTATCTTCTGGAGGGGTTGTCCACGTCGATTTCGATTGCTTGTTTGACAAGGGGCTGCAGCTTGCTAGACCTGAGGTGGTCCCGTTTCGTTTGACACAGAATATGGTCGATGCTATGGGACCAACAGGATACGAGGGAGCGTTCAGAGGAAGCATGATCAGCTGCATGAAGATACTGAGGGAGGAGCGAGAGCTTTTGCTGAGCGTGTTGGAGCCCTTCTTAAGGGATCCAATTATTGTGTGGAAAAAGACCGCGGAAAGGGGCAGGGGCTCGTCGGTGGCCTCTAGCGTTAAGGTAGCAGGAGAGGAGGAGAATAACCTCGCGAGAAAGCAGATAAGTATCATCGACGGGCGGTTGAGGGGAGTCTACAACCTCAAGAACCCAAACTTTACGAGGATTCAGCGGACCGATGGGGGGACAGGAAAGAGTAGGGATGATGAGATAGGCAGCATTTTGGAGTTGGGCGTCGAAGGCCAGGTCAACAAAATGATCACGGAGGCCACAAAGAGCGAGAATTTAGTACAGATGTACGTAGGGTGGATGTCGTGGGTATGACTGGGGTCGGAGATTGCTATTACGCTGAGTTCTATCGATGAAGAGTAGTTGAGGAATGAAAAAGAGTGCCTTTTATTGCACGTGCAAAACCTTCTTCCGAACTTATAATTTTTATTTTAGCCTTCTGATGTCCGTCCTACGTTGCGAAGACGCGCGGGAGAAGGAGAGTCCCCTCAGTTGACGAGGCTGAAACCCTTACTTCTCCCAACCACCCCAAAGCAAGAAGACATACTTTTGTCCGCACCTAATTTTTCTTTCCACTACCAGCAGGCTCTTTCTTTTTTCTTTTCCATATACTAAATTCCTTTTCGTGCCTCATGAAGCGGGAAGACGAGTTGTGACCCTTCCATTTGAAGAAGCTGACCCACAAAATCATACGCCCACAACTTGTGACAGATGAACTAAACAATCCCCCCCCTCTCGATCCCCATTATGACCCCCGTAAACTATGTACAAACGTGTGGATCTATTTAGACGACCCCCTTTCGCGGGCGCCATCCTTAAACCAGGCACAAGTGCCCTCGTTATCAATGTCACCAAACTGAGCCAACTCCCCAGAAGTGCTTAGGCTCTTTTCCAGAGCCCTTGAAACAAGGATCTTCGAGCCAGAGAGCCTTCTGCGGCGATCATGCGTCTGACTGCTGGTGTCAGACGACTCGTGATCACATCCATCAGAGTCCGTGGACAGTGTGGCAGCAATTGGCATCTTGACAGATTGGAGCCACAGGTGTTGATTTGATACAGGCCTTAAATTACTCTTTTTGGTTAAAATTGGGTGAATCGGGGCGTTGTTAGCAAAGTCAAGTATCGACACCACGTTAGAGGGGAGCCAAGTGGACTTGGTCAACAAAAAATTGACTATAAAAGGGCACCGAGAAACAAAAAAAGCAACGAGTTTAAAAGTCTTCATACCCCCTTTAACAGTCTATAAACCTCACAAGGAGATTAACAGGTCCATATGCACCCAAAACTCACCTAATAATTTGAAATGAACAGCTTTCAGAGGTATAATATGGTTGATTCTTATGGTTCTTGTGAATCGGAGGCGGCCGGCAGAGGGCAGCCGGAGGCCCGAAATTCAACATGCATCCAACACCGAAAACAAACATTTCCGGAGCCCCTCTGTGTGGAGCAGCATTTTTAAGTCCAACTGATTTTCACTTTTCTAGAGATTTAATAACGATGAGTGGCGTTTCAGTGCTCCAGCACTTCGAGGCGTACCAAAAAGCGAGGGTTAGCTTTGTCCAGGTGAGTACTAAAGTCGGTTGCGACAACGGCTTTGGTAATTTACGGGTGTGGTTTGTGGGGATGTTTATGGCGATGGTCGACTTTAATTGCGGCAGGTGGCATTGAAGGCGAGAAAGCGAGTGTGTGGCGCGACGTTATTCCGAGGGGAGGTCGCAGGGATCCCTATGGTGTCAGTCGTTTTAACTTCCCGGAGCTAACTCCTACCCCCCCCTCCCTGCCCTCCCTGCTCTTTTTTATTCAAATAGGCTGTCGCCGAGGCGGCTACGCGCCCGCAAAACATCGAAGTGATGCAGAACGCGGGTGTGATGCAATTGCTTAGGCCCCTTCTCCTCGACAATGTCCCCTCAATTCAGCAAAGTGCAGCTTTGGCGCTTGGTCGCCTTGCTAATTACAGCGATGATTTGGCCGAGGCTGTCGTCGGTAACGAAATTTTACCCCAGCTCGTCTACAGCTTGAGCGAGCAGAACAGGTTCTACAAAAAGGCTGCTGCCTTTGTCTTGAGAGCAGTGGCCAAACACTCTCCAGGTAGGTTTTGGTGAGCTTGCTTCTAATTTTTGTTTGCTTTTGCCAGTTTTGGCCCATGGCGGGTGCTCAGGTTTTTGCATTACCTTTTAAAACGCCGGCCTTAAGTTTCTTCACGTCAAGTTTTGGCCTGAAATATTCACGTTCAATTCAACCACTCAAACTGACTAACAACAACAACTTTTCTTCATCGATTTTTTTTTCGCAGATCTCGCCCAGGCTGTCGTGGACAGTGGTGCTCTTGACGCTCTTGTTCCCTGCTTGGAAGAGTTCGACCCCACTGTGAAGGAGTCTGCTGCTTGGGCGATCGGTTATATTGCTCAGCACACTGCTGAGCTCGCCCAAAATGTTGTCGACGCTGGAACCGTGCCCCTTCTTGTCTTGTGTATTCAGGAGCCTGAGATAACATTGAAGCGTATTTCAGCATCTGCGATGAGCGACATTTGCAAGCACAGCCCAGAGCTCGCCCAGGCTGTTGTTGATGCTGGTGCAGTGGCTTACCTTGCCCCTTTGATTGTGCATCCAGATGCTAAGCTTAAGCGTCAGGTCTGCTGCTGCTTGGCCCAAATTGCCAAGCACTCAGTGGATCTCGCGGAAGTGGTGGTTGAGGCTGAGATCTTCCCCAATATTCTCAACTGCCTCAAGGACAATGACTTGTTTGTGCGCAAGAATGCCGCAACTTGCATCCGTGAGGTGGCAAAACATACCCCAGAGTTGGCCAAGCTCATTGTCAATGCTGGTGGAGCCTCCGCCTTGGTCGACTACGTGTCTGAGGCGCAGGGCAATGCCAAGCTCCCTGGTATTATGGCCGTCGGGTACATTGCCGCATTCAGCGAGACCCTTGCTCTGGCAATTATTGTGAGTAAGGGTGTCCTGCCCCTCCGGGAGGCGCTTGTTGCCGAGCCCGAGGACCACATCAAGGCCGCTTCTGCGTGGAGTCTAGGCCAGATTGGACGTCACACACCTGACCACGCACGAGCCCTCGCAGAGGGCGACGTTTTGCGCCACCTTCTTGCCTGCATGGTTCACGAGGCTTCTAGTGATGACCTCAAGACCAAGTCCAAGCGTGCCTTGAAGGCCATCTTGGCCAAGTGCACCCACCTACAAGCCCTCCAACCCCTTCTCCGAGACAGTCCCGTCAAGGTCCAGAAATACGTTCTCAAGCAATTTGCCCAATTGTTGCCTCATGATGTTGAAGCTAGGAGGGCATTTGTACAAAATGGCGGCTTACAGTTTTTGCAGGAACTCAACGAGTCCGTGGGCGGCAAGTTGAAGGAGCACATTGAGATGATCAATAGCTGCTATCCGGCGGAGATCGTGGAGTACTACTCGCCCAATTACAGCAAGGCTTTACTGGAGAAAATAGACGAATTCCAGCCACAGGTTTAGGAGGAGGAGAAGAAGCAAGCATGAGAAGCAAGCAGGAGGAGGGAGGGAGAGAGGGAGAGGAGAGTTGGTGGAAGGGGGGGGGGTGGGGTGTCTGTGTGCCGGTACAGTGAACACTAGTGGAACTACTGAGCTGTTTTTTTGCAACGAAAAAAGGAACTTTATTGGGTTATATCTCATATCATCACCTTTAAAAATTATTGCATGTTGTTGTTTGTGTTTTGAGTTTGAGTTAAGGCATTTGGCATCAATTACAATTAAATTATTTTCATCTTCTCTTCGGCGGTCGGGTGGCTTAAAGCTGCTGAAGCTTTGTGTGCGAAACAAAGTAGTGTAATAGAGGCTATCATCTAAAACCGTTGCAAGCTTATCATTCTTTATTTCATATTATATACGTCAAGGCCATCCGCCAGCTCTTCAACAAAGTAACCACCATGCCACAGCGCTACTCACAAGCCCCCCGACGCACGGACGTATCGTCGGGAGACTCAGGTGAAAACCATTCGCAGCTCTGCATCCGTATCTCGTTAGTTACTTATACCGCTGAAATTATTCTGCCGGTTGCAGCTCTTTCCATAAAATCGTTTCCGAAATTGCTTGCTCAATCAGTTTGTCAAATCTCTCTCATTCCAAAGTTGCCCCCAATTCTCCATCCATTCAGCACCTCCTGCGTAGCTATAAATACAACTATATCAACACTCGCCGCCCCCATTAGACGGCAATCTCTTCCGCCGCCTCAGCCGCCTCCCGCTTGGCCTGCGTTTTGGGGTCCTCCTGGATGACCACAAGAGTAAAATTGCCATGCTGGGCCGCTATGAGCTCGTAGTTGTCTGTCCGGAGCCGGATGTTGTCCACGTCGTTGTCAGGGGCGTCAAAGAGCTGCTTGATGTAGAGCTTGCTCTTGCTGCACAGGTCCAACACAAGGGAAGCGTGGTGCACCGCGGTTTGGTACGGCATAGGGGAGCCAACCTGGTCCCACCGCAACACAATCCCATCATTGTTTAGGATTATGTAAGCCTTAAAACCCTTGTGGGCCTTAAGGTCTTTGATCATCTCCTCGACCTCATTGGGTTGTTGCGTCTGGTTTCGGTGGGAATTTATCGAAGGAACCATTGGGGGAAGGGCACGGGGGAGGCGAGGAAGTTGGAGTTGAGACAGAGTTAGTGAGAGTCAGTGTAAAGGAAAGAAGGGGCATTAAAATTCTCAGACGAAGTAAGGTACACAGTTCAACACAAAAACCGCAGAGGAGACAAAAAAAACACTTACCGCCATCGCAAAGAGGTACTTTTTTTCAATTAGGGGTCTGAAGGGCCTGCTGTTTCCCCATCGGCCCATCGGCCCCCGATGGCCGATGGCCGATCGGCTATCGGCGGATATGATAGGGAGATTTTTAGGCCCCCCACATCCACAAACAAAAACAGGAAGAAAAAATCACCATGGCTCTCAACCCCGATTGTAAGTGCCCCGCAGAAGTTGTCAGATCCCGGGGAGGAAGTATTGGGGAGTACGGGGCAGCGACCTAGCGAGCGGTGCTGGTCAATTGGACGGGTGCTGGTCAGGGATACATGCTTACACCACCTTTTAACTTCGCCTATTCTCTAACGCAACCCCAATACACACCATCGTGCGATATTGACGCTCCGAATCCCCCTGTGTACCGAAACCCTCTTTGCACATCACTACAGCCAAAATTGACTGCTCGAATGTATACGTCCAGCAATCCACCTTTATAACCGAAGAGAGTGGCGACTTCGACGGCGCCTTTGCCCGCATTGACTTCAAGGAGGTAAGCGATACACATATATCATTCCGTTCTGGCACCCCGCTCGCTGTTTTTGTTTTGCTTGACGACCAGGAGGGGAGAGAAAAGAGGGCTGGCTCCTTGCTCAGCCCAATTTTCAGGGATCGGGGGTGCGCAAAAACAACGCACGAACGCACGAACGCACGAACGCACGAGCGCACGAACGCACGAACGCACGAACGCACGAACGCACGAACGCACGAACAACGCGCACGCACACGCACACGAACCAAACAAAATGAAAGCAAACCTATGGCAGCCGTTAGACCGTCCACAGCTTAACGAAATCTTGCCGCCCTGGCGAGCGAAGAAAGAAAAACAAACACCACCACCCCCACCCCCCGAGACTATCGTCAGTATCACAACCTAGATTGTGTTAAAAAAAAGCCAACAAAAACCTAATAACTAACACCGATACCTAACCTTCTCCCCAACCCCTTCTGTCGCTCCCCACCCCCGGTGTGGTCTCCCTCTCGCTCTCGCTCTCCCTCTCCTCCCAGGGCGACCTGATCGAAAAGGGCGTGATGCGCCGTCTCCCCGAAGGCTTCGACGGCAACACCTGCCCTTACATCTTCACGTGGTCGACGGAGCGCCCGAACAAGACCTGGGGAATGGGATCCGGCTGCTCCCCGTACTACAACACCGACAAGAAGGGGTCCGCAAACACCCGCATGGTGCGGTACTTCGACGAGGACAGGTTCGAGATATTCGCCGCCAGGGACATCAAGAAGGGGGAGGAGCTCCTGCACACATACGTCTCCCTCGAGTGGAGGACGTGCTTCTCTGACCTTAACAAAATCGTCAATGGGGAGAAGAAGGAGTAAAGGGGAGGCAACACCCACATACATCCCACACACAACACAGGCAGGCACCGCACACACACAAAAAAAAAACACAAAAAAAAACACAACACACCTCACCTACACACACACACAACACAACATCACCAGAGCACGCACCGTACAGCTATTTTTTACAAAGCATTGTCAGGATTTTCTTCTTCCTCGCATCGTACTGATTAACGTTCCCGAACCAATACATACACTATATTGTATTCTGTGTCCCCCCCACGATGCGAGAAGAAGAACGAGAGCAGGAAGGAAGTACCAAGCCAGGTTTTTAAAAGAAAGAACAGGAGCGAGAACCAAAGTTTGCAAAAAATAACAATAATTATTATTAAAACGGAATAACGTCACCTGGGAAAGGCAGGCTGCGGAGGACCCGTATTTTTATTTGCGAAACGACCTGACGTGGTTGAAAAGTTTTTTGTTGTTGTTGTTGTTGTTGTTGATGTTGATGTTGATGTTGTTGATGATGATGATGATGTTGTTGTTGTTGTTGTTGTTGTTGTTGTTGTTGTTGTTGTTGTTGTTGTTGTTGTTGTTGTTGTTGTTGTTGTTGTTGTTGTTGTTGTTGTTGTTGTTGTTGTTGTTGTTGTTGTTGT
>Ga0115555_1001712_pt1 | contig 14980 bp, 7 predicted proteins | sample COGITO_mtgs_1104_2_FD_87285 | JGI IMG/M metagenome (GOLD analysis project Ga0115555, IMG submission 87285) | Pelagic marine microbial communities from North Sea - COGITO_mtgs_110407 | ecosystem: Environmental > Aquatic > Marine > Epipelagic | place: Germany:Helgoland, sampling site Kabeltonne... | reverse complement strand
CCACGACACGCGCGTCCGGGGTTAAAGAGCGCGCACGCAAAAGGAAGGGCCTTAAAAGGCGCGAAAAGAAGAAAACGCCTCATCGCATCTTTTCCTCCTCCTCGGGGCTTTCTCTCTCATCGCATCCGCCGGCGCAAACGAAAACTCTCTCACGAACGAGTAAAAATAAGTAAAAGAGAAAGGAACAAACTATACATATATATGTGATACCTTCTTAATCTTCCACATCTCGATGTTCTCCTCCTGGTCGTCGCCCATGGATGCCATCTTCGTATTCTTCTTCTTCTTCTTCGTGTGCGTCTAAAAACTCTCCGCCTCTCTCTGTACTAAATTTGCTCTCTGCCCAATCTTCTTCTTTGCGTCGAGTGTTCGATTTGTTGTGGCGAAAAATCTCAACTTTGCAAAAGGCGAAAAAAGGTCGATGCGCTTTGTTGAACAGAACTTTGAATTCGCTTTGGCGAAAATTTTTTGGCGCATCATCTCAAAGAGCGCTTTGGCACCGTCCCAATATAATTTTAACTCGCTTATTTCAGCGAAAAAGAAGAAGCAAAAATGTCAACGAACACAAAAGGCAGAACGAAAAGAACAGGAGTTCCCCTCCTCAGTTTTTTTATCGCATCTCTCATCCTCGCTCTTAAAGTCTAAACCTCAGAGAGCACGTCTGCGTTTCTCTTGGGTTTTCACGAAGCCGTTCTTCGGCTGTTTTAAGGAGAGAGAGAGAGAGAGGGAGAGGCGACTGTCTGTCTGTCTGTCTTTTCCAGAAAAAAAACTCGTCATTATGAGCAGCAATGGGGAAAAAAAGGAGAACGGTGCCTCGCTTGTAGTCACCTCGACGAAGCAACAACAAAACGAAGAGGACGAGGAGAACAACACTAACGAACATTTAATGCACGCAAAAACAAGACGAACGTTAACGTTCGGGAAACTGGTACTTTTCGCGTTCTCTTCCGTCGCGGGCGGGCCGTACGGGTTTGAAGATGCCGTGGGTGCAGCCGGGGCGAAAATCACGCTTTTGATGGTGTTCGTGGCTGGCGTGTTTTGGTCCGCGCCGCTGGCGCTCATGACCGCGGAACTGTCCTCGGCATTACCAGAAAACGGAGGACACATTTTGTGGATCGATAAAGCGTTCGGGCCGTTTTGGTCGTTTTTGAACGGGCACTGGTCGTTGATTTCGGGAGTCTTTGAAGGCGGCTTGTTCGCGGTTTTGTTTTTGGACTACCTCGAACCGGCGTTTGGGCAAGCGAGGGAGAAGATGTATAACGATCAGTTGAGGGTGCCGTTTGGGCTCGTGTTGATGGGTGTGGTCGTTGCGATAAATATGTACGGGATGGAGATGGTAGCGAATGCGAGCGTGTTGTTTGCGGTGGCGAGTTTAGGACCGTTCATCGCGTTGGTGGTGATTGGATTCCCCAAGTTGGATTTCGAAGCGTGTTTCGGGAAGGATACAATCGTGCCGCAACATGAAATGTCCGACGGGTCGTTCGGACCGGATTGGCACACATTTTTGATTATTTTGTTATGGTCGACCGCGGGGTACGATTTGTTGGGCAGTTGCGCCGGGGAGGTTAAAAATCCGAGCAAAACGTTCGTGAGAGCGATGTTTACCGCCATGGGATTGGCGCTGTTGATTGATTTTTTGAGCATTTCGGTCGGGTACTCCGTGTTGGCAGACCCGACGAAATGGGAAGACGGAACGTTTACGGAGGTGGCAAAACTCGTTGGCGGGTCGGCTTTGGAGTTGGTGTTTTTAATCGGAGCGGCGATTAGTACGGTTGGTTTGCTCTGCACGCTGTTGTCGACGACGAGTCGCATCACGTACGGCATGGCGGTGGTGGGAACCTTACCGAAAATCTTCGCTAAAGTCGACCCAAAGAACAATAATCCGTACGCGGCGATGATCATGAACGCAGTTCTAATGACAATGTTGTTTCTAGTTCCGTTTGAGGTTCTCGCGGAGTTGGAGATGTGGTTTTACTGCGCGACGACGGTGATGAAATTCGCCGCGTTGTTGAAACTGAGAGAAGTCGCGCCCGCGATGAAGAGGCCTTACAGAGTACCTCTAGACGGTATATGGCTTCACTTATACTGCGCGCCACCTTTGGTGTGTTGTTTCATCGTCATGTTCTTTGCCAAGAAAGTCACCATCGTTGTCGGCTTAATAGGCGTCGCTTTCAGCGTGATCATGTATTACGTCTCCTTGGCCGTCGTCGGTTCGCACACGAAGTTGATTCGGTACGACTTGATCGAAGAGTTGTAGAAAGAAAGAAGGAAAGAGAGAGAGAGAGAGAGAGAGAGTTAGATGCTATGCGTAGAGCGAGATAGACAGAGAGGAGAGAGAGAGAGAGAGAATAGCTAGCCTAATCATCATCATCATTATGTTGTTATTACTATTACTGCGTTGAGTTGTTATTGCTAATTACTGCGTTGAAAAAATAATATTTTCTCTATTCTTTTCTCTCTAATATTCGTCGGCGAGAATGATGCACATCATGCCTATGATAATCACGAAAACATACGGCAATCGATCCCCAATCGGTTCTTTAAACATAATGGCTCCACCTAGCACGGACAATAAGATCCCGCTCCTCTTTGCTGCTACCGCGTAACTCGTAAACAAATGCTCTAAACTATGCAAGTACGCAACCACGGTATACAACTCGCATAAACCCATGCCGAATATAATCGAAAGCGTTTTTGGATTTTTCAAGTACCCAAACGCCTCCGGATTTAACGCCGCCGTAATCATTCCCAACGGCGCGGCCATAAAAATCCTCTGCAGCGTCACGTACACGATAAATCCACCAGCATGAGCTGATGCGTTCTTCCCGAGCTTATCGATATCGCTCGTTAACCCCCACAAACCAGCGACGCCAAATGCGATTAAACTTCCCGGTTGTTTTCTCAACGCCGACGCCTGTTTTCCCAACGACTCCCGAACGGCTCGGCGAATTGTTCTCACCACGCCATCTTTTTTTACGATATTACCAGCATCGTTGCCCGCCCCGCTATTAGTACTATTCTCAACCATCAGCATACTACCGTCGCTACCGCTCCTATTCCCGCTAAAACCGCTACTCCGACTCTTCGCACCTCCCTCGCGATGATATTTCCTCTCGTCTATTCCTACCTCTAACTCCGCTAACGTCGACGCCCCCGACGCCGTCGTCGTCGCCCCCGCCGCCGCCCCTCCTCCACTCCCGGCAGCGGCACTGTTCAACCCGTACGCGCCTCCCGTCATGACAACCACCCCAAACACTCCTCTCGCGCTCGGAATTTCGTGCACGATAAAGAACGACAGACCGAGCAACCACAAAGGCGTAAACGCCATGTACGGCGCGCACAAACTTATCGGCGTCAACTGTAACGCTCTCTGAAACGCAACCGACCCGACGCATTTAATCAGCGCAGATATCGACGCGAGCACGATTAAATGCGTGCGCGCGATTTGGTCGTCGTCGTTTTCATAGCTGTAACTCCTCGATGATTCGTTTTTCTGTCGAAACAGTGGCTTTCGCTTCCCGAATATTAACTCGCCTTGTCCGGTACAAAACACAAACAGGAACAACGTCACGCAGTTTAACATTTCCATCATGGCGACCACGTGCAGTGGGTTTTTGATCGATTTCGTGGCGTATTTCCGGAGGTTATCTTGAATGCCGTTCCCGATGGCGGCGGAGAATGCCCAGCCGTAGCCGATGAGTTGCGCGTGCAACATGATATAACAACGCGTTTACTCTTTTCCAACAACAAAGCCGCGAGAGTTAATTGATTCGTCTCCAACACTTTGCGCTCCGAAACGACGATTCAGACGAGCGGAGGACAGAAAACGCGTAACGAGAGGAAAAGAGATAAAAGAGAGAGAGAGATCCAAGGCGACCAACCGCCCTCGATTCTCTTTTAAATGCTGCGCTGTGCGTAAAACAAGAGCTCTCGCTGAGGGGAATTTAAGTGTGGTCCGCTTGGGAAAATTCGCTCAAAAGTCAAACAAATCCTCAGAAACGAACCAACGCAACACGAGTCAAACCACCGTCAAAAAGCAGTCCAAACCACCTTAAGAATGGCATCCGCGAAGAGCAGCAACAAACCGTTCGACGTCCTGGTAAAACTCCTACTCATCGGCGACTCCGGGGTCGGGAAATCCTGCCTCCTCCTTCGCTATTCCGACGATAAATTCACGACATCCTTCATAACCACGATTGGCATCGACTTTAAAATCAAAACGATAGACTTAGACCAGAAGAAAGTGAAGATGCAAATATGGGACACCGCGGGGCAAGAGCGGTTTCGAACGATCACGGCGGCGTATTATCGAGGCGCGCACGGGGTTTTGTTAGTGTACGACGTGACGGATGAGACGAGTTTTGAGAACGTGAGGAACTGGATGAGGAATATTGAAGCGCACGCGAGCGAAGCGGCGAAAGTGTGTTTGATCGGGAACAAGTGCGATTGCGAAGATTCGAAGAGGAAAGTGACGAAAGAGAGAGGGGTGGCGTTGGCGAAAGAGTTCGGGGTGCCATTTTTTGAGACGAGCGCGAAGAGTGGGTTGAGAGTGGAGGAGGCGTTTAGCGCGATGGCGAGAAGATGCGTCGGGGAGAGCAAGACGAATAACAACAATAGCAACAACAGCGGGGGTGGCGGGACAGTCAGGCTGAGAGAGACCGCGAAGGGTGGAAGTAAGAGTAGTTGCTGTTAGTGAGAGAGAGGGAGAAAGCTCTTTCAACCTAGTATACATATCTATCTATATATTATTCTTCAATATCAAAGCAATCTATCAAAAACTACGCGTGGCAAAACGAAAGTAGCTCAGCGTATTCGGACCGCCGGCGCAGTACTCAAAGTCACACGTTGGATGCACGGCGACGGCAGATAAGATGGTTTCTTGATCAGACAAAGATGGGGCGATTGGTTTGTGACCGTAGCCGGGGTAGTACTCGTCCTCTTCGTCCTCCCGCTCCTCGTTCGCTCCTTCTTCTTCGTCGATGTGAGCGTCATCATCGTTCTCATTCCACAGTTTCACCGTCGTCGACTCCCGCGTCGCCGTTCCATCATCAATCCATTGATACGACTTCGGGTTATTCGCCATGACGTCTAGGATGAGTATACCTGAATCGTTCACGTTCGGAACGATTAACTTTTGCCCGTCCGTGGACCACGAACACGTGCGTTTGTCTCGGCCATTCCATTTGGCGATTTGCGAGCTGATGGCACCTTCGGTTTCGGTTTGCGTCGCCATTCCCGCACTGTCGCCGTTAAGATATGCCCACGCACCTTCGGCGCCAATGAAACGCTCGGCTTCGTCTCGCGTGATGCGCGTTGGAGCCGTTGACGTCCACGGGTTGGGTGGACAGTGCGCGTGCGTGATAACCCCGAGAGACGACGTCGCGTGATTGTTTTGTTTCATATCGATTACGCCGGTGCGTCCATTGGAACAGTGAAAGGCTACGCGCGAATAATCTTTCGGATCGAAGTCTACCCAATACACTTCCGATTTACTCGCGAAGGATCTGCCGTGGATTTTTGAAAACATGTTGGACACGCTCCACGAACACATCTCTTTGTCCGGTTTTATCCCGGTAAATCCGCGATGGTCCGTCGCATGCGTAGAGACTGCTTTCCTAGCGTCCCATAAAACAACCCTGCCCGAAGAAGATGCCGCGCAGACGAGTTGACCGTCTTTCGTGACATTCACGCAATTCAGATTACCCGTAGTAGGAGCGCTGAAAATGGCAACCGGTCTCGTGTGATCGACGCGCTGCCTAAGATCAAACGTGAAGACGCTCCCAACACCAGTGGCGGCGAAAAGACGGTTCCCATCGTCGCACGAAGCAATAGAGGTGATACCGAGCGTATCTCTTATGTCGGACGGATGTGTAACGTTGTACACAGGACTGACGACTAAACCTTGCGAATACGCGAGGAATCGAGGAGAAGGAGACTGCGTTGATGTTGGCATCGCTCGACTACTTACTGTTGTTGTTGTTGTTGTCGCCGTTGATGTTACGGCTAACGCCGCAGCAGAAGATCCAGTTGGTGCAGTAGGAGCACTTGTACCCATCAATCCTCTTTCAACGTCGTGAAATGTAATCCTATCGCTCCTCTTCGATACTGTCGCTAACACCCCTTCTTTCACCCATGAAATGCCATCCACGGGATCTGCCACAAACTTCTTATACACCGGCGCGTATATGCTCGACAGCAACGAATTCCCGTCTCCATCTGACGTTTTCTGGTTCATATCTGAGGTTCGATGAACCGAAACGGTCCCACCTCCCCCTCCGCACGCCAAAAACCTCCCTCCGCTAAATCTATCAAATTCTACGCACGAAAATACATTCTCTACGCTCCCCGTCCACTGCGCAGTCTGATCTCTCGGCAACCACATTCGACTCGTCGCACGCATCGTCGCGCCTTCCCGTCTTGCATACTCTTTGGCTAACGTAATCTTTTCTTGCACCGCTTCGTCACCTTCCGGTAACTCAATCGTCGGTACGACGCCTCGCACCTGCATAAACTCTTGGAACTGTCTCGCCAGCGCCGCGTTAAACATCCGACCATTTTCTTCCTCCGTGTCGTCCTCCGCTCCGGCGCTATCTGCGAGATGTATCGATCGCTCTGCAATCCCGTGCAAAACCGTGTTATGCATCGCCCGTCTTTGCGCGAGGAGTCCGCGTTCGCTCACACCGTACCCGCCGCGACCGCGTCGACGGCGTCTCTCATTTTTCTGCTTCACCGAACATCGGTACGCGTACGCCACCCGCATCAGCCGCTCAAACCTTGCCTCGCCTGTACCATTCATCTTCTCTTCGTCCTTTTCTTCTTCGTTATCTTCGCTTCTCCTTCCGCTTCGTCGTCGTCGCAACAAAACCAAATCTTCCGCGAGTTTCGCCCAACGTTTCAAAACGAGCGATTTTTTCTCGCTTCTTTCTCTTCTTCGTCTTCTCTCCTCTTCCTTCTCGAACTTTGCGTTATCGTCGCTTCGTTCGACGACAACCCCGTCGTTCAAAACCTCCTCGTCGTCGTTAAAACTCAAGCACTCTTCTTCTCCGACGCGTTCAACGAGCCTCTTCTTCTTCCTCTTCTGCATCATCAAAAGTGCGTCCAAATTTCTCTTTTTCCCGGGATGTAATTGCTCTCCTTTGTGTTCCTCCTGTCGCTGAGACGATCGATCCTCCGCTCGAACACCGGGTAAAGGAAAAGGCGGAGACATGATGCTTCTCTCTCACTGTCTGTCTTTCTTTTAAAAGTGCGTGTGCGCGCACACGTACGACGAGACTTTCGACGAAAAGAATGTGTTGAAATTTCAAAAATTAAGAAGAGAAAAAGAGCAGACAAGAAAGAGTAACTTTAAGAGTTCAAAAAGTTTGAGGCGTTTGCGTTTACTACGCGCGAATCATGATACAATATTCTTTCTCTCGAAACTGTTGATGAATTATTAAACGCCAGCGTGCGATGTGCCGTTGTTGTTGTTCGAATCATCGCCGTTAGTATCGTTCGCCTTAATTTTACCGAATACTGGACCGCGCGCGCCGAGCGAAGAAGCTTTAGCTATCGGCGAAAATCCTTCGCTCAAGTATCCCGGGTCGTTGAGAACGATCACTCCGTGGGGAGACGCGAAAGTATTCGCCGCTCGTTTTTGGTTTCGTTGTCGGCTCGTTTCGCTATTCTTTCCGTTATTCTCGCCCTCGTCGTCGGTGAGCGCTTGCAACTTGCGTAAATAAAGATCCGCTCGAGCGGTTTGCGCCCTAAGATTACCGTGGACTCTTGCGAGTTCTTCTCGTAAAGCGCGGACGGTGCGTTTGAGCGTTTCGCTATCTTCTACATCCGTCGAGGAGGGTGCGTGATCTGCTGAGGAGGACTGGCGACGCTCTCTATTTCGTTGTTCCTCTAATAACGCGACCGATTCACACGGATCTCGAACTTCCACGTTTTCGCCGTTCCGCCATCTGCGAATGACCTCGTTTAATGAGTTGATTTCAATCAAAAACGAGTCGTGTCCGTGAGGAGAATCTATGGTATACAACTGCGCGTTTGGCATGCAATCGGCGAGTTCTCGCTGTAATGCAAACGGGTACAAGACGTCAGAGAGGATGCCCACGACGAGAGTATCGTGGGTGAGTTTCGAGAGGACTCGCTCGTAATCGCCGTTTTCTCGCCCTCGAGAGACGTCGTGGGAGTCTAAAGTGTACGTCAACTGCAAGTAGCAGTTGGCATCGAATCGTTGGATGAATTTTTGGCCTTGGTATTGGAGGTAACTCTCGACTTGCCAATACGGGACGTGGTTGTTGTCGAAGGATTTTCTTTTCTGTTGCGTTTGTTCTCGTTCTCGCGACGGCGCTTTGTCGTGATCGTCATCGTCGTCGTTCTCTTTTTCATTTTCTCCTCCAGCACTTCCTCTCACCGGATGCTCCTTGCCTTCCACGTTCATCCTCGAGAACTTCTCGTCCATGCTCACTGGCGCTCGATAACTCAACATCGCCATCATCCGACTCGTCGCCAACCCGTCCTTGGGTCCGCCCGTTTCTACATCGTAATCCCCTCCTTCAAAGTTCGCATCGCTCACAATCGCGTGTCGTTGCGCCTCACCGATCCCAATCGCCCAATCCGTGTGCTTTCCACATCCAGCAATCAACACTAACTTCTCGACGTACTCCGGGAAACTCGCCGCGAATTCCAGCGCTAACATCGCGCCCATCGATCCTCCTATACACATGGACAATCTCGTCACCTTCAATCGATCTAAAACCATCTTCTGCAAATTCACATTATCTCGTATCGTCACCGGCGCGGGAAATCGACTCCCGTAAATCTTCCCCGGCGTTTCCGGATTTTCCGAAACCGGCGACGCCGTTCCGTACGGCGACCCGAGGTAGTTGCAACACACTATAAAATCCTTCTCCAAATGCAACGAACATTTCGCCTCTTTTCCTTCACCCTCACCGCCTCCTATAAATTCCGACCACCACTCGTCCACGTTTGAGTTGCTCGTCAAAGAGTGTCCGACTAATACGCAGTTATCTCCGTCCTCGTTTAATCTCCCGTACGTGGAATAACACACTTTCACTTCTTTCAATTCCACGCCGTTTTCCAATTGGAATAAAGGGATGGTCATCACGTTCGCGTTTAAAGGCGGGCCGATTGCGGTCGATTTCATGTGGTCGTCCGGCACTGGTTCATTGTTACCACCGTTACCACCACTCATGGCAGGTCGATCTCTCTTTTAAAGCGTTCGTCTTTGCGCGTGTTATGTGTGTTTCAATTTGATCGAATTTCACAGACTAGATTTCTGGGGAAAAACGACACAAAACACACGAATATGACGGAAACCGATGATGACGAACGAAAACGGGGAGAGATGGTACTAAAGAAACTCAAAAGCGCGAACGAGAAACTCCAGAACGCGTGCCTGTTCGGCGATCGGCTTTTACTCGAAGAGGCCATCACAGACGGCGCGGAAGTGGGACTTCCTTTCGCATCATCAGTAGGGGAAGAAGACGAATTCGGCACGGGAAAGATGCATTCGTTATTGCCTTTACACTGCGCGGCGAGGAACAACCACTCGGAAATTTGCCTCGATTTAATCCTCAGATTTGCATGCGAGGTGGATGGAGAGGACGAGCGTGACGGGAGGACGGCTTTGTTCCACGCAATCGCGATGGATCGGGTGGATGTGGTCAGAGTTTTAGTTGGTAAATGTGGAGCGAACGTGAACCACGCGGATAGCGCGGAGGAGACGCCAATATCGATGTGCGCGAAAATTGGGAGTTTAAAGTGTTTGGAGGAGCTCTTGTTTTTGAGTGAGGATGGGGAGGTATCCGTTGCGGACGTGTCAACTCCAAGAGGTCGGTTTCGGTTACCTCCGATGGTGGAGTGCGCGTGCGCGAGGACGGATTGGGGAACCTTTCCGAAAGTCGCGGAGAGATTGAGACGAGAAATCGCGAAGCAACAGTTTGAAGGAAGAGTGAAGGACGTGGACGTGGAGTATTTTACGATCGACGTGAATGAGAAAATGGAGAAGAAGAAGAAGAAAAGTTTGTTGATGTTGGCGGTTGGGTTAGGGAACGCGCACGCGGTGAGATTCTTATGCGACGAATGGAAGGTAGATATTCACGGAGCTTCAGAGGAAGGCGAAGACGGAGAGAGTTTTGGTCCGCTGGAATTAGCGAGGGCGGGGAAGTTTAAGGAGTGCGAGAATGAGTTGTTGAAACGAGGCGCGAAAGAGAAGAAGTATTCAAAGCAGAGAACTGCAAAAGAGGCGACGGCGGTAGAAGGGAGCGTCGAAGAAAAGAAAGCTCGCTTACAATCGCTCGCAAAGGAAAGAGAACGCCTCAGTTTTATCGTCCAAGCGAACGAAGACGAAGCGTTTCAATCGAGCATGCGCGAACCACGAATAAGAGCGGCGGTGGAAGACGTAATGGAAAATTTCATGAGCGTGCAAAAATATGCGGAAGATAAAGATGTCATGACGGCATTGTCCAAATGGAGAGGATGTCAAAGGTTTTTCAAGCAGCGAGGGGAGAAGGTATCGTTTGAGGAAATCGTCGTGAACTCGAAGAAAGGCGGGGAAGAAATGGCGAGACGTAAGTTACGAGTAGAGAGTCTGGGCGAAATGATCGCGAAAGAGGTCATGGACGTGGCGTCTTTATTGCCTAAAAACGGAAATAATGGCATCAACGATAATAACAGCGATAGTTATTCTCTGGACGAGAACGAAGACGAAGAATCGGTAAAAAGAGGAAAACAATCACCGAAAATGTTTTACTTGCGCTTGATTGTCGCGACAGTACAATTCTTACCGCTCGTGTACGTGTTATACTTGCGCGTATTCAGATCGAAGGACTTGAATTTCAATTTCGAAAGAAGGAAAAAAACATCCTCATTGGGAGGTGGCGTGGCGTTCGATGCCAACGCGGCGGAGTTATAGAAGGGAAGATTAGACGTAAAATAGCACGCTACATAGTTTAATATAATAATACAATAGCTAGAATAGCATTTTCTTATCCTATAGAACGCGGCGATGACGAGCGAACGCTATTTTCGCGCGATCGCGTGAGGTATTCTTGCAAGACTAAATCCGCCGAGGCCATTTCGTCGTCCAACTGCGCGGTGGTCTTCTTCGAGTCGTTCGCCGCAACTTTTTTCGGCGGACCTTCTTTCTTACCCACGTTGATTCTTGGCATAGAAGGAATGAACGAATCTTCTTGTTTACTTTGTAAATCTCGAAGCTTTGAGCCCCTCGGAGGACTTTTCACTTTCGGTAAAACAATCTTCTTTGAAAACATTTGCGCCTCACGCAACTTCTCCTCCAAGATTTGTAACTTTCGCTTCTCCTTTTCCAACTTTTCGTTCGCGTATTCGTCCGCTTGCTGCTGGGCGTCGTTGATCATGTTGTCTGCGCGTTGCATGGCTTCGACTTTGGCCGCTTCGGCTTTTTCGGAGCGGTCGCGATAGAAAGCTGCTTCCTTTTCCGCCCTCGCGGCCGCTTGTCTTGCTGTGCGAACCGCGTCTCTCGCCGCGTGCTTCGTTTGCTCCGCCACCGCATGCGCACCTTGCAAGGCTTGCCACGTCTGTTTAACTCGCTTTTCAAGACGCGAATTTTCAGTTTCCAACGCGCGAAACGCTTCGGGTGCATTCCCAGAAGTTGTCTTCAACGCCGCCTCGGCTTGAGAACGTCTCGCGTCCAAATCGGAAACTTCTTGTTCGAGCTGACGAATCTTATCGAACGCCTCTTCGGCGTGTTCGGCGTGTTTTTCTGCCTCGACCATCGCCGCCTCAGCGCGTTTGGCTTTAATGATCAACTCTTTCACTTCGGCTTCGAGTTCTTTGATTCGTCCAGAAAATTTAATCGCGTCTACCTCGAACTGTTTCGAAGCTTTAAGTTTGGAAAGTGCGTCCTCGAGCTCTCGCTGGACGTGTTGCTGGTCCTTCTCCACTTGTTCTTTCTTGAGACGCACGTCGCGTAAACCGTCGGCTAACCTTTGGACGAGACTTTTCGCGTTCGCTAATTCGGCGTCGACGTGCGCCGCTTTCTCTTCCGAGCTCTTTTGCGCTTTCTCGGCGGTTTCGACCGCCATCGTCAGTCTGTCCACATCTCTGTCCGTCCGCGCTTCAATTTCTTTACATCGTCGTTCGACGCGCGCGATGGCAACATCTGCGCGTTTCTCGGCTCCCGCGGCGTGTTTTCGAGCATCAGCGAGCGCTATTCTCGCTTGTGCGACTTCATCCGCGTGCTTTCTCGCCAAGCTCGTTGCTTCCATCGACTCAATTCTCGCCGCGTCCGCTGCAATCTTCGCCGATAACTTGGAGTCTTCCAAAGCGGCTTCGGCTTCTTCCGCGCGAGTCGTTTGTTCTCTAATTGATCGCATGAAATCGGCTCGAGCGTCTTCGAGGTCTTGCGCGAGATCGTTGCGTTCAGCTCGAAGTTCCTCAGCTGCACGAATAGCTTGCATTTTCTCGTAGAAGTTTGCCGTCGTCGGCTTGAGGTTTTCGTCGCGCTCTTTATCCGAAACGGACGCTTTATAAGCCGTGAACTCCAACTTTATGCGGTCAATCTCCGCACCTAAATCGCTCTTTGCTCTTTCCGCGTCGTCCCGAAGTTTCGTCGTCGAGGCGATTTCGTTTTCGAGGTCCTTGATTTTTTTCGCGTACGCTCTTTCGACTTCTTTCGCGGCTGTTTTCGATTGTGTTTTCTGCGCCTGCGTCGCCATCTCAAGTTGTCGTTCGACGTGCTTACACGCCTCCGATTTTGCTTTCAACTCTTTGTCGAGCGCTTCAACTTTTTCGTTGAGTTTTGCAATAACTCCGTTCTTATCGTTCTCGAGCGAGGCATATCGCGTCACCGCTTCTTTCGCGTCCAATTCAGCTCGTTCTCTTTGCTCGTTAATCTCCTCTCGGTGTTGATTGGACGCCACGAGCTCGTCGCGAAGCGCTTCCATCTGCGCCAACAAGCGTGTTTCCGTCTCTTTCTTTGTCTCGTTCAGTTCCTTCTTCGCGTTTGATTTTGCTTGCTCGAGTTCTTTCTGCAAATGTTCAATTTCTCTCGATTTAGCTTTCTCAATGTCAGCGAGTTCTTTACTCAGCGCTTCCGCGTTGCCCTCGAGAGTTTCGATTTCTTTCTGTAAACTCGACTTTGTTTGCTCGAGCTCTTTCAAGAGCGCTGGTTTCACCTTGGGCGTTTTCGGCGTCGTTTGCGCTTGTTCGACGGATTCTAAACGTTCCTCAAGTCTCACTTTTTCGCGCTTCAACGAATCGAGTTCATCGAGCGCCGAATCTCTAGCGAGCTCTGCGGATTTAGAACGCTCGGCGTAGTTGTTCGCGCGACGTTCGGTCGCGTCGTGAATTTGGCGCAAAGAACCAAGCTCCGCGCGAAGACTGGACATGGTTTCGTTCCCGGTAGTCATAGAAAGATCGTTTTCGTCCTCGTCGCTATCGTAGGATTCATCATCCGACAGAGGTCCTCTTTTCTCGTTTTTCTTGTACTTCTTCTTGTCTATAGTCGAGAGCGCGTTATCCTTCTCCGAGCCGCCCGCGTCTTCGTTTGAATTCAGCGCTAAGGATAATTCCAACTCTTTCGCTAACGCCGCTAAATTCTCGTCGCGCATCGTCAACTCCGATTGCGATTTTTCAAAAGCCTCCGTAAGTATGGCGAAATCGTTCGAGAGCGTTAACATTTCGCGTTCGAGCGACGAACACTTTTCGCGCTCAATCGCCAATTCTTCGTTGGCTGCATCTAAAGCATCCGCCGCGTTCGTCGCTGCAGCAGATGCGTCCGCGCAGTGTGACTCTAATTTTTCTATTCGCATTTTCAATTCTTCGACGAGAGCTTCGTTATCATTAGTAGTATTAGGAGGAGTGTCGTCGTCGTTGTCGTTTTCGTTTTCATCGTCTTCTTTCGCAGACATTGTTGTCGTTGATGTTTCATCGTTGCTCGCTCTTCTCGCCTCCGCCAGTTGCTTCTCCAACTTTTCAATCTTAACGCCGTCTGTCTTTGCTCGAGTTGCCGCGGCTTCCATCGCCACTCGCGCGGTCTTAATCGCCCTTTCAGCTTTCTCTTTCGCTTGATTTGCCAACTCTTTCTGTGTCGCCACTTCCAATTCCAACTGGTCTTTTTCCATCTGAAACGATTGCGAAATGACTGAAGGCGATTTCGGCGGCGTCGCCGGCGGTTTCGATTTCGGCGTCGCCGGTGGCGAAAAAGTCGACTCCCCAACCTTCTTCTTCTCTTCGTTTTCTGCGACCACTGCATCCAACGCGTCCCGTAAACCCTGAATCACCTGTTCGTCGTGTTGCTTCTCCTCGCGATAACTTTGCTTCACAATCTCCAACTCTTTCGTCGCGTCTTCGCACGCGAAACGGAGCAACTTCCCATCCTTCTCAAAGTTCTCTCTCTCCCTTCTCAGCGTATCCCTCAACTCGTCTCTCTGCGATTCAAACTCTTTCTTCTTCCTCTCCGCCTCTTCCTTAAATCTCTGCTCTTCTTCCAACCGCTTCTTCGTTTCCGTAAACGACGACACCGCTCTCTGTAAATTATGCTCTAAACCTTCTATTCTCTGCGTATACACCGAGGACGTCGTCGAGACGTGCTCGTCGAACCTCCGCTTGGCGGTTTCTTCTCGTTCCAGTAATCGCTCGACTTCTTTCTCTAACTTTTGATTCCGTTTCTTCGCTTTCGCGTACTTTTCTTTGTAGTTTTTACTCGCACTCGTCGTGTTGTCGACGTCGTCGTTCGCGACATCTCCGTCGTCTCTCTCCTCTTCCTCCTCTTCGGCGGCGGTATCTCGTTTCGTACCAAATCCTCGCGGACTCCTCTGTCACAGACAAGAACGGACAATGAGTATAAATATATATAATAAACACGCACAAACAAAAAGAGAGAGAGAGAAACCGATTGGAAAAAAGACCGTTTCCCGAGAAACCAAACCAAAACGCAAACACACGCACAAACGCGCTTACCTCTGCTTCTGAAGAAAAAGATGTTCTTCTT
>Ga0115555_1001709_pt1 | contig 14986 bp, 10 predicted proteins | sample COGITO_mtgs_1104_2_FD_87285 | JGI IMG/M metagenome (GOLD analysis project Ga0115555, IMG submission 87285) | Pelagic marine microbial communities from North Sea - COGITO_mtgs_110407 | ecosystem: Environmental > Aquatic > Marine > Epipelagic | place: Germany:Helgoland, sampling site Kabeltonne... | reverse complement strand
TTTACCACACAAGTAGTCATTGACGAACAAGTTTACGAAATTGGCTATGGATTAAGTAAAAAAAAGGCAGCGCAAGATGCTGCAAGGAGGACTTTAGAAGTATTGGAAGAGCAAATCGATGAGTAGAATTTTGCGTATAGGGGGCGCCTGCCTCAACCAAATTCCAATGGATTGGGACCATAATTTGAAAAACATTAAAGATGTCTTTCAAGAAGCTCAAGAAAATAACATTGAGCTGTTGTGTCTTCCTGAACTCTGTATTACTGGATATGGCTGTGAAGACATGTTTTTAAGTACCTGGCTTTGTGAGACCGCACAGGCCAAATTGATTGAACTCCTCCCTTTCACCTCTGGTCTCACTACCTGTCTGGGTTTGCCTGTCCGATTTGAAGGCCAAATCTATAATTGTATTGCCCTCATTGAAGATGAGAAAATCCTAGGTATTTATGCCAAACATAATTTAGCGAATGACGGCATTCACTATGAAAGAAGATGGTTTTCCTCTTGGCCCTACCATAAAATAAAAACTTTAAATATTGCAGGTCAACCTGTTCAGATCGGTGCTATTTCCTTAGAGATAAAAAATATAAAGATTGGATTTGAAATTTGTGAAGATGCTTGGCAAGAAGATCGTCCCGCCAATCATTTAGTCACCCAAGGGATTGAAATCATACTCAATCCAAGCGCCAGCCATTTTGCTTTCGAGAAAGAAAAATACAGAGAACAACTGGTGGTCTCTAGTTCAAAAAAATTCAATTGCACCTACCTTTATACCAATCTTCTTGGCAATGAAGCCGGTAGAATGATTTATGATGGGGATATTTTAATTGCTCAAAATGGAAATTTGATTGGACACAATACCCGATTTTCCTTCAAACCCTTCAATATACTTTATTGCGAGGTGGACTTTGATCGCCAAACCTCCTCCACAAACCTCAAGAAAGATTATACGGGCAAACTCGAAGAAATGAGTCAAGCACTGCCCTTAGCCCTTTTTGATTACTTGATAAAAAGTAAAAACAAAGGGTTTGTACTCTCCTTGAGTGGGGGCGCTGATTCGAGCACTATTGCCATCATGGTACGTAGAATGGTGGACTTGGCCATTCAAGAATTAGGAATCGCAACAGTAAGAAAAAGATTAAAGCTCCCAACCACCTTAAAAAATGCCAAGGACATAATGGCTTCATTGATGGTTACTGCTTATCAAGGCACCCAAAATTCCTCCGCCAAAACTGCAGCATCAGCACGGAAATTAGCTGAGTTCATAGGCGCTACCCATTATGAGTGGAACATCGATAACCAGATAAAAGGATATTGTGATACCATTGAAGACGCCATTGGGAGGAAACTTAATTGGGATGAAGACGACATTACCCTCCAAAACATTCAAGCTCGGAGTAGGTCTCCCATCATTTGGATGTTGGCGAACATCAATCATTCCCTATTACTAACCACCTCCAATAGAAGCGAAGGTGATGTGGGCTATACGACTATGGACGGTGATACCAGCGGAAGTATCTCACCTATTGCTGCGATAGATAAATATTTTATTCTGGAGTGGCTAAAATATGCCGAAACCACCTTAAACTATACGGCATTAAGTCACGTAAACAACCTTGCCCCTACGGCAGAACTGAGACCTCTAAATAAAAAACAAGAAGATGAGACAGATCTTATGCCTTACAAGGTTTTAGTAGAAATTGAGCGATGGGCGATACAACATAAATATCCTCCCACTATGATCTACGAAAAACTGAAGCCCAAATACGGGACAGATATTAAAAGTTGGATCAAGAAATTTTTTAGACTTTGGTCTATTAATCAATGGAAAAGAGAACGGCTAGCGCCAAGCTTTCACATGGATGCCTTTAATGTAGATCCGAGGACTTGGTGTAGATTCCCCATCTTATCCAGTGGATTCAAAGAAGAATTGGATGAGCTGGACAAAATATGATTCTAAGGAACAGGATCGTGTCCAGTCCGCCCCCAAGGATGACAAGCAGAGATCCTTTGAGCAGCTAAAAATAAGCCTTTGAATGCTCCATGCTTTATAATGGCCTCTTTGGCATAATGAGAACACGTTGGGGTAAACCTACAGGAACTTGGTAAAAATGGAGAAATGCTGAGTTGATAGATAACAATAGGCAGGGTCAACAACTTGCGAAAAAGCATTTTCATGACACAATACTAGATAATTGATTTGGTCTAACCAATAATTTTAGTTCTGTTTGCGTTCTTAATTGGATAGATACTACGTTAGAAGATATCAGCTTGAATAATAACCTCTATTTACTTGTTTTTATTTTTATCCTTTCAATCCCAAACTTGAAAGCTCAAAATGGATCTGATTTTCCTATTAGTGACCCGCGCTTAAGTATCGAAGAAATTTTTATTTTAGGAAATAAAAAAACCAAAGAAAAAATAATTTTAAGAGAAATGAGTTTGAAGAAAGGAACTTATGGCACGCTCGATGATATCAAAAAAAGTATTGAATTAGATAAAATAAATATCCTCAATACCAATTTATTCAATACCGTCTCTATTGAGATTTTAGAAGACCCTGAAAAAGCATCGATAAATATTTTTGTTAAAGTTGATGAGCGATGGTATTTTTTTCCGGCACCGTTAATAGACATAGCTGATCGAAATTTGATGGATTGGCTGATCAATAGAGAAGGTGATATAAACCGTTTCAATTATGGTTTGAGACTTACTCAATATAACCTTGGAGGTCAAAATCAAACATTAAAATTCATAGGAAAAGTAGGTTTTGAAAGAAATTTACTCATTGATTATATGATTCCTTTCATTGATAAAAATCAAAAAAATGGTTTAAGATTTACCTATTCTTATAGCGAAAGTGAAAATGTATCCTACATAACCAAAGATCATGTACCTGATTTTTTCAATTCAGATGTCATCAATAAAAAGGAGTATTTTGCTTCGACCAGCTATACCTATCGCCCATCCTTTTATAATTTTCATCAAATCAGTTTAAACTATCTACAAAGTGAAGTATCTGATACCGTTGTGCGCTTGAATCCTAATTATCATTTCAACCAAGAAAAAAAACAAAGCTATTTTGGATTGAGTTATAATTTTATCAGTGATCATCGAAACAATAAGCGTTTTGCTACTTCAGGAACATTTTTACAAGCTTCTCTTGAAAACATTGGCTTGGGACATCGAAATCAATTTAGTGTTTCTACGGTTAGCCTAAAATTCAATAAATACACCCCTCTAGGCAATGACTTTTTTTTAGCCAATGGCATCATGGGACTCCAAACCTTCCCTACAGAGCAACCATATTTCAACTATCAAGGACTCGGCTACAATGATGTGCTGGCGAGGGGTTTTGAATTAGACTTAATCGAAGGCTCGAAGTTTTTACTTCAAAAAAACACAGTAAGAAAAAAAGTTTTTGACCGGTCGAAAGACATCCGAAATATCATGCCTATATCCCAATTTTCTCAATTTAGAATGGCCGCTTACCTAAAATTCTTTGCTGACTTTGCTTGGGTAGATAATTATCCCAACTATGAAATCAGCAGTAGACTGACCAATCAATTGCTTTATAGTTTCGGAGTAGGTTTGGACCTCGTTGCAATGTATGATATGGTCCTACGTCTGGAATATTCCTATAATTCTGAAAATGAACGTAATTTTGCTCTGAATATAAAGGCTGATCTTTAGTCAAACTGCTTCCATTTTTTCTTTTTACCCTGCCGATTGTATTTATACCAGAGTCCTATTTGTTTTCCCTGATCAAATGCACCTACGTACTGAAGTTGACCTAAGTCATCGTAGTATTGCCACGGACCTGACTCTAATCCAGAGACCAATGTACCCTCTTGCCAAAGCGCCCCCTGTTTATAAAAGAATTGCCAATGACCGACGGGAGTTCCTTGCTCGTAGTTACCCCTTCTTTTCAAATTCCCATTGGGATGATAAAATTCCCATATCCCCATATACAAATTATTGAAATACCTCCCTTTCTTCTCTAAGGCTCCTGTTTCATGATAGTAAAACGCAGAATCTTTTAAAGCATCTTGGCCCCAAGTTTCAATGGCTTGCAGAGATCCATTAGGGTAATAATACTGCTGCTTTCCATCCAAACTACCTTCACTATAAACGAGTTTTGCACTCAGGGCGCCACTGACATAATAGAAATTCCAGTCACCCACTCTCTGATCATCAATACTCAGGCCTATGGATTTCATCACACCAAAATCCTGGTAATAAGTAGTATCCTGAGCAGCGACTGTTGAAGTAACTGACCACATTAATATCAATATTGGTAACCTTAAAATCATAGTTCACCTAAAGGTAATTGCATTATACAAACAATAAAATTAATATTTAATGAATGATCTGGCTAATAACACTGAGCAGATCAGGTTGTATTAACTGCACTGAACATGATTAAGAAATTTTCATTTGCCGCTATCCTATTATTGAACACCCTCCAGAGTATCGGACAAATAGCCAACCCCACTGTAGGCGCGCGCAGCGCGGGGATGTCAGGAGCATCTCTCACGTTGAGCGACGGATGGTCTATGTTCAACAATATAGGTGCCTTGGGTAGCATTGAGCAGTCGCATTGTTTTTTGAGCTACAAGCGCCCATTTGGTCTCTCTGTTTTTCAAACGCTCGCGGCAGGCTATGTACATCATTCCGAAAAATACAATTTAGGTGCCGCCATCTTGAAATTTGGAGACCCTTTTTATAATGAACAACAAATACGCATAGGCATAGGCAATAAAATACAAAGATTCTCATTGGCTGGATCACTAATCGTCAACCAGTTTCATGTAGACACCCAACCCAACAAGCATTATGTTTTGTTTGATTTGGGAGGTTTGGCCGACCTCACGCCCACCCTGCTGTTAGGCATGTCCATCAGTAATGCCAACACCTTATGGTATCGAGAAGTGACGACCTCAATTCCTATGATTTTAAAACTAGGCCTCTCTTATCATCCGATTACTGATCTTAAACTCAATGCAGAAGTAGAACAAGCTACACTTACGGATCACTTATTTAAATTTGGCTTAGAATACGAAGTCGTCAAACAACTTCTTTTCCGAACAGGTTTTAATACCCAACTTCAGTCGTTTTCAGTGGGCTTAGGCCTACTCATTCAAAACTTTTCATTGGATTATGCCTTCACTGAGCAACCTAGCTTAGGATCTATTCACGAATTTTCTATAAGCTTTCGATGAAGTTAAAGCTCAAATTAATTTTAGGGATGTTAGGGATGCTTACCCGCATACCACTATGCGCTCAAACCCATCAAGCAATTGATATTGAGCAGCTGCTTACCAATTTATCTCAAACTGAAAATGTAGAGCTGAACTACGACGATATCTATCAGCAACTCATCCATATTATGGAAGCGCCCTTCGACCTCAACCAGGTGACTGAAAATGAACTCTCCTCATTGCCTTTTTTGGAGAGCCGTCAGATCCGGGGCCTTTCAAGATACCGAGCAGCGCAAGGTCCGTTTTACAATTTATACGAATTACAAGCTGTACCCGAGCTCGATGCCGTAGAAATCCAGCAACTACTCCCGTTCATCACCATAAAAGGAAATAGCCCCACAGTTTCAGTGCCCTTACACCAAAATTCACTTTTATTGCGCCAGACGCAACCCCTTCAAAAAGCCAAGGGTTACCAAGATTCCTCCTCATATGAAGGCCATAACGCCCATGTTTTTTTTAAATTGAAATTAAAAAATAGCGCTCAATTTGACGTGGGCTTAATCGGAGAAAAAGACAGTGGCGAATCCTTTACTTGGGACCAAAAGTCGAAAGGATTTGACTTTTATTCTGCCTATATCCAGGTGAAAGATCGGGGTCCCTTAAAAAATTTAATCGTCGGTGATTATCGATTACAGATGGGACAAGGATTGGTCTATGGCTCAGGATATGCTCCTGGCAAAGGGCGGGAGACCCTTCTGGCAGTACGCAGAAATGGCTTAAATGTACGGCCCCATCATTCCCTTAGAGAAACCGGCTTTTTCCGAGGTTTCATGGCCACATTTGACTTCCCTCAGATCCAATTTGGCGGGCATGCCTCTTTACTCAAACAGGATGGGAATATCAGCAATGATGGCCTCATGGCCTCTGACTATGTCAGCAGCTTACAAAAATCAGGGCTGCACCAAACTTCCAACCAAATCGAAGCCAAAAACAGTCTAAATGAGCGTTCATTAGGTGGCTTTATTGCGCTCAAACCCATCCGTTCATTGCGCGTGGGTATCACGTATTTGACCAGTCATTTCTCACTTCCTCTCGCTGCCAATAGATCCTTGTCCCCTGCTTTTTATGGAGATAAAAACCAAATAGGAAGTCTGTACTATGATTGGAATTTTGAAAATTTTTTAATCTTTGGTGAAGGTGCCATTTCTCAATCAGGAGGCAAAGGTTGGGTAACAGGCATGATGGTCAATTTACTTCCTAAAATAGACCTCAGTATGGTTTACAGAAACTATGATTCGGATTTTCATAGTTTCTATGGAAAGGCCTTTGGAGAAAAAAATGTTAATAACAACGAGAAAGGCCTCTATTGGGGTTTAAAGATCAAACCCAATACAAAGCATTTATTCTCGGCTTATTATGACCTATTCAGGTTTGATGTCTTACAATATCAAGTGTACGGCCCTGCACAAGGCTTTGAATATTTAGCCTCCTATCGGTACACACCCGATAAGGAAACGACGTTGGATGTGTATTACCGCAAACAGCAAAAACCCATGAATGTGATAAATGAAAATGGTAAAATACGAGAAGTTCATGGTATCGCTAAACATAATTATTGGTTACGCGTGAATAAAAAAGTCACAAATTACCTTGAATTAAAATCTCGGCTTCAATTCAGTTATACACACCAAGCAGGTGTTTCAAAAAATGGCTATTTGGCCCTTCAGGATGTGATTCTGCGCAAGAAACAGTTTAGTTTCAGTACCCGAATCGCCATCTTTCATACCCAGGACTACGCCAACAGACAATATGCCTATGAACGAGATGTACGCTATCGACTTGAAATGCCTGCTTACCAAGGTTCAGGCTTGAGGAGCTATCTGCTTTTTGAATACAAGATGAATGCTAAAATGGTCTTTTGGATCAAGTATGGAAAATTCTATTATCCCCAACAAGATGCGGTGGGTACTGGGCTTGCCCAAACTCAAGGGCCTCAAAGATCAAGCTTAAGAAGTCAAATTTATATTAAATGGTGAGTAAATCCGATGAGCCCACCTTTAAAGAGTACTGAAATAGAGATGGATATCGATCTGAAAAAGGACCAATTAAAATAGACCAAGATGTAGATCTATTCATCGAAGTACAACTATATTTGCACTGAATTTTATAATAATGCATCCGTAGTTCAACTGGATAGAATACCAGATTTCGGCTCTGGGGGTTGAGGGTTCAAATCCTTCCGGATGCACAAAAGGCCTTTTGAATCAAAAGGCCTTTTTTTTGTCCCTCTTTCAAGCTTTTCATAAGGTAGCCATACCTACCTTTCAGGTATCAACACTCGAAAAAAAGGAATAACCCAGAGCAAACAGATAGGAAAAAAGCCTTTATTCATTTGTTAAAAAATCATAAAACCTCCTCAATTAAGCGGTTTGAAGAGCGGTAATCTTTGGGGTTATCCAATTTTCATTAGCTTTGTACCTAAGATATGGTGTGAAAACTGATCGGAAACTAGAAAATATGCTTAAATCCTTGCTATCTCTGTTATTGTCATTGACCATTCTCTTTGGTTCAATGGGTATATCCGTGTACAAGCATACCTGCAAGCTGTTCAATCAAACAGAGACGACCTTTTTTCAGCCAAAACCCTGCTGTGAAAGCGCAAATGATAAAGGTTTAGCCATCGATGTCCCTTGTTGCAGCTCAGAAGTTTCGCAGTTTGAAATACCTACAGCGGCTTTGTCGTTGGATATTGACCCAATCCAATTTATGGGCCTTGCGGCTATAAAAGAACCTGCACACCCAACCAGCACTATGGGTGAAGACCTAATTTCCATAAAACACCCGATTCAAATACCTCCCCTGATTGAAGAAGACCCTCAATCTTGGAACCAAGTATATATTATCTAAACCCATAGTTTTAGGATTCGTCCTGATTGCAATTTTTCTATTGCCAGTTGCCTTAAAATAACTGAACTCAACTATGTTAGATAAAATAATATTATATTTTCTTAAATATCGACTGATTACCCTGATTCTCATGATCATATTGATCAGCTGGGGTATTATGGTCTCCCCCTTTTATGGGAGAAATCAAGCCACAGCACTTACAAGAGTTTCTGTGGATGCCCTTCCTGACATTGGCGAGAACCAACAAATTGTTTTCACCGAATGGCCCGGTCGATCTCCTCAAGATATTGAGGATCAAATCACCAACCCGCTCACCTCTACCTTGTTGGGAATCTCTGGCGTAACATCCATCCGAAGCTCCTCTGTTTTTGGTTTTTCAAGTATTTACGTGATTTTCAATGATGACAAAGAGTACTATTGGACGAGAGCTCGAATCTTAGAAAAATTAAATGCCTTACCCAATGATTTATTACCCGAAAATATCCGCCCTACCCTCGGACCCGACGCTACCGCACTAGGACAAATATTTTGGTATACCCTCGAAGGTCGAGATGCCCAAGGAAATACTACAGGGGGCTGGGATTTGCATGAAATCCGATCCGTTCAGGACTTTTATGTCAAATACGGTCTAAGCGCAGTTCAAGGGGTATCAGAAGTTGCCTCTATTGGGGGTTTTGTTCAAGAATATCAAGTGGATGTGGACCCTGATCTCTTGAAAACTTATGACGTATCTATCGACCAAGTAGTTAGGGCTGTGAAAAATGCCAATAGAGACGTAGGTGCCAAAACGATGGAAATTAATAAAATCGAATACCTGATCAGGGGATTGGGCAACCTCACCTCCGTCACAGATCTAGAATATGCCGTCGTAAAAATGAAAGGTGACGTTCCCTTAAGAATCAAAGACATAGCGCAGGTAGCCATAGGCCCCGAAATCCGAAGAGGTATTTTAGATAAGGAAGGCGCTGAAGTCGTAGGTGGCGTGGTGGTTTCTAGATTTGGTGCCAACCCGATGGAGGTCATCGAAGCAATCAAAAGAAAAATCAGCGTACTAGAGCAAGGAATGCCCAAAAAAATCCTTGAAAATGGGATAGAGAGCACTTTGACCATTGTTCCCTTTTACGACCGCACACAACTCATCAAAGAGACCCTAGACACCTTATGGGACGCCCTAAACCTGGAGGTGTTAATCACCATGATCATTGTACTGATCATGTTGTTTAATCTCAGGGCTTCCTTGATGATCGCTGCGGTGTTGCCTATCTCGATATTGATCGTATTTATACTGATGCGGATGTTTAATGTGGAAGCAAATATTGTCGCCTTGTCAGGCATTGCTATCGCGATAGGCACCTTGGTGGATCTGGGTATAATTTTATCTGAAAACATCGTTCGACATCTTAAGGAGGGAAGTGACCATTTATTTGAAAAAATAAAGACCGCTACTCAGGAAGTAAGTGGCGCCATCCTTACTGCAGTCGCTACCACCATCATCAGCTTCATCCCTATTTTTGTCCTTGAAGCAGCGGAAGGAAAATTATTTAGGCCTTTGGCTTATACCAAAACTTTTGCCCTGGTGACGGCCTTGCTGCTCACTTTATTGGTACTCCCTACCATTGCCTATTTCCTTTTTGGAATCAAAGTCAAGGAGAAAAAAATTAATATGCTCTTCAATGCAGTCCTCATTGCGACGGGCTGCGTATTGCTGTGGGTACTGCCCTGGGCGGGCCTGTTCATGATGGTATTAGGCCTATCATGGCTTTTAAAGGCTTACGGACCTGGGGATAACAGGTGGGTGAAGAACCTTCCCATAGGCATCATGATTGTGACCAGTATCGGACTACTGGCCACACATTGGATGCCTTTGGGCTTAAATGAAGCTTTGCCTTTAAACATCCTCTTCATTGTCCTCATCCTAGGGGTCATCCTAGGACTCTTGGGACTCATTACCTTTAGATACGAATACATTTTGAACAAGTGTCTGACTTATAAAAAGACCTTCTTAAGTATCCCTGTATTGCTGATCTTCTTGGCTGCCCATATTTGGTTGGGCTTTGAAAAAGTAGCGTACCCTTTGACCAGTGCCTTGGAGCGGGTCGGTTTTACACCCGATCAATATGGGCCCTTTATCGGTTTAAATAATCAATTCCCTGGCCTGAATTCGGAGTTTATGCCCAGCTTAAATGAGGGCAGTTTTTTACTCATGCCCTCTGCCATGTCGCACATTGGCATAGAGGAAAATAAGAACATCCTGCAAACCATTGATCGCCGCGTGGCCCATATTCCTGAGATTTCATCTGTGGTTGGTAAGCTCGGCAGGGTCAACTCAGCCCTTGACCCCGCTCCCATCTCGATGTACGAGAATACCATCAATTACAAACCTGAATACTATAAAAATGACCAGGGCGACCTTGTCAAATTCAAAACAGACGAATCACAACACTTCCTCTTGAAATCCGGCATGAGCTACACCAATGACGAACTGCTCAACCAAGCCCTGAGTGTTGATGATTTGGTAGTAGATCCCGAAGGAAGCTATTTTCGAAATTGGAGATCCAAGATTAGATCTTCAGATGATATTTGGGAGGAGATTGTATTGGAATCTAAAGTTTTGGGTGTCACCTCTGCTCCTAAGCTGCAGCCGATAGAAACCCGACTTATCATGCTCCAATCAGGCATGCGATCGCCCATTGGCATCAAAATATTTGGGCCTGATCTACAAAGCATCAACGATTTCTCCTTCCGATTAGAGCCTTTCATTAGGCGAGCGAAATCCGTAAATCCAGAAACCGTATTTGCCGATAATATCATCGGAAAACCCTATATAATGATTCATTTAGAACGCGAGATGATTGCTAAATATGGCCTCTCACTTGAGTCGGTTCAGCAACATATAGAAACGGCCATCGGGGGCGTTAAAGTTGGAACTGCTGTCAACGGAAAGGAAAGATATCCCATTCGGGTAAGATATCCCCGAGAGCGGCGCGACCATCCTGAAGCCTTGATGAATATTTATGTAAACACCCCTACGGGCGGACAGGTAAGACTCGGCGATTTGGTCACCCTGGACTACGAACGGGGACCCCAAGTTATAAAAAGTGAAGATGCCTTTTTACTTGGCTATCTATTGTTGGATAAGTACCCCCAATATGAGATCAAGGATGTCATCCAAGAATTGAATGAAATCATCCAAGAAAATATAGAAAATGGGAGCCTCATCGTACCCACTGGAGTTCATTATGAGTTTGACGGTAGTTTTAAGCATCAAATTCGCGCCGAAAAAAGATTAATGATCATCGTCCCCTTGGTACTCTTGGTTATTTTCATTATCCTTTATATGCAATTCAAATCGATCACTACTTCCTTGATGATCTTTTTCGGTATCGCAATGGCTTTTAGTGGGGGCTTTATTTTAATGGGTCTTTACCATACCGATTGGTTTTTAAATTTTACCCTTTTTGGTACCCCTATGCGGGAGGTCTTTCAAATACAACCCATCAATTTGAGTGTGGCCGTTTGGGTAGGCTTTATTGCCTTATTTGGCATCGCTACGGACGACGGGGTCTTAATGGGTACTTATTTGAATCAAAATTTCCAAAAAAAGAAGCCGAGCACCATCGCCGAGATTCGAAAAGCTACCACAGAAGCGGGCCTTCGTAGGATTAGACCTGCAGTCATGACTACAGCAACCACTTTGATCGCCTTATTGCCAATTTTAACTTCATCAGGACGGGGCAGTGACATCATGATTCCTATGGCCATCCCTATTTTTGGAGGTATGGTCATCGCATCCATTACTTATTTTATCGTACCTGTGTTGTATAGCTGGCAAAAAGAAATCCAACTTAAAAAAGGAAAATCATGAAAAATTATCTTGCTTTTTTGCTTTTAATTCTGACAGCCCATACGGCCATGAATCAATCCTTGGATGATTACTTGGAGGTGGCCTTACAAAACAATCCTGACCTCAAGGCCGCTTATTTTTCCTTTGAAGCCCAATTAGAAAAAGTGGAGCAAGTAAAATTTCTGGCCAACCCAACCCTAGGTTTTGGCTACTTCATATCGCCCATTGAAACCCGAATTGGATCACAGCAAACCAAAATATCCTTGAGTCAAATGTTTCCTTGGTTTGGGACCTTAAGCGCAAAACAAGATGCCGCCTCCTTGATGGCAGCGGCGCAGTTTGAACAATTCAGAAATAAGCAAGCCTTACTCGCCTTTGAGGTAAAAACTGCTTATTATAACTATTTAGAAGCCTTGGAGTTATTGGAAATTCATCGCCAAAACTTGAGTATTATGAAATCTCATAAAAACATGGCCAAAATAGCCTATAGCAACGATAAAAGCAAAAACACAGAGGTCTTGGATGCCAACCTCATATTGGCCGAGATCACGAGCAATATCGATATATTAGACCAACGATTGGGTCTCTTAAAACGATCCTTTAACCGACTCTTGAACCGTCCCGACAGCCTTGGCATCGTCAGTACTCAATGGGTCACACCCACTGATTTTGAGATCAACAAGGACCCTGACAGCTTGCTGGCCCATCATCCAAAAATGGCCGCCCTGGAGCAGCAAATGGCCGCGACCATCATCGAAGAAAACGTAGCGCGTAAAAATGGACTTCCCCAGATCGGAGTGGGCATTGATTATGTGATCATTCAACCTCTAGACGGCTCAACGGTGAAAAATAATGGAAAAGATGCTTTGATGCCTATGGTCTCTCTGAGTCTGCCCATTTTTAGAAAAAAACACCAAAGTCAAACCCGAGAAATTCAACTGTATCAAAAACAATTGGCCGCTCAAAAAACACAACTTCAAAACACCTTGGCTATTGAATGGGCTACGGCTCAAAATCAACTCTTTGAATCACTAGCGCAATACGATCTTGATGAAAAAAGAATTCAAAATGCCCATCAAGAGATCACCTTCGCCTTCAGTGACTTTACGGTTGACAATGGGAACTTTAAGAACATCCTAGAGGCCCAAAAAAACTTATTGAAATTCAAACTGAGTCAAGTGACTTGGAAAAGGAATTATGCTGAAGCATTGGCTAAAATGACTTACCTCATCTCCAAAGAATTATGAAAATTTTATCAAAAACTATCGTTTTCCCCTTGATATTAGGTTTAGGTATTTTTATAGGTTGGATATCCAACACCGGTACCCCCCCTGTTTCCTCTGAAATACATGCGCATGGCGCATCCGAGGTTTACAGTTGTTCAATGCATCCACAAATAAGGCAAAACCAACCCGGTACTTGTCCTATATGCGGTATGAACCTGGTCCAATCCACAAGTCTCCAGACGACCACCGATCCCAATACCATACAACTGTCCGAAGATGCCCAAAAACTAGCAGATATTCAGACGCTAAAAGTCACAAAATCATCACCTTCGATCGCCTTACATCTCAACGGTAGGGTATGGCCTGATAAACGAAAAACAGCGGTTCAGACCACGCACATCTCGGGTCAAATAGAACAACTATTGATTGGGTCAAAAGGACAATATATAAAAGCCGGTGAAATCATCGCTTATGTCTATTCACCAGATTTAATCGAAGCCCAAAACGAATTATTTGAAGCCTTCGCAATGAAAGAGGCCCAGCCTGAGCTCTTTGAGGCCACAAGAAAAAAATTGGAAAATTGGAAACTAACCTCTGCCCAGATTGATACCATTCTGAGACTGGGTGAGCCCATTGAAAGCTTCCCTTTGGTCTCTGAATGGACAGGCATGATTCTCGATAAATACGTAAGCAAGGGTTCACACATCGAACGGGGTACCCAGCTTTATGAAATCGCCAATCTCAAGAGTGTTTGGGTCACCTTTGATCTTTATGAAACCGATATAAAAACGGTCCATGTTGGTGATAAAATCAATATGGAGTTTTCATCCTATCCTGGAAAAATATTTCTAGGACAAGTAAACTTCATCAATCCCATTGTGGATCCCGCAACACAAGTAGCCCAAATTAGGGTCATCTATACCAATACTTTCAAACCCGTTTATCCAGGCACGAGTGTCAAAGGGCTATTGAATAGCCAACCAAAAGATAATCAGAAAATCATTATTCTACCCAAAACCGCGGTATTATGGACGGGGAAAAGATCTATAGTTTATGTCAAAGATCCGACATCAAATGAGCCCACCTTCCATTTGCGTGAGGTGATCTTAGGCGCTTTAAATACCTCGGGCTATGCCATAGAAAAAGGCCTTGAAGTGGGTGAAGAAGTAGTGGTCAACGGAGTCTTTACCATCGATGCGGCCGCACAACTGGCCGGAAAAAACAGTATGATGAACTTATCCCGCCTCAAGACCTCCAAGGAGTCGTTGGATGAAAAGAAAACTGGGAAAATAAATCCATCCCCATCGGTAACGCTCACCCTCAAAAAAATGACCGATGCCTACCTGAATATAAAAAATGCGTTGGCACTGAAAAATCATAACATCAGAACATCAGAAGCTGCATTGTTCATCAGTCAGCTCAGTGATCAAAAGAATTTTTCAGCTGATATTGATCAACCTACTCTAATTCAGTTAAATAAAGTGATGCAGGAAATAAATGCAACTAAAAAAATAGATGAAGTCTATGGGCCTTTTGCAGAAATAAGCGATTTGTTTTATGATTTCCTTGACCATTATAAAATCAAAAACTTAACACTGTTTCGACAATATTGCCCGATGGCATTTGATAATAAAGGAGCCTATTGGCTCAGTAATACCCAAGAAATCTACAATCCTTATTTTGGAGAAGAAATGAGGTTTTGTGGAGAAGTTAAAGAACAATTAAACTAAAACTATTTTATGAACATGAAACCAATGAAACAAGTCCAATGGATGATCCTCGCAGTAGGGCTTAGTTACTGTACGACG
>Ga0115555_1001706_pt1 | contig 14999 bp, 10 predicted proteins | sample COGITO_mtgs_1104_2_FD_87285 | JGI IMG/M metagenome (GOLD analysis project Ga0115555, IMG submission 87285) | Pelagic marine microbial communities from North Sea - COGITO_mtgs_110407 | ecosystem: Environmental > Aquatic > Marine > Epipelagic | place: Germany:Helgoland, sampling site Kabeltonne... | reverse complement strand
TACAAGCAGCAGGTGGGGGGGAAGCCCCCCACAGGCAGGGCCCCACGAACACAGGATGAAGCTGAACTGGGGGATCTATTGTCGAAGGAGTTGGACGGTGTGTTTGACGAAATGGCTAGGTGAGTGTGCCTTTTCGTAACGATTTCTCTTGGAATATTTACCCCCGCTTCTCGCCGCGCCGCGCTCCTCTGCCTTCCTTTTTCAATCCTGACAAAAGAATTTCGCATTTATATTCTTTCTTCTCCAGCGAGGAATTGGGGGGTCTTTCTGCCCTTTCTGGGTATGGTTCTGATTTTGTAATGGAGGGTGATGGTAGTGTGGCAAGTGAGGACAGTCAGGGTGCGAAGAAGAAGCGCAGGTATTCGGCTCGTCTTTCGTCTCCTTTGCATTCATCCCTGGAGAACAGTTTGACGAATAGTTTGGTCAACAGTCGGACAAATAGCAGGGGAAATAGTCGTCCGTCATCTCCTGTGTCCCTCCATCTTCCTTCCTCCGGTGCATTATCGAGCGAGCTGACAAAGACAATTTTCATGCAACCTTCGACTCCCCCCAATCCGGGCCAACGGGGAAAGGTGCTATCTCCTGATATGCAGATTTTCTCTGATGGTGCGCTCGGCTTATCCTCCCATTCCTTCACCGGTAGCGGCGAATCGAAGAAAAAGAAAGCAACAACCGTCAATCCTGGTTACACCCCGACAGGTCGCCGGAAACAGGTGGGAATAGGCTCTGGCAATTGGCGGGGCGCTCCGAAGCGTGCTTATGTGAGCCCACGGTCAGAACGTCGCCGAGAGCGAGAAGCACGTCTGGCAAGTCTCTCTTCTGAAGATTCTCCGATAATATTGAGCAGTGGCAGCGGAATGCAACCCTCCGATAACGCCCCATCAGACATTACCGCCCAGCAACATCAACATCAACATCAACATCAACATCAACATCAACATCAACAGCAACAGCAACAGCAACAGCAACAGCAACAACAGCAGAAACTATTTGACGAGAATGACGGCAATGCCGCTCCGCTTAAGGGTGTGCATCCTCCTTCCCCATTTAATCCGGGCGGGTTGATTCCGAGAAATGCGGACGAGATTACGAAGACGCTTTTGGGAGTCTTGAGACGACTGCGCAAGCGCGGGGATTGCTATAGCTTCTTCGAGCTGCCAGTAGACGAGGCTCGAGATTTCGCTCCTGGATACTACGAGGTGGTAAAGAAGCCTTTCTCTCTCGGCCAGCTAGAAAAGGCTATAATTAAGAAGGAGGTGCGCACCGTTGAAATGTTTACGAAAAAGGTTGGCATGATCTGTATGGCCGCTCGTCTTTACAACCAAGAGGAGGACAATTTTGTCAGGAAACAGGCGGACGTTTTAGAGCAGGCGTGCGATAGTCTTTGTTCTGAGGATATCAGGCAAAAAATTGCTAAGGAGCAGAAGAAATTGAACGCACCTAACAAGTCGGCATCCGACATGTTCACATCTGGCTATTCGGATGGTGACGCACCATTCTCCAATTTCAATTCGAATTTCAATTCGAATTCCAATTCCAATTCGAATTCCAATTCCAATTCGAATTCCAATTCGAATTCCAAATCCAAATCCAAACCCAAATCCGATAATAACCAAAAGAAGAAACCAAGTAGGTCCAACGACACATCACCACGCATCAACACAACAGGAACAAACAACAAAAAACAACAAAAAAAACAGCCACTCAAGGTTCGCTACGTCTATAATGAGCGCGACGCAAACATCGAAGGGGCCGCTATCCCTCACTGCTACCCTCGCGTCGATGAAGTTACTAATTTGCCTCCAGCGCTTCCTCCCACCCAGTCTCATTTGCCCCCAAATCCCGTCTGCCCCCATCCGAAATCCTCCTTCGTCTACAGCGATGATCGTCAGCTGATGCTACAGCTCGTCCCTCATATGGTCAACGTTTGCAACGAAGCCGCGAGGCGACGTAAGCTGACGGAGACCAATGGAAAAGCAATTCGATATGACAAGCCACTCAGCGATAATTATATTTTTGAGAGACTGGAATTGGATGATCCGGTGAACGGAGGGTTCGTATTCGAGCAGCTAAACAGTACTACCTCGCGTCGGAGAAACGCCCAAATTCAGTACTCTACTGATATGTTCAACTCCAACTCTCGTAGCCCCACCCCGACCATCAGTGACGGCACCCCCAACCCACTCTCCCTCACCAAGAATCTTCAGGGCTTCATAATTACCACCAATTTCACCACCTGGCGCCAGTCTCTGCGGTTTGACAGCCTCGCGAGAGGATGCGGGATCACACCCAGCGAACGCTCACCCAACAGCGGGCGAGCCATCGACCACAGCGGATCCCTCGCGGCGGACTTGGAGAATGTCATCAAATCGGGCGATGTCAAGACGACCGGTCGCGTTTATAATCGCGTTGCCGAGCTAGGCCTGTTGGGGGGTTTAGGGTGCGGTCGGTTTTTGCTGGAGGCGGCCTTAGATAGGCTAACTGCGGAAGGAAAACATGACTTTATTGTACTCCAGGCGACCAAGATGGCCATTCCCTTCTACGAAAGGATGGGCTTCATCCGTGTCGGGGCAGTGGCCAGGCTTGGGGATCAGGATGGTATGCCTGAAATTAGCTATCGCCATTGGAGCGACGTGGTCCAAGGCGAGGCCGTGGAGTCATCTTATATGATGGCTCGTCGCATAGGCTCGGCGAAATCCTCACTTCGTTTGGTCCAAGGCACAGAGGGTATCGAGGCAGAGACAACAAGATCGGAGGACTCTGACGATAGCAGCGTTGCCATCATCGAATTGGGATCGCCAGAACCGTCCAACAGCAGCCTGGAGAAAATGGCAATTGATCTTGTTGTCGACTCTCTTACTGCAGACGTTTCGAAACCTGGCGGTGTGGCTACTTTGCGCGAGCTTTTGGATATGGGAATTGCTTACTTGCACGCTTCCCTCTCTAATTTTGCAGACGAAATGCGGCACAAAGAACCCATTCACAGTGCAGAAAAGCAGAAGGCTATCGAAAGGCGGAGGGCGGAAAAATTGTTGAACGAAGCGGTCTTAGAGTTGAAGGTTCTTGGTGACACGGAGGTGTTCGGAGATCAGTGCGAGAGCGACGATGATGCGATGGATGCGGAGGATGAGGCTGCCACCACCTCTAGCCCCAATCGAAGGCCCAGTCCTGGGCAGCGAACCAATAAGCTCGGCATCTCCCCGAATAGGCCAAGATCCAGCTCCCTTTCCAAGTCCAATTCCAATTCCAACTCCAACTCCAACACCAACACCAACTCCAATTCAGACCCCCAGCAAAACTATATCAACAACATGTCACTGCATGCAGGGGCGGCGAACAATAAATTTACGGAGGAGGTGAAGCTAAAGAAAATCCGTCGCACCCGGCTACTCCTACGGACGGCGGTAGAAATGCTGGGTGGTAATTGTCCCCCAATCCCCAAGGGTCGCAATGATTACATTTACAGTGGGGAGGACGAGGACTTTAAGCGCAGCAAGACTACGACGAAGACAGAGAAGCGCGATGTGAAAGTCAAGGTGCTGCTGGGGGGCGATCAATTTTTTCATTCCGGGGAAGTATCTTCGGATGAAGATGGAGATGAAAGTCCCAAAAATAATTCGCTCGTCTGTAGTATGGAAGAGACAGAACAAATTATGTCCCCATTTGCGAAAGACCTCCAAAGCCTCTTTGCTTCCGAAGAAAGCAATGCTAACGCCTGTGATGATAATTCTAACAGGAAGAAGAAGAGCTACGTCGGCAGCTATAGTGACGACGAGAGCGACGACACGGAGACGGAGAAGTACAAAAGATATTGCGAAAAGCACGACGACACTTGTGATTGGAGGTGGAATGGACCTTTCAGAAGAGAAGTCGGGGTGAGAGTATTTGCTTGCGATGAGGAGGTTTTTGATGGCGGTCACGACGACGCCGACGATGAAGAGGAAGACCCGGTTGCCTCCATCACTCGTGAACCCGACCTTCGAGCGGTAATAACAACGCACTTCGACAACCGATCCTCATTAGAGGCCGTTAAACTGTCACTATCCATTGCGCGGGAGGCAGTACTCAGTAGTAAGGGGTATCTGGCCCCTGGAGTTGTGCGAGGAGACCCAGAGGACGAGATGGAGGACGGAAAAACATCTTACAGTTACCCCCACGCCACGCCACTCAACACGAACCACACGGTTGTTGCCGCCGGGGGAGGTATGATCGGGCCCAAGAAGCTGAATCACAACGAACCCGAACCGATACTGGCTATGGGAGACGTCATCCGCTTCCGTTGGGAGGAGCCCGTCAGCTGGTCAGTGGGAATCGTGGAGCGCCGCAGCAGGAGAACGGAGATCCCAAAAAATTTGCCGACCATGAATGATAGTTACGTTGTAGCCTTCGCAGAGGACGATCGACGGAGCTGTACATTGCACAATACTTATGGAGGAGGGCCTCTGTGCGAGACTTCCATCCCCATTCCTCCCGGAGAGGAGAAAAAGTACAAGGGACTCGAGCTCGCCAAGGTATCGACGAGGGGAATCGGGTACTGTTGGTCGCGACCGTCGGATTTGTTTGGATTTCTTGCTCTTCCCCTGAAAGTGTTGAGAAAGATGCTCATTGGGGCGGTGGTGAGGCAGTCGACGCTGTTAGGGGGATTGATAAAGGGAGTCATAAGGGGCAGTGTGGGAAGCATCGACAGTTTTTCTAGTGTTAGGTGGGTTGTCGAGGTGACCAACAGGGTCAAGGTTGACGAAATGGACTGGGTGCAGTATGAGGACTTGGAAGAGGAATACCAGATAAGCGATGATTCGAACATCGATTACAGCATTACCGGTGGGTTGCAATTCATTGAGTACACAACTCGCGAGATTGCTGATATTGTGGTTTTTGATACCGAGATGGACGGAGAAGACGGTGATTTGGGAGAGAACGACGCGTCGAATGCGAATTTTCCGAACAATTTGGATAAACCGACTGAGACAGACGGAGGGTTACCCAAAGACATGGGAATGGACTACCCCACTGCCATTTTGAACTTGACAGGAGGACCACCTCCTCCCGATACAAAGCGGCGGATCAGAGGGAGGGGAAGGCACAGGCGGCGATACGAGCAAAAGTCGACTGCTTATTTCACCACCTTTTGGAAAGGTCAGCCCTCGCTGTCGACAGCAAACAAGAACAACAGTGAAAATATTAGTGGCAGCATCACCAGTAAAAACATCACGACGACCACGACAACCAGCAACAAAAAAAATGACGCTAAAGGTAATCGCCCTGGGAACGGAGGCGGAGAAAGGGTTCCTCGGGGATCTAGCGCCACTGCGCAGGCGTGGCTGGCCGTGCCTCCCACCGAAGCTCGAGCCGCTGGCGAAGAACCTCGCCGCAAAAATCGACTCCTTGAGTTACGGGAAGAAGAGGAGCGAATTAATAGAGGGCTGAAAAGCCTCATCAAGCAGGGTGGAGGTGGAAAAGATAGGACACCTACTTCTCGCTCCCCATCTCCAAAGTCCAAACCCAAACCAAAACAGAAAGCCAACAACCAACCACCTTCTCGCTCCTCATCCCCGAAACCCAAACCAAAACAGAAAGCCAACAATCAACCACCTTCTCGCTCCTCATCCCCGAAACCCAAACCAAAACAGAAACCGAACCAAGTTGAAAAGGAGTCATCGCAGGGAACGGAAAGAGAAGAAATGGCCCCAGCTAAACGAGGAGACAACATTACTTTCTACTTCGATGAGGGTAAGATGAATGGAGTTGTCACGGGACAAAAGGGCAAAGGAAAGAATATCTACATGAGAGTCAAATGGAGCGATGGGGATACCAAGACCATGGTCCAGCTCTCAGCAGAAAGAAGGAGGCCAATGGGGAGTAACATTGCCAAAGGAGAGTGGTGTATGGTCGATTGCAAGAAGAGGAAGCGCTAAATTTTTAGAAAATATAATGTGACTGAACAGCTACAAGGATTTTGACGAAGAAGGTTGAAGGGTTGGTTGGTTGCCTTGCCAAATCCAAAATTACTTTTACATTTTCAAGCTTAAGCACGCTTAAAACATCATAACATTGTTATTACCACCGCCCTGCTGCATGGCACCGCCCCCCATCACTCTCACATCGCCCCCCTGCACATTATCTCCCTCTTGATTCAACATCTTAAACTGTACCAACTTCCTGAAGACAAAGTCCAGCACACCCCTTCCAGTCTTCTTGTGGTCGGGCAGCTGCCCCACCACCCCCATGATCTCCCCGGCCTCTTTAACATAGTACTCCAGGTCATCATCTCCCGCGCACTTATTCGTGAGCTGCGCCAAGCGAAGCTTTTCGCTGGCAAAGTGCTCATCGAGATCAAACTGGTCGAGGGCAGGGGGAGGAGGCTCTCTTATGTGGGGGAGGAACACAGCAGGCTGTAAGGGAGGGAGAGGGCACTCGAAGGAGGGTGGGATCAAAGAGAGAGGCTCGTGCTACAACAGGAGTAAAATTTTTGACAGTGGTCGCGGCGGTGGTGGAACGAAGAAAAAATAAAAGAAAAAGGGTTAATGAAGTGAGATGGTGGTGTGTACAGTAAGTATGGGAGCTACAAAAAGCAGCTCGCCTGCTCACCTTCACATTGAGTGTCTTGTACAGATCTACAGCTTCGGGGATCAAACTGGTGTCGAACCTAAAGAGAGTGTCGTCGAAGAGTTGCGTAAAGTCTTGAGGAAGAGGCTCCGCTTCCTGTAAGCAAGGTTTCAGCCGCTCTGCCAAAGCTTCTATGTCGGGAACCCTCTTTCTCTCGTCAATCTCCGGTTCGTGCCCACCCCCACTTCCGCGCTGAAAGCTTATGTTATCCTGGTTAAGCACATACTTTAGTAAAAGGTCTGCTAGATTCCCGTTCTCCTCTTTGTCCAAAAAATCATCGGCGAAAATTTCCACACTGCCAACAACAACCATGCGCCCAGCAAGGCGCTCCGGGGAGGCTGTAGCATCTTCATCGCTGGTGCTTGCAACACGAACCTTTTCGCCCTCGTACACAGCGCAAACGGGGCGGTTAAGAGGGAAGGAAATTGGACCAGAGGTGAGGATTGGTACTGAAGGAAGAGTGATGGCAAGGGTCGAGCCGTACGGGTAGACAAAGGTAAGGCCACTCTGGGATTCAATTTCCTCTTTTGTCAGTTTGCGAGGAGCATCCACAGCCTTCGACTTTGATTTTTTGGACTTGCCGCCCTTTCCACCCACTCCCTTTCTCTCAGCCACCTCAGGGTGAACCACCCCATTCGCCACATAGACTTGCTTTGGGTGCAGGTACTTGTGGTACACAGTACGGACAACACTGTCACTCTGGATCGATATCCCAAACTCCTCCGTGAAATAATTCACATTGGATGTATCGTTGTCGTCGTTGTTACTGCTGTTATTGCCATTTTTGTTGTTACTGTTGTTGTCTGGTGACCCAACTAGCCAAACAATTCCACCCCCACTCTTCATGAATGTCCGAAGTGCATCGAACTCACCCTCAGTGAACTTACCCTTCGGACCGCCGAAAACGACGCAGTCGATACCCTTCAACACATCAGCCGTAATCAAATCCTTGTTAATCTTAAGGGCATGGGTAGGCCTGAGCCGGCGGAAGAGTCGTTTGTAGCCTGAGGAAGGGTGGTGGGATTCAAGATGCGCAGTGTCGAAAAGGATAGTTTTCTGTTGTTGTGTGGGGGGTGATACGCGAGGCAGAAGAGAGGGGAAGGTGGATGAGCTAGATGTCTTCCCGGGGTGCAGGGGGAGAGGGGGGAAGACTTTCCCGGGATGTTGAGGGGGGTCATCCGTTCAACACACAGGTGACCTGGGGTGCCGATATCTACTACTCACCTTATCATCCTTCCCTGTGTCGGGCATGATTCCACGGAAGAAGATAGCTCAAGAAAAATAGGTGGTGTGTGTCTAGTCAAATCTTTTGAATTGATTTTCGATGATTTTATGATTTTCGATTTTCATTTTCTCCCATTTTTGCTTGACATCTCTTAACCTCTCTACTATTTTGCGCTCCCGTTCTTCCGCCTCTCCCTCTCAATCTCTCAAATTCCCACGGATCCACCGTAAATTCCACGTGCAGAAGACGCAAAAAATTGCGTTCCCGAATCATTTTGAAAAAATGGAACACATTTCGTCTCAATCCCCTCCCCAGCTCTCTGTGGACCCATCTTCGGACCTCTTGAATCCCTCCTCGGAGATAATGAAATCTCTTCTATCGCAGTGGGTGTCGAACGACGACGTTTACAGGGGAATTTTACAGAGCATTAATGATCATGCAGAGCACGCCAAGAACAGGCACAAGAGGAAGAGAAGTCCAAAGGGCGTGGGTGTGATGGATATCGACGGCGAGGCGCTTATGGTCGACGCAAGTATCGACAAAGAGAACAGCAACTCGAACGTTCTCCACGGTAGCCCTCAGAGGTCTTCGCCTTCTTCACCGACAGCAGCAACATCCTCACCTCATCGAGAACAACATCCTGAAATAGCGACCGACGATCACTATGTGACGATGAGTGATAGCCCCACGACCCTCTCCAATGATATCATGCTGGCCGGGGGCCCGGAGGACAAGCAGTTGCTATTACTAGGAACTGTGACGACCCACACCTGTGTATCATCTCTTAATGACAAGAACCCAAAGAGCCCTCTCCCCAGGAGCCCCAGGAAGAGGAGGGGCCTAGAGGGGGCAGCTAGTCCGACGAACTCCCCCCCTGCATGCCATACTCCGCCGCGTTCGCCGAGGACGCCGAATAGCAACAACGCAAAAAACACTGCCAACCTTACAGGCAGCAGCAGCAGCAGCTGTGGCGGCGGCAGCAGCAATAGCAGTAGCAGTAGCAGTAGCTGTTCCAGCCAATCACCTCCTCCTCTAAAATCTCTCAAGACCGGCAGTTTGACAGATGAGAGCAACCCTGGACTTCTTTCCCCAACCTCCCTACGGCGCCGGCAGAATTCCTTCGTACTTCCTACTGCTACTCCGCCACCCCACATGGGGGGTCCCCAACCCGGGGGTTCTTGGGCGGCGGTAAGAAACATGTGCAGCCAAGTATTTGACGGGGCAGGAGGAGGTACACACGGTGTTGGCGTTGACGACAATGCCTGGAGGGAACTCGTTGTTAATGTATGCGGATTTCCAGTCTTCTTTTCCAAGGTCGTTTTTGCCAGGTGCTTGGAGGTGTTGGGCAGAGGAAGTGACCAAGACAGTAACAGAATTTCCCTGAACGGTTTTGAACGCTATTACAAACAATGGCTCGAACCCTACGACAGCGCCGATAGATTCTACTTTCTTGTTAGGAAGCTCCCAGCCATTGGTAGCAGCTCTACGCCCCCCTTGGGTATCACAAGGGAGGACTTTATTCCTCTGCTCTCATCCCTTTTATCAAGCCACCCAGGGTTGGACTTCTTGGCTAACCATGATGAATTCCAAGAGAAGTACGCAATCACAGTCATAACAAGAATCTTCTACCAGGTCGATGACAGGGACCAGGGTGTGATCACACGAGGAATGTGTAGGAGGGGGGGAGTTGCAGACGCCTTTAAAAAGGTCGAAGAAGAGGAAGATATCAACAAAGTTACAGAATTCTTCAGCTATGAACACTTTTACGTTTTGTATTGCAGGTGGGTGCTACTCGACTTTCCTCTAACATGACTCTCCTCACTATTCAATGGCAGACTTTGAAATCTTACTCCTCTCCTAACCTCTCCTAACCTCTCCTAACCTCTCCTCTCCTCTCCTCTCCTCTCCTAACCTCTCCTAACCTCTCCTAACCTCTCCTAACCTCTCCTCTCCTCTCCTCTCTCTCTTTTGCTCTCTCCTACCTAAAATAAACTTAACTTCACCTTTCTCTTTTTTCCAAAGGTTTTGGGAGCTTGACACTGACCGCGACTACCAGATTTCCAGGGACGATTTGCTGAAGTACGGAGACCACTCTCTTTCCCACGTGATTGTCGACCGAATTTTTGATGCTGCCCCAAGGCCATTTGGGGGCAAATCAGGCGGCTTTATGGCATACGAAGACTTCATTTACTTCATGCTGTCAGAAGAAGACAAGGCAAACGAGAGGAGCGTCCGCTATTGGTTTAGGTGCCTAGATCTTGACGGGGACAATGTTCTTAAGACAATGGAGCTTCGTCACTTTTACAGTGAGCAACAGAACAGGTTGGCTTGCTTAGGGCACGAGGTTGTGCCCTTCGCTGATATGCTCTGCCAGATGCTTGACATGATCAAGCCCAAGGTGAGTTGTTGTTCGCGAGCTTTACACTCGCCATACCACTCAAAGAAGGCGAATTTGTCTTTTTCTTACACAACCACTTCCGGCGCCATCACACTATCTCGAAACAAAATCGCGCTACGTCCTTGCTTCTGACAGGATTTCAGCTCATTGGTGGTGAGCGACTTCTTGCAGGTCCATTGTGCCAGGGTGAGTGGGAGCCTCTTTGACGCTTTATTCAATCTCAACAAAAGCCTTCAGTTTGAGCAGCGAGATCCCTTCATGGAGAGGCAGAAGAGAGAGGACAGTTTCAATAGTGATTGGGACAGGTTTGCATTCATGGATTACAACCGGCTAGCTCTGGAAGAGGAGGGGAGGGAAGACGAAGACATGGACATCGATTTTGGAGAGGAAGGAGACATCGCATATTAAAATGCCAAGCAATAAAATGACGACTCTTTGGCATAGAGTGAAGCAATTTTGCGGATTTTTACCTTTTAGCACCTTCTTGTTTTTGTCCCAACTCTGTGGATGGATCGAGTATCGAGTGTCGAGTGTCGAACTGACTGAAATCTTAGTGTTGTTTTCTGAAAGTTCCAGGCTTTCTTGACACAAAAAAAAAAACCGAACGCAGGAATTCTGGACACCACACGAAAATATTCTTCTTCTTTATTATTTAGATCGCTAAAGCGAACCTGTAGTCACCTCGGCTCTGAGGCTACTATTTTGTCATCTTAAAGGCCCTCTCCTGCAGTAAGGTCGACACCACAGTCCTCTTAGCCCCCTTGCCACAATTCAGCATAGACTCGATAGGCGATTTTCTTGAATAGACCTGAAATCTACCCCCCCTTGCAGCCAAGGGGCCAGCCCAACGACCCCCAACACTTCCCATCAATAGTTATCATTCACTTGCGAATACATACTTCATCATGGAAGAAAATGTATCCAAGCAACGGCCAAACCCACCAACCAACAATGTGCTCCCCGATATTATAACAAACGGCTCTGTCTTTTTTGATGATGATAAATTCAATTACAAGCAAAACAACACAATTAACTCCCCTCTGAAGGCACGCCTACATGGTATCAGCCCAAGGGTTTCGGAACCTGGCAGTGCGGGGAGTTACCACGATTTTACCCAGAACTCAATTCTCCCATCTCGAAAAAAATCTGAAAGGAGTCCTATGAGGGCTAGGAGTTCCAGCTTGGAACCCTCAAGCCTCGACGAGGCCAGGATGAGCCTGCATAAATTCCATTCGCGGAATGAGGAATTCAGGAATGTGCTCCGCTCTATGATGAAAATCGGGAGAGGTACATCCATTTGGGAAGCAGAGTTAGCAATTATGGAGGCAAGCTGCGAAATTTTAAAGAGTGATCGCAGCGACATATTTTTGCTTGACAAAAATACGAATTGTCTGAGAAGTAGTACCAGGGTTGGAAGGAGGAAAAGCGCGAAAGCCAACAAAACAATAGACCAAGGTAAGTATCACGCGCGTGTTGTGTGTGTGTATGTGTGTGTGTTTCAAGATGAGGTTGTTTTACCGTGATTCGGCGAAACGGAATCGCGTCATTTATTTGCTAACCTCTCTCTCTCATAAATGTTTAATGTTTTGATTCAGTGGAAATTCCCGTTGATTCGACCTCGCTGATAGCGCATGTATTCAATTCGGGAGAAGTTGTGTGCGTACCCTCTTTAGGGGAGGGAGAGAGCCACGATGCTGACTATGACATGGACTTTTTGAATTCAGAGGCTGAGAACGTGAAGGGTTTCATTGCGAGCCCAATTTTTTCCGGTGCTGATGAGACCTCCAGTGGTGTCATCTTTGTCTACTGTAAAAGTGACCCCGGTGACGTGTATGATGAGGACGATGTCATCAGTATTGAGCAGATTAGTGACTTCGCGAGCAATGCCATTAGGACCTGGGAGACATTCAGCAGAATGAAGAACGCTAAGGACAGAATGGAGATGCTCATCGGTATGATCAAGCACATAAGCAACGAGATGGACAGTCACAAAATGATAGATAAGATGTTTCAGATGAGGTAAGCGCTAACGGTCTGAGTAGAATTTGACAAGGACGACGGGGACAAGGCGACGGGGACAAGGCGATACGACGTGATTGATGGCATGAGACAGATTGTCGTGTGAAGCGAGTATTTATAATATATAACTCAACCAAACCCTCCGCTTTTTGCTCGCTGTCTGCAGCCGGTCAATATTGAATGCGGACGGCATAACTTTATTTGAGATAATTTTTCCGAAGGATGAAACAATGGGAGAAGTGAAGCTGAAGATAAGCAGGTCTACGAGGGGAGATGCACTAGGCATGACATTTGGAATATCGCAGGGTATAGCGGGCTATGTTGCGACGACAGGGCAACTGGTGAATCTTAAAGACCCTTACAGCGATCCGAGGTTCAATAGCCAGGCAGACAGAGAGAAGGGTTTCAAGACGAAGAGCTTACTGTGCGTACCGGTTATCCAGCAAGGTGTCGTGGTCGCTGTCATACAGGCAATCAACAAAAAGGGCGGCCTGACTTTTTCGGAGGATGATGAGCACATGCTTCAGTACTTGGCAGAGGCAAGTGGGATTAGCTTAGCTCAAGCCGCCTTGCTTAAGCAGGTCATGACAGATAGGCGGCAAGCTCAGGTCGACAAGATCTTCATCGAACTGCTCTCTAAGCGTTGTACAACCCACAGCTTCGTGACGAATGTCATGAAAGCCGCTCACGTCCTTTTTGACATGGAGCGATTCAGTTTATACCTTGTCGACCACCACCATCAGGAGATCTGGGTCACGGTGGAGGAAGAGAACATAATATGCGTCCCCATAGGGGTTGGTATTGCCGGGAAGGTGGCAGAGACCGGCGAAATGGTCAACGTTGCCGACGCCTACGACCATCCACACTTTCAGAAGGAAATTGATCTCTCCACTGGTTTCAGGACGAAGAGCGTCTTATGCTATCCTGTCGAGAGCTTAGACGAAACAGGGGACAGAAGTATTATCGGCGTTGTACAAGCCATCAATCGCGTGAGTCCTAAAGGGACGATAACTACTTTTAACGAAGAGGACACCAAGATAATGCAACTCTTCTGTAGTGAACTTAGTGTGGTCATGAGGCAGATGATGATGGAGGCTCAGTTTACTAAGATTGCCGTGGACCGTCGTAGTGCCATGAACAGGAAGAGCTCTACTGCTGTGCCCGTCTTCGCCTTAGCGAGTGAGTACAGGAAAGGCATGGATGCCGAGGCCAAGTACAATAAATTTGTCGGGGGAGACAACATGGGGTGGGTCGTGCCTGAGAAGGCGACCTCAAGTCTTCAGAGAAGAAGCAGTTGCGCGAAAATGATCAGTACCCACAGCTGGGATCTTGACATCAATGCCATGTCATTGAGTGAGATGCACACAACCTTTGAGCTTTGCTTGGAACAATTTAACCTGCTAGAAACACACAAAATATCGTCGCAGACTGTACAAGCCTTCATTGAGAGTGTCAGCGACGCCTACGAAAGCGTACCTTACCACAACTTCTACCATGGCTTCCATGTCTTTCATAGTGTACATTGCATCCTTAAGGACAAAACCATTGGGTACATAAGCAGCCACCATGTTTTGAGTTTATTGGTATCAGCCGCATGTCATGATATCGGCCATCCAGGAAATAACAACGCCTTCGAGATCAATGCAAGGACGGATTTGGCGATAACTTACAGCGACGATAGTGTTTTGGAGCGATATCACTGCAGCAAAACATTTGAGTTGTTAAGGGATAGTGAAAGCAACTTGTTGAGCGGCTTGAGTCTTCCTGAATTCAAGGAGTGCCGACGTATCATAATATTATCAATTTTGGCTACAGACATGACAAACCACAGTGAACTGCAGCGCAGTCTCTCCCTACTCAGTCACGATTCCTTCGAAAAGCTCAATAAAAACTCTTCTGCCGACATTTACAACACATTTTTTGGTGCCGTGCTGCACACAGCTGATTTAGCAGGTCAGGCCGTGCCGCTTAAACTTGCGCTTGTCTGGGGGGAGAGGGTCATTGCAGAGTTCTCCATGCAGTCGGCGAAGGAAACAGCGCTTGGACTGCCGACCGCCCCCTTCATGGCGAATCTGAACGAGCCTGGAAACGCTGCAAATGTGCAAAGCGGATACATCACCTTCATTTTGAAACCTTGGTGGAACACCTTCAAGCAGTTCTTCCCAAAGAATGGAAGCCTTAAGCAGGCAGTGATCAACATCGAGGAGTGCCATAAATTCTATATTAAGGAGATTGAAAGGTCAAAAGAGCAAGAGAGGGAAAAAATCAAGGAGAGGAGAATGCCAGAAGAAGGAGAAGGAGGGGGAGAAGGAGGAGGAGGAGGAAGGCAAAGGATGAGCGAGAAGGTGAACAAAGTTACTGTCTAATTTAATAGCTAAATTGTAATTTTTGAAGAAAAATCCTACTCTGCTTTGTTTGGACTGTAACTTAGCGCTGAAGCGAATATGAAAAGAGCGCAGCAGGTAAACAATGAGGCGGCAATGCCCTGTTGTAGATATGGGTGAGTGAGTGAGTGAGCTGATCAAGAACGTGCAAAATGTTTACCTGTTTTACCACGGAGCAGACAGACTCGTGTGACGGGGTTCCTCCTTTGATGACCTTCGACTCCCTGCAGATCATACAGCGGCGAATTCCATTGCTGGAATTGATTTCGTCCCATGTGTTGAGCTGTGTTGTGCATGCAAGAGGGGGGGGGGGGGGGGGGAGGGTGTAGAGAGGGGTGTGGGCGGGGAGACGCGCTCTCCAAACGTT
>Ga0115555_1001702_pt1 | contig 15038 bp, 12 predicted proteins | sample COGITO_mtgs_1104_2_FD_87285 | JGI IMG/M metagenome (GOLD analysis project Ga0115555, IMG submission 87285) | Pelagic marine microbial communities from North Sea - COGITO_mtgs_110407 | ecosystem: Environmental > Aquatic > Marine > Epipelagic | place: Germany:Helgoland, sampling site Kabeltonne... | reverse complement strand
CGCCGCTAGAAACTCATCAAAGGTCACTTCGAACTTTTATAGCGAATTTTATTTCTCCTCGTTTTCGTGATAAAGTTTTTAAAGGGGAAGTTTTTGGCCTATTTTTTTTTTTGACCCAGAGCCCGAAAATCGGGGGGTTTAAAACGAACTCAGTCCGAGGAGAAATGCCAGCGAAAATGCATCCCAGTAGATGACTGGTGAGAAGATCTTGAAAACAACAAACACGTCACATGCCCCTCTCTGGTATAGAGAAGCTCCGCCTTCGTGGAAATGAAGCCTTCAAGAAAAAGAAATTTGCTGCTGCAATTCGTGACTACACTCTTGCCATTGAATTGTACAGCAAAGCAGAGACAGATTACGCCCCCGATGGCGATGATGGCGTGGACTTAGACCTGCTGCTCAAGGTGCACAACAATCGGAGTTTGGCTCACTTCAAGCTGGCGAATTATGAGGATTGCATATTTGACACCACCACAGTGATTAATTTGACTGCTGCTGATGAGGATGGAGAATTGGGAGCGATGAGGTCGAAGGCGCTCTTCAGGAGGGGGGAGGCGAGGTTCAAGAGGATGGAGAAGGGGGATCTAGAGGGAGCGAGGGATGACTACATTCAGTCTCTCAAGGCGAAGGATTGCCAAGACCAGACAAAAACAACCAAGGCACTGGAAGATGTGGAGAAGTTGATGAAGGGCTTATCGTTAAGCAAGGGTAGCGATCTCAAGAGTGGTGATCGCAAGAGTGGTGATCGCAAGAGTGGTGATCGCAAGAGTGGTGATTGCAAGAGCGGTGAGGGCAAGGTCGGTGCGGGAACCAAATTTGTGAGAGGTTCAAGTTTTGAGGATGAAATGGAGAGGAAAGGGGGTGGGGTTGCTGGGACAGTCAAGGTAGGAAAGAATGTTGTCAAGATGGGCTTTAGTGGGGGGGTAAAAAAAAATGTCGTCGAGCGTAAAGTAGAAGGTGTTGTGGGAGGTGAAGGAAAGCATCGATCCAACGGCGTCAAGAACCACTGCGAAGGCAGCAAAGTCGACAACGGCGGCAACAAAAACGCCAAAAACACCAACAAAGAAGACAATAGAGACGCCAAAAGCAAAAATTTTGACGCCAACGAGAAGTGCAATAGCGGTAACGACGACGACGGCGACGACGACGACGGCGACGACGACGACGGCGACGGCGACGATGACAAAGCCAATTCTCGAATTTGTCAAGCAGAAGCAACCCCAGTATCTTCAAATAACCCGTCCCCAACAAGCTCAGTCACCACCCCACCGAGGCCCCCTGCCATCCCCTCACTTTCCCAGCAAAAAAATCTTGTATCAAAACTATTAACCCAGTCCTACACCTCCATCGCGCCTGGTGATGTTTGGTGCCTTGTTGAGGGAGAATGGTGGAACAGATGGTGTGAGAGTGTGGGTTACAATGGTGTCGGGTGTTGGGAAGGAGTCGTCGACGAGGATGAGGATGGTGAGGAAAAGAAGACGGACAAGAAGTCGAGTAATGAGGTTAACGGTACGGCTATTGGTTTACAAGACGACACAGGAAACGTCAGCGGGGCCGGAGAAGGCATGGATAAACTCGGGGAAATCGACAACACAAAGCTCCTCCGTCCGCCCCCCGCCGGCAAAGATGCCGCTGCTATCGCTGCCGCCGCTAGGTCTGCGAACTCCCTCTCGTCCTATCTGCCGGTACCGCCGACAGGGATGACGACGACTGCAGTTTCGACCTACTTGAAGTTCAACATTACCCCCAACCATCAATATTGTCCCCTGCCCCTCGCTGCTTGGACGCTTTTGAAAAAGTGGTACGGCGGTGGTCCAAAGATTGAAAGGGCGATGGAGACGTGGCCTACGTCGGGTGTTTGTGGCGAGGGAAGGAGAGTTGCAATTAGGTTATATCCCGAGAAGCTCATAGTAGATTCGACATCACCGACAACGAAAACTATTCCAACGACAGATACAAATACTTGTACAAATAGTGATACAAAAGAAGCTGACGCTGTAACAACGAAGACGTGTGGTGCCTGCTTCACTCCTAATGTAACCCGCTCCTGTTCCCTCTGCAAGCAGGCGCATTACTGCGATCAGACCTGCCAGAAATCTCACTGGCTGTTCCACAAAATGCACTGCAAATCGGTCGCCGACGAAGACAGCGACGATACGCGGTCACGGCTACCTTCGGGGCGACGGGGGAAGGTGGGGTTACAGAACCTAGGAAATACATGCTTTATGAATTCCGCTCTGCAGTGTCTGAGTCACACTCGGGTGCTCACTGCATTTTTTCTACGGGGAGGGTGGGAGGATCTGGTCAACAAAGGGAGCTGGGAGGGGAGTGGAGGGAGGCTTGTCGAGGAGTACGCCAATTTGATGAAGAATTTGTGGTTCGGGGAGAAGAGAAGCGTCGCACCGACGCTATTCAAGAGGGAGATGAGCAAATTCAACAGTCAGTTCAGGGGACTCCAGCAGCAAGACAGCCAGGAGCTCATTCAGATCCTCCTCGACGGTCTCCACGAGGACTTGAACCAAATAGTGAAGAAGCCTTACGTTTCCCCGACATCTTGCGACGGTCTCGGTCGCCTCCTCGCTCCCTCGTCCGCCTCAAACTGGGATAAGCACCTCCTCCGAAACTCTTCCATCATCAATGACAACTTCTTCGGGCAGTTCCAGTCTACCCTCGTTTGCCCGGACTGTAATGCGGTTAGTGTGTCTTTCGATCCGTGTGCTATGCTTACCCTTTCTATGGTCGACACGGTTGTCGTCTACGTCACGCTCTTCAAGTACAAGGAACGGTCAGTAAAGGGCAAAGGCAAGGGGAAGTTCTGGAGAGAGGAAGACCAAGAGGGTGATTTTGAGGACGTCCTACGCGAGAAACCCAAGAGGTACGGTCTTACTGTGAAGAGGGGGGGGACTGTCATGGATCTCAAGAAGGCCCTTTCACTGCAAGCTTATGGGACAGACAAATTCTGGGAGAATTTGATGTTTGCTCGGATTGGTCCACCCAAGGACAATGAAGATGGTCCCCGTGTGATAAATAACTACATCGACGAAGACATGGACCGAAAACCGATTTTGACGGCCACCGGAAAGTTTGAGGGTGGGATCCAGCAGCATGTCTTGCATGCTTATGAATCACACCTGTTTACGTCCGCCGCTAAGGCGGTTCATATTTCTCTCCAGGTTGCCAAGGAGGAAGATGGAAGCTTTTTGGGAGTGCCAATATTTACCAGCATTCCTGAGACGGCGACATGTGCTCAAGTGAGATTGCACGTTTTGAAGGCCATATATTACCTCCGCGATGCTGTTGGTCCTTCTGACACTACTAAAGGTAATTATGCTGACGAGCAGAATCTTGTCGTTGAGGGTGAAGTTTGGTGTTTGGGGTCTGTCGATGGGGTGAAGAAGTCCAGTTTTGATAAACCAGAAGTATACGAAGAAACACCCTTGCCAGCGCCGAAAGCACCATCGGCATCGCTTATAGAAGACGACGACTCGAAAATTTTCAAGGACTGGGCCAGAGATATTCACGGGAAGGATATTGTGGATAATATCTGCCCTGTTGTCGTTCTAGTCGATCCCAAAGTGCTCCCTGAATTAGATCGGGGAGAAGAGGTTTTGGATGTGGATTTAACGGCGGCAGATTATCAGGAGAAGATGAAGAAAGCCATATCAGCCTCGACATCGGGTTATGACAAAGCTGGGTCTAAAACTCTTTATGAATGTCTAAAGCACTATGGGACCCCTGAGAAGCTCACAAAAGGAGAAGAGTGGTACTGCTCGAAGTGCAAAGCTCACGTCCCCGCATTGAAGACCATGGCCGTCAGGCGTCTTCCCAACATCCTCCTGATCCACTTGAAGCGCTTCGACTGGGGAAATTCTCGCGGTCGCAAGATCTCGTACTTGGTGGACTTTCCCTTGGAGGGATTGGACATGAGGGCGAGCGAGTTGCTGGAGGAGGAGTTCCACGTGGGCGGAAACGCGGGGAATGAGATCGACGCGACTTACGATTGCTTTGGGGTGGTGAATCACATGGGGCAGATGGGATTCGGACATTACACGGCCTATGCCAGGGAAATAGATGCAGATAATTCAGTGAAAAAGGAGGGATGGTATTGCTTCAATGACAGCGACTGTAGGCCGGTGCATAGTGAAGATGTCGTCAGCGAGGCAGCGTACATTCTCTTCTATCGGAGGAGGGAGTTCACTTAATTGGAGTAGGGTTAGAGAAGCGATCGATCGACTGTCACTTGGGACTTGGGACTTGGGAGGAGAAGAAATAAAAAGCCGGAAAAAGAGAAAGTTTAGTGAGCCACAGAAAGTTGATTTTTTCAGTGTCGTTCTCCTCAGTCCTCAGTGGTGCACTTTCTTCTTCTTCTGTCGCTCCAGCTGTAATCTAAACATCACTCTAGCGACTCAGGGGAGGGGAAGGAGATCAAGAACCAATCCTGTTCAGCAACGACAACAAAAAAGTAGTAACATGTCCAAAAAGTTTTAAAATGGTTGCTTGCAGAGCTCATGGCACAACCTTTTAACAATATGTTTGATTGAAAACTGTCAGTTTTTACCTTCATCCATGCAACAATCTCATACTATTTCATCGTCGTGGTGTCACCTGGGAGAAGTATGCTAAGAATCCAATCACAATTCCAGGGTAATTTGCTTGGATGATCTCTCACTGCCTTTATTTCTTCTAACCCTGATGCTGTATATACCGTATAAAATACCCCCGCGAGAGATGCGGTCATTGAAGTATATTCTACACGCACGTGAATTTTCAAAGCAAAATTCGAAAAAAAATTGGGCAGGACAGGTTAAGTTTCGTGCAAGAAGTCAACTTCGTGAGCTAATCTGTTAATCCAAACCAGACATCACCAACCTTAACCTTTTTTTTTTAAAGTCTTCACAGGAGGATGGCAAGCGCTGCTGCCCAGATGGCAGCAAAGCGGAGGGCCGCTGAGGATGTGGTAAGTCAAAATTGGTTTGAGCTTCGCCGTTGTTTCGTTTTTTGCCAGGACCCTGGGGGGTGCTGTGTAGAGCTGGTTGGTGAATAGAATGCGTTTGGCGCCGTCTCTTGCTCTTCTTGGGCCCGCGGACGGATTCCGTCTCTCTTGTCCTCTTCTTGCCATGCCTTAGAAAAACAACTCTCACACCTTTTTCTCCTTCCCCTTTGGACTAACTTAACTTACCCCCACTTTAGCTTTATGCGTCCCAGCAGAAACTCAACGATGATTTCAAGGTTGCCGCGTACGCGAACTGGGAGAATAAGACGGCGGCCAAGATTGCTCAGAAGCAAATTGAGCAGAGGGCGAAGCAGCTGGGGGACCTGGAGGCAGATGACCTCCAGGAGAGGAAACAAAAGTTGAAGAAATTGTATCAGTCAGAGATGGCGCAATGGAAAGATATGATATTGAATAGTCAGGAGACATTGGAAGAGCATAAAGATAGAATAAGGAAGGTGAGTAACGCATCTGAGAATGTGGAATGTCGGAGGGACACCCAGGGCACTTAAAAGGAGAGGTTGTCAAACTAACCCTTGCGGAATAACTCACCTCTAAATTCGTGCACGTACATCAGCGAGCCTACCACCTCAAGTCTCAACGCGAGAATGAACGGCGCCAGTTCGTTAATCAAATGTATGACAAGCAATGGCGCGATGCCTGTGACGATGCCCGAACATTGGATGCTCAGGCTGTCTTGGACAAGCTCATGTCTGACCGCTCCAAGTTGGTCAAGTACAAAGACGGTGATGGCAAGATAAGAGAGAAGGAGGAGGCTGAAAAGCAGGCCAGGGTTTGGAAGCAGCAGATGGCGGAGCTTGATGCCAAGGAGGCGGCTGACCAGAAGAGAAGGCACGACCGAAATGTTTCCAACCGACAAGCGCTCGATGAACAGTGTAGTGTTCTCAATCAGAAGAAGGCAGATCTAAGATCTAGAAACCGCAAAGAGGAGCTTGATGAGCTTGCACAATGGAACGAAGTCGACAGGAAAAAGAAGGAGGAGGAGCACCAGGCACTCTTGGACGCTTATGCAAGGGGAAGGGAGACAAAACTGTTCAACCAGCAAAACACTGGCAAATTTGCGAAGCTCAAGGCGGAGGAACGGAAACAGGACCTGCTGCTTCTGCAGTATGCGATGGAGAAGGAGTCAAATGAGATAGCCGGGGAGCGCTACAAGAAGGATCATGAAAAGGAACAGGCTCAGAAGTACCGCGCTTTCTTGGAGCAGCAAATGATAAAGGAGGCAGTCGATAACAGCGGCATAGAGGAGTACCGCAGGATTGAAAGCGAGAAGATTTGGATCAAACGAGATAATGATAAGAAGGCTGAGGATGACGCGCGGGCACAGCTATTGTCTGATGTGAAGGCAGGGAGAGAGGAGCAGATCCGTCTCAAGCACCTCAAGGCAGAAGATGACAAAAAATACTTTATGGAGCAGATTGCACTGGACAAACAGGAATGGGATAGGCAGGAGGATGTCTTGCAGGAGAAAGCCCGAGGCGTTAAGGAGGGTATCCAGACGAACATGGCCGCTCTCAAGAACCAAATGGCAATGAGGAAGGCAAACCGTGCCAAGGAGGAACAGGAGAAATACTTAATGAATAGACAAATGGAGCATATGGAGAAGCAGCACCAGAAGAGGCTTAAGGAGCAGGCGGGAGTTGTTCGGGACTACTACCCTAAGGGACACACTCAATGGTTCACGTAGGTAGTGCGCGTTTGACGTGCAGTGGAAGTGAAGGGAGTTCTCTCTCTGTTTGTGTTGTGATGGGTTGGTAAACAAGTTGTATGTACTAATAATTATGTGAATTGATGCATTTGTGACCAACAGCAACGACGGCAACTGCTTGGCCGATTACTTTACTGTTCTGTCTTCTTTGTTATTCGTTATTTAGTATTTTGGGGGGGCGGCCTGTCCTTCTCCTCAAACACGACCTTTGGGGCATTGAGAGTACCTCCCCCCTTGGGTAGTAAGAGAATCTGTAATCTGAACATTTCGTTAATCCAGAGCAACTTCCTCGTGGTGACGAAAGCGGCAATTAGGAGTATTGCGGCGCTGCAGATCCCGGGGCCAAGAGGCATCTTTAGGAGGGAGAGCAAACCGATCGATGCACAGAAGGACGGCATAGATGCAATATACAACCACAACAACTTGGTCCGAAACGCAGAAAATGAAGAGTTCCCGTACCACCTCTCAATGCCTCTCTCGAACATCTCATCCTTGTCACCCCTCGCAATTGCAAGTGCCCTCGTGACTCTTCCCTCCTGCTCTAAAATGGCGCAGCATACAGTCACGTACAAGTTCACTGCGATAGTTCCTGTCGAAACAACACTGAAGCTGAGATGAGCAGCCAAGGGGGGTTGGAGAAGAAGTTAATGTTGCGCCCGTGTAATGTAGTAGGAGACCCGTCGGCTCGATCCTTCTGTCGGTTCGACCCCCTCATCCTTGGCTGCTTGGTCAGCAAACTCACCTGTATGAAAGGTAGTGACTCGCACCATCAAAGTCATCAAGCTGCACTGAGGAAAGGCCTGCATACAAGAATCCTGCCTGCAATGCACTGATGACACTGATCGTCCCTTGGGCCCCAGACAAGCCTTCGACGACAGTGGAATAGGGCGGGCTCTCCTGTGAAGATGTGGGAGGGGGGAGTAGTTTTTGGGAGGGAGGAGGAGAGGGTAGCGATCCAATGCCCGAACCGCGCATTTTTGGAGTGGGTATAGAGCCCCCACCGATTGTCATCGGTGGGTAGGTTAGGGTTAGTACGCGCGAATACCGAAATGAGAAAGAATTGTGGTCCGGTGCTCCAATTTGCCAAGTAGGGTTACGGTAAGTAGTAAGTACAAGTAGGTGTGGATGGCAAGAATTAATTAGTGGAAATAAATTGCTTCCCCCCCCCCCGCCCCCTCTTGAAGAACGGTAGTGACAAGATTTAACCGTGTTTAAGTTGGCAGAACTTTCTTTTTTTTGGCATGGGCTCAGGAGCATCAACTGAGACCCAGAAACGACCTAATCTTCCTCCGCCGCCTGCGGAAATCCTTTCATTGTTCCCCTCAGAAGATCTCAACTCTCCATTACTATCATACTTCTCTGACGGACTGGGCTATGAGTATTCCCTGCATCGCAGCCAGGAATTGTTAAATGGTATGGATCAAAGTAGTTGGCGGAGAAAGCTATCATCCTTTGGAAAGGAAACTCCAGTAGATGGGGCACCTTCTTCCGAAGACGGCAGAAGACCAACCATTGTCTTTGACAGAGGGAGCTTTAGCAAGGGTGAGGGATACCTGAGGCAGAGCACCAATAAAATCAATCCCCTTCTTACTCATGCAGCGGCTGCGAAAAAAATTCTCGACCCTCTTTTGATAAAACACTGCAAAGTAGATAACATGCTGACAATAACCCCGAACCCTTTGCCACTGAAGGAACGACTAACGCGAAAGGGACGGAAACTAAAGGGAGCCTTCTCGAAGATTGTCGATGTGGTGTCGTATGATGTTCAGGCTGATTCAGTAAAAGCAGCTCGCTCTTTTTTGCAGTCGATCGAGAAGGAAAAAGAATTTTCAATTAATGCCGTCGAAAACTACTTTGCTGACTTTGGTTGTACCGAAAAGAATCAGCAAGAATCGTTGGCATCATTATCATCAGGTGATGCTTACGGTTACAAATATGTCCGGATTTTTGTTGAGGTTTCAATCGAAGATGACGAGGGAGAGCAGTGCGCCCACGTGTGTCAAATTTCTGTACATCTTTCTCCTCTCTTCCCTCTCCGGGCTAAACTCATACTTTTGCACGACAAAATTCTCTTTGCGCACACCGATATGAACAAACGTCTGAGCAGCACCAACCCTTTCGTCTCGCACAAAGAGAAACGATCGGCTATCAGGGTCCTATTTGAAGCTGTTTCTTCGTTTTCATTAATTATCGATGAAGACTATGGAGATGAAGCTGTTCGGATGGCACTGGCATCCTTAGTGGCGATGAAGGTAGAAAACGAAGAAGATACAAAGATACTGCATGCTCTTGAGCTCTTGTTAAAACCATTTGGGATCAGTGATTTGAGCGAGTACCTCCGGAAAAAAATTGTGGAGTAGCCTAAAATATTGTTTTCGAATGAAAAGTAGAGATAAGTTTTTTGGCAACAAGATTTGTCTTCAAAGTTCTTTCTTCTTCATTTCAGCCCTCTTCCGCCTTCTTTCTATTGTTACTTATCCATTTATTTCTGAGAATCTGCTCAGCTATATCAATCTTCCTCTGCATCTCCTGCATTCCCCCCTCAACAACCGGCCCTTCTCCCCCCCCCGCTTCGTACTCCAAAATATACCTTTCTGCCAAGGCCCCTACCGCCTCATAACGACCAAGCCTGAGCAAGAGACCTGTCGCAGTAAGTCCCACGGGTAAGGGAAGGGAAACCTTAGAAAGCGCCGAAGGGTTTTCTGCCGAGTAATGAGGAATTAGTTTTTTTGCGATCATGTTTATTTCTTCATCGGTAGTAGTTTCCAGGCGGGCAAGGGCCTCTGTCCTGTACCATTTTGTCATATCGTTGTATTTATCGTCTTCTGTGTTGCTATCCTTGTTGCTATCGCCAATGACGGAGAGGACTCGATTGAAGTCCCCGACCTCTAGGAAAATGAACGCCAGGTTGATCTTCGCGACTCGATCGAGACCATCTTCTTCACCTCCACAACACTTCAAAACCCTTTCGAAGCAATCCTTCCCTCTCGCCAACGGGTTCCTTCGAAAGCATTCCAAATCTTCGCCGCTCCCCATTTTAGCCTCTGGCTGAAGAATAACGCTATCGATTGCCTCATATCCCCCACCGAGTGGAGAAAACCACCACTTGCCGAAGTTGTTCTTTGAGATAGAGGAGCCTGAGTCGTCGAAATTTCCAACCCCTGAGCGATAGGATTTCCACAGACCTACACAAGCCTCGCCCATTCGGAGCCAGATTCGCTTCAATGAAGATGGCGAAGACGATGAAGAAGAAGGTGAAGATGATTCTTGCCTGGAAATTATCGTGGAGAAGCAACTGTATCCCCCCTCAAAGTCGCCGCACTTGAGCAGGCAAATGCCATTGTTATACAAAATCTGGTCTATGGGTAAATGAGTGATTTGGCCAAACTCATTGATGGTAGAACTTTTTGAGGTTGACGAATTCGATGAAGATGTAAAGCGGTAATCCAGTGCGTGTTGCGTTGCAAGAGAGTGATGAGTCAAAGCCGTGAAGGGTTTCCCCACGTTCTGGTACACGACACCCAAGTTGTTCTCATACATCGCCAAGGCAAGTTTATCGGCAAGTTTATCGTCACCTCCGGAGGACACTTTGCTAAGCCCCTCGTCGAGAAGGCGAAGTCCTCTCTTCCAACCCAAACCGCGCCGCTCTATATCGCCTTTGAGCCATGTGGCCCAGCACAAAAAAGAACGAATTTGGGAGGAGAGGTTGCCAGACAATTTGTCTGAATCGACGTTGTTACTCTCATCACTCAAAGTGGTTCTGAGCACTTCAGAAATTAACCCATCTGACAACGACGACGACGACGACGACGACGACGACGACGACGACGACGACGACGACGACAATAGTACTGAATCGATGACCCCATTCTGAGAGAAGGTGGCAGCATTCAAAGTACTCTCCCTCCAACTTCCACCCTCTCCTCCTACAGAAGATGTCACCGACCCTAACAATTCCAGACCAGCTTTCACCTCTTTCTTTGCCGCCTTAAGAGATCCCCTAAGGACGTGTATTTGTGCCCTGTACATACTCGCGCGGAAGAGAGCAGACCAGCGGGGATTAGGAGGAGGGGGGAGGAGAATTTGTTCGGGTTTTCGTTGTTGTTGCTTTTTGTTGTTATTGTTGTTGTTGTTGTTGTTGTTGTTGTTATTGTTGTTGTTCCCATCATAATCGCTGCTACTGATGCCTGATTGAAATTCATCCAACAACTTGTCGCACTCGGCAATGGCGCCTTCGCTATGGTTCCGGCTGCTACCACAAATACCACAAACCCTGCGAAGGACTATGCTCACTAACAATAACCTCATCTCCCCGCCGACCCAACCGAATACATTTTCCCCCCGTTTGTCCCCCCGTTGGTCCCCCCCCTCCTTGCTGCCTTCTCCCTCCCTCCTCAGCGTCAATCTGCATATCCCCTCCGCCTCCTGTCCCCCCTCATTCATCCCCAACATCGCCACTGCCAGGTTGTAACAAGCAGGAGCAATCAATTTCAACTCGTTCCAAGGTGTTACCGGTGAAGATAAAAGTGAGACCAAAGTGGGGTGAAGATAATTCACGTATTCCGTCAGAGGGTTCGTCGTCGTAGGAGCGGTTGAGCCGGCCCTAGTTGGCTGTTTGCCTTCTTGAATTTCCTTTTCAAGTGTGGCAAGAAGAAGGGCGGTAAGTTTATTGGCTTGGTAAATGGCGGTTTTTATTGGGGGAGAATTGGGGGGAGGTGGGCCCGCGGATACGAGGGATTTTAGTGCAAGGGAGGGATAGGAAAGGTGTAGGAGTAAAGCTGCAGCCTGGGACTTCTCGATTGACGACATCTTTGGCAGAGTGAGGGAAGGAGGGTCAAGGGAATAATAATAACGGTGTGTAAATCTGTCTTGTTAAGGAGCTCCACTGAAAAGGCCCCGCAGTCGATGTTATTGCCCTTAAATATAGTGTGGTTTTCCTCAGATTGTTTTTTGCCGGAGGGGGAGCCGTCCTAAAAATTGTTTCCCCACACATTTCCTTCATTGTTCAATATTTTTCCTATCTATCTGAAAATTGTTGTCAATCATTTTTGCGATCTTAATAAGAGTCCTTTTTAATTTTTGCGGGCACCTTCTAAACTTATTTAAAGGCCGTACGAATCTCCAAAGGAATCTCTGCGAATCAACTACAATGAATGATAGTCAGAGCGCGCCCAGCTATGGTGTGATCACGAATGGATCAAGAAATACAGAAGACAAATCCCTTCAGCCAGAAGACAAATCCCTTAAGCCTTTCATAATAATATCGAGCTCTTACCTACTCTTCACCGTCACTGATGGTGCTATTCGGATGATTGTTCTGATGCATGCTTATTCGTTCGGATTCTCCGCGATGCAAGTAGCTTTGATGTTTGTTTTGTACGAACTTGCGGGTGTTGTGACAAATTTGCTGGCGGGAATGGCCGGGAGCCGTTGGGGGTTGAGGATGACCTTGTTGACCGGTCTCTTTCTGCAGATATTTTCGTACTTTTTGCTCTTTTTCTGGGACGAGAACTGGAGCAAATCGACAGCAATTGTATATGTAACTATTGCGCAAATGTTTGCTGGTGTTGCCAAGGATCTGACGAAGCTAGGGGGGAAGGTCGTGACCAAGCTTGTGACACCTGAGGGTCGTGAGAACAAGCTATTCAAGTTGGTCAGTTTATTAACAGGGATGAAGAATAGTCTCAAGGGTGTCGGATATTTCCTAGGTTCTGCGCTACTCTCTTTTTCTTACAATTTTGCTCTTAGTGCTATGATAACGCTGGTAGTCTTAGCCATCCCGGCACCTCTCTTCTTTCTCTCTAATGACCTCGCTAAGGCCAAGAAGAAGGACAGCTCGCTAAAGGAGATTTTCACTTTTGACAACCGGAATTTGAATTTTTTGAGGTGAGTGAATTTTCTTGTTGGGATTGGAAGTAGAGGCGGCGTCCGAGACATTTTTTGTGGATATATTATTTTGCGTCGCACGCACAACTAATTAATTCATTTGTCAATGATGTATCATTAGCCTTGCTCGCGTGTTTCTTTTCGCGAGCAGGGACTTCTGGTTTGAGGTACCTTTGCCCTTCTACCTTCGGAGCCCCTCTTGTGAGGGTCTGGGAGTCGATGTAACTTGTTCAAACGATGATGAATGCGAGTCCGGAAGCTTCTGTAACGATCTCGGGGGCGAGTCTTTCTGTGCCAATGAAAATGTCGGTGGCGGTTGCGGCGGGCTAGGACTTGACAGGGTTCTTGTGGGAACTTTTCTTGCGTGCTATATCATTTTATACGGTCAGGTACAGAGCTGGACGCCGCAACTCGTTACTGGTCCCTTGAAGCAGAGCCCGCCGAATAAGATCACTGAGGTGCTGTGGGGTATTATCAACATATTTCCCACACTAGTGGGAGCCTTCGTATTATTCTTCTCCGACGCATTTGTAGAGCATGAGAAGAGTGCCATGACCATCTGGCTCATTTGTATAATCGTAGTCTTCGCCATTGTGTTTGCGATCAATTCATCTATTCACAGCTACCTAGTTGTGAGGTACGCCTCAGAGAGTAAGATTGCTGTCAGTGTTGGATTTTATTACATGAGCAATGCCGTGGGGAGGCTTTTCGGAACTTTGGGGAGCGGCATATTGTACACGTATATTGGCGAGAATAAAGGGGTCTGGAGTGGTACTAATGGAACTGTTGGAATGGCATCCTGCTTCATAGCAGGGACCATAAGCAGCTTACTAGCCGCAACCATAACTATCAAGATTGAGGATGATGAGGCTGGTCTTAATTGCGGTCGATTCATTTGCGTCGCCAAAAAGAGCGATTACGTTGAGAGGATTGAGAAGGAGGGAGGCGGAGGCGGAGGCGGGCACGAAGGCGAAGCGGCTTTATAACAAACATTGCAAATTTTGATGGTTTAAGAAGTTAACTAGGAAAAACCACCACTACCTTATTATTTTTCTTTTGTGTACTACCACCGGTCACGCGCATTCAGTTCGACGGACGCGTGTGTATGCGCGCGCGTGCAATTGCGTACGATTGTGCAATTGCGATGTGCAAGTGCCGCTCTCAGTCATTTTTGCCACCACTTGGATCAGCACTGTCCTCTTTGCCTATCAATCTTGCTACCATTGGTGTTAATGCAACCGTCGGAATAAATCGAATTGGACTGGTTGCTTTGTGAATGGCATACGCGATAGCTGCATTCGTTGCTGTCTGCGTGCGTGGAGTGAGTGCATCGGCGCATCGATCAATTAGTCAAGGTGATTGATTGCCCTCATCGTTTTCAGTGCAGAATAAAATGTTGTTACTTACCTCCGAGTTGGAGTTGACTTCGATATTAAATTTTGACAGCACGTCAGCAACAGGTAATCCTGAAGATACAAGAGCGTAACATATACCGAACGAGGCCGCAGCAAGAGGTATCGACGTTGCCAAGTATGCCACCCCGTACTTTGAAAGCAAATCTTTTGCACCCATTGTTGTAGTTGCCGCAGCGGCCTTTAGCTCTCTTTCTTCGTCGCTGTCACTGGTATTTGTGGTGGAATCGTCATTGTTATTTGCTAGGAGGAGGGAGGTCGTGTATGGCAGCCGAAGGGGTAATTCTCGTGAAGCAATAAAGCAACAAGGATAGGCGGGCGGCACAAAGGCGCAAGTGCTGGTAATTAGCAGAATTGCCATCGTGGGAATGAAATGCAACTGCATTATGGTTCAAACTCCCTTCAAACTCCCATTATTTTTAATTGAGCAAGGGTGTGTGACCCGACCGAAAATGCTTTTTCCCCTATTGCCTTAACTCCCCACACGACAAATTAACCATAAAACCTCTATGCGACCCTTCTGCAACTTCGAAAGAACTGGCTCTGCAAAAATAAATACCAACTACCCCTCTCTCACTGCTCACGCTTAACATTCAGACTAAGAAGAAGAAAATGGACGATGGTCAGGCCGCAGCGTCAGCGATGGCTTACCTGGAAAGCTGCAATAAGTTCGGAGTTCAACCTCAGCTTCTTGTGATTGAGCTTCTTACCCATTTGCCCCATTCGTCTCCCCGCAAGCTCCACCTGCCCAGTTTGGGAGACGGTGACGTAGAAGCCCTTTGCGCGATTCTTCCTAGTCTACCGGTAAAGCTGGAGGAACTCGCCCTTGCGAACGGTTGTTTTGGGATCCGTGGAGGTAAGATTTACCGCGCGGCTGAATTGCTGCGCTGAGCCCTCCATCTTTGTTTATCATAGTTGTCTCTGATTTCTAACGACGATATTGAATTGATGCGGTTGTTGTTTTTTCTTCTGTTGTTCTTCTGTTGTTCTTCTGTTGTTCTTCTGTTGTTCTTCTGTTGTT
>Ga0115555_1001700_pt1 | contig 15045 bp, 10 predicted proteins | sample COGITO_mtgs_1104_2_FD_87285 | JGI IMG/M metagenome (GOLD analysis project Ga0115555, IMG submission 87285) | Pelagic marine microbial communities from North Sea - COGITO_mtgs_110407 | ecosystem: Environmental > Aquatic > Marine > Epipelagic | place: Germany:Helgoland, sampling site Kabeltonne... | reverse complement strand
CGTCGTCAACCCCTTCGCTTGGATTCTGCGTCGCACTTCCTCCTCGATCATCAGTCTCCCTCGTCCTTTCTCGTCGCCGAAAAACGTGCACGAACTTTGCACTTTGGCCAAGTCTTTCGCGGAAACTTTGTTCAAAATCAAAGACACGCAATCTCTCGTCAACTGCGAGGCGAAAAGAGGACAGTTACGGTCGATTTCGTGTTGGCGAAGCAAATGACATGCGCGTTGACGCGTGGTCACGGTCTGAGTCGCATGAATCGTCTTCAAAGCGGAAGACGACGTCGACGTTTCGAACGACCGATTTGCTCCGTTATTGCTATTCTCCTCGTTGCCGCCGCCGTATCCGCTCTTATGCTTCGTCTTGTTCGACTTGCGCCGGCGTTTGGTTGGTCGCGGGGGCGAGTCCGAGTCCATTTTTTCTTTGAGGATAAAAAAAAGTCAAGTCTCTCGCGAGCGTTTTTTTCTGAAAAAGACGAGACTTTTTCGCGAGTAAAATGTTCGCGTATAAATAATAATAAATAAAAAGTTTCTGATTATAAATGTTCGTTGTTGTCTTCGCTCTTGAAACTGCTGCCTCGACGAAGTCCTCCAGCCGGGGAAGAAGAAGAAGAGGCGACGCCGCCTCCTCCGTTTTTCTTCGCCGCTTTGAGCGCGTTTGAAAGCATAGAGACGAAGGAATCTGAACTCGCGTCGCTTCTTTGCGGACCAGCGTAGTTGTTGTGGTGCTCATATTCTTCCCCGCCAGTATTATTCGATTCGTTGTTGTTGTTGACGAAATTTACGACGCTTCGCTTTCTCGAGGGCGTGCTCCGCGCGCTCGCGAGCGGGGAAGAGTGCACAGCCGACCCTCTTCGCGAGTGCGGCGGCGTCGATAACACGCGCTTTGCGATTGGATCCTCGGTATCCTTAAACGCGTTCGTTCTCGAAAAATGCTTGTCGATTAATCCGCGGAACCGTTTTTCGAACTGCTCTCGTTCGCTTTTCTTCTGCGCGTCTGTTTTTGACGCGTCTCGCTCGATTTCATCTTCCAGACGTTCTTGCCAAATCCGTCGATTTTCAACGAGCTCGACGCACATGGATTGCGTCTCCGGAAACATCTTCGAAAATGCGCTATATAAAGGTGCCACCACAAACTCAATAAAATTAATCTGCGATACAGAAACGATCGTCGTCTCTCGATCCATCATCGGCGAAACCGGTAACCCGAGCGTTTTCTCGCGATCGCCTTGGTTAAAAAATTCCTCCAACACTCTCGTCGCCCACATTTTGTACGTCGGAAACGGTTTTACCGCGTTCGATATATCCGCCGAGTGTAACAACACGTTCAGCATCAACTGTCGTTCGTCGTCCGTTTTGAAGAACGCGCCTTTATCTTTTTTCACCATACCATCTTCAAAGAGTGGATCTTCTTCGTTTTGGTCGTCGTCGTCGTCGTCGTCGTCGTTCTTGCTTTGGTCGTCGTCCTCGCCTTTCTCCTCTTCTTCCAACGCCTCCAAAAAATCGTGCGATACCACAAACTCGTTCATTTTCGAAACCAAACCAAAGTGCGTGGCCATGTCCGTGTGCATGACGCACGCGATGATTATGCGTCTAACCTCGCGGTAACTCTCCTCCGTGAAATGGGACGATTGTGCCGGCGACGTCGCGTAATCGAAGATGTTCGCCTCTTTCTTCCGTTCGATCAAATTGAAAAAATAGGACAGATGGTGGTTTTCCAGTACGGATTGATCGTTGTACGTGGTCGCCAGCGGGTCCCTTGTACGAACGAGAAACGCGTTGGTTAGACCTGGATGGTCCACGTCGTGAATGATAGCCGCGATCATGACGGCGAAACGTTCGAGCTTGGTAATTTTCGTTCGCGACTTTGTCAATTTTATGTAGCGGAAAGTGGTGTGCGCGACGTCGAGCGCGTGCGTGAAGTTGTGGTACGGATTGGAGCGGTACAATTTCGCAACTTCGTAGAGGAATACGCGCAAGACGGGTTCGTCGACGACGACGGAGAGAAGACCGAGTTCCCGGAACATTTCAACGACGAAAGAAAATGCTTTTGCGTAGGAAGAAGAGAGAGGAAGCGCTGAGCGTTTGGGCTCGGCGACGCCGTTGCTTCTGTTCTTCTCCTCTTCGCCGTACTCGAAAACTTTAAAGTTCCACGAATTGAGTTCAATTTTCTCGTCCTCGGTCAAAACTATCGCCGCTGATGACGCATTTGTACCGTTGGCGGTACTTTTCTTTAACGCCGAAACAGCTTTTTTCGCGCCTGCCATTTTTGTCACCGCGGCGGCGAACGAGTGGATCTTTGACTTCGTCGTCGTCGTGACGGTATTCCCCAGTCTAGTCACCGAGTTCACGTCGTAACTTTTCAACCACGCTTTAGTAGAATCGTCGACCTCTAAACCTGCAAAGACAGAGTGGTCTTCGAGAATCGCTTGGATGAGAAGTTGGTTCGTCGAAGATCGTTGCGGCGAGTCGCCGTTTAAGGAGCTCGAGGCTAACGAAGGGTGCCGTTTTCGAAGTTGCGTCGAGCTGTCGACGATGTTGGACATTTTCTCCAAAACGTACGCCAAGACGGATATGTCCAAACTTCCCGTGATGCCTTCGTACGGTCGTGCTTCGTTAGGATTGTTCCTTCCAATCTGGTCGTCCAAATCAGTTAAAATTGAACGCGCGTGGCGTTCTAAAATTTCAACAATCTTCTCGAACGGTTTGCCCAACAAGTGCATGCGCATGGAAATAAACAAGGCGTTGAACAACGCCGAAGCCACTAAAGCTAATCCAGCTTCCATCAATCGCCGCATAGCTCTCGTTTGATCGACTTCGCTCGCGTTTGCGCCCTCGTAATACGCGTAGTTCCGGACGATGGTGATTGAATTCTCGCCGCCGGAGGCAATCGGACCCAGCGTAACAGTCGTCGCAACCAGTAGCGCGATATTCGCCGCCCCAGCTTGTTCCAATCTTCGAAAGACACCCGCCGCGGACGCGTTACTCTTCTCACTGTTACCACCACCGTACCTCGCGGACTTTCCTTCCCACCTCGCGGACAAAAACTGCGCACCGGCGATGCATAAACGCATCAAAAACAAAAACTCGGCAAATCCAACCGCGAACGCTTTCGCGCCGTACGCCAACGCGTCGTCCTCTCTTTTCCCGATCGATTGCTCGTACAAAACAAACTCTCGCACGACTGGTAAAATCGGCGTCATCACCACGGTCAACCCGTCCACAATAGCTGCAAAACTCATCCCGTACCCTTGCACGCACTTCACTCGCAACCAACAATCGACGAGCGAAACCAAAGTCAAAACGCTTGCCGCCGCGCACACCGTTTCAAACGACGAATATCCTCCCGCATACTCCTCCTCCTCCGTGCGGCGTACTAACAACCAAGGCATGCTCGGAAAACACACGATCGTAATCGCCAGCGACATCGTCCACAGCCTCCCGAAATAGCCGTCAAAGAACATCGCCCACATTTTTTTCCTCTTCAGTGAAAAATTTAAAGCACTCAAAGAGGAGGCATTCGAGGACTCGACCAACCCGCCTGGACCAGCCATGAAGGAAAAAAACGCGCCCGCGTTCGTGTTGGATTGCTCTTCGAACGCGTGTAAAATCGCATTCGCGACGTTACATTTACTCTTTCTTCTTTTGTTCTGTTCTTCTTCCGTTATTTCTTCCAGACGTTCTTCGTCGATCGTCATCTGCGCGTCGTCGTGGTCTCCTCGAAGATGATGGTCAACCCCAACCCGCATGTGTGATGTGTGTCTCGGGGATTGGTCTCGATTTATAGCTTTTGATTTTTTCAGAGAGAAAAGCAAAAAAGAAACGCGCTCGACGAGTCTTTGCGACGAAACTCTTTCGCGCTTTATGTGTTTTCGCCGCTTTCGTGTTCGTTTCCTTTTCCAAACGCGCGCGCGATTAAGAGAGAATAAAAGAGAGAGATTCAAAGGAGTGAAGAAGACCAAACAGTTGAAAATTTAAAGCGTTTTTTTCGATTTTTTCGATTTTTTTTTTTTACGTTTTGTGCTGTGGATGTTCAGTATTATTCTTCGTATTAGTATATCAAAACGTCATATTGCAACAACACGATGATTTGTGAAGATGATGATTATGAAAACGAGACGATGACTTTATTTATTTCATCTCGATTTCTGCGCTCGGAGTATCGTCCTCGTCTTCAAAGTTCTTCTCCAAAGGCGTTAACCAGGATTTGGGAAAGCAGGAAACGTTGCCGCAGGTTTTCTCGAGAACGTGTAAGATTGTGAACACGAGCAAAGAGACGGCGGGGGAGACCAAAGAGTCCACGCCGGTCCAATCTTCGAATCTGGATTGTTTGCACTCTTGCACGGATGGGTCCCATAAATCAGCGGATGATTTATCGAAGAACGTTGGGTATAAGTCCGACGCCGCTGTGCCGTAATCCAAAAACTCGTCGCCGCCGTACGGGTAAATCAAGAATCCGTCTTTTTTCAAGGAAAATTCCAAGATGACGCGGCACAAGGAGCCGGCGAAGATGGACCAGAACGCCGCGTTCGGCGACGGGTCTTTGACGTAGAAAGCGGCGAAGAGCGGGATGACGGCACCGGCTAAAGCGACGTCGAAGGCGACGACGAGAAGATAACCCGTGGTATCTGATTTCGCCGCGGCGATTCCCATCGCGATAAACGCAAACGGGATGGTCGATATGCGCGCCCATCGCAATAACGTATCCGGTTTGATCATTTCTCCCGGCATGTGTCGGACGATGTTGTGCGAGAACACAGTTCCGAGCGCTAAGATTGCGCCATCGCACGTACTCATAGACGCGGCGACGATGCCGAGCAAGCACCAACCGCCTAATCCTTTCGGGACGACGTGGGTCAACATGTAAATGAACGCGTTTCCATCTGGCTGCCACATCGCGCACGTCGGTAAACCGAGAATTTTTGAGCACGAGTCCGTTTCAAAACTCGCGTACGGTGAATCCGGGCCGAAGTAGTAACGCGTAGCGGCGCCCGTGTACGCAAACGGAATACCGACGAAGAACGTCAACAAACCGGCGACTAAGCAACCGATTTGGGCCGTCGTCGGCGACTTGGCCGCCAAACAGCGCGCCTGGAAGTCCAAAGCTGCCAAGTTACCAAAACCAAGGACAAAAATAGTCGCCCAGTTGAATAAAATCGCGTTTGGAAACGGTGTCAACGCGCGCGGGTCGCTCATCGACCTGTCGTAGATGACTTTATCGCCAAACGGGTACGCGCCGGCGTCCGTTTTGCAATTATCATCGCTCGGGCACCATTTCGCGGCGTTGTAGCAAAAAGCATCCGGAACGTGCGTGCACGGGATGCCGTCATACAACTTGGCCGTCGCCTCGTCGGGATAGACGTAATCGGGAAATCCAATCGACGGCGGCGGCGCTTCGAACTCGGCGTTTTTAATAATCCAATACACGGCGGCGAGGCATCCAGTCATGCCTACGGCGGATTGAATAACATCCGTGTAGGCGACTGAAAATAACCCACCGCACGCCGTGTACACCAAAATAATAATGCCGGATAAGAAAACGCCGTCGGTGATGTCCAAATCGAACAAGTAGGCCAAAATTTTCGCCATCCCCACCAAGTTCCCCGCGAGAAGGCAAAGAAAAGAGCAGCACAAGACTAAACTCGCGATGATCTCCGTGGCGACGCCGTAGCGTTTCCCGTAGACATCAGGCAAAGTCAAAACACCTTCCGCGTTCATTTTCTTCGCGAAGAAGAGCGCGTTCAAAATCAACGACAAACCGAGACCAATCGGTAACACCGCGCCGTCGAAGAACGCGAACTTATAACTCAAATCCGCGTTGCCTAACAACGCGTTCGAGTCGATGGACTGAGACGCCAAGGTTAAGATGACCACCGGTAACGGTAAAGACCTCCCGGCGACGAAAAAATTCTTCGCTTTCCCGCCCACAAAATACACCGTCCCAATGCCAATCATGCAAAATAAAACCACCACGCATATCACGCCGATCCCGAAATCCGAATCCGGTTTCGGCACCGTCGCAGGGCACGGAATCGCACAGACATCCATCTGGCAACACGACCCAGCAGTCGGTAACGACGGTGGGTTCGCGGAATCGATCAAGCCGGCAAAAAATGCCTCGTAGTCCGAGTTGGATGGAATGCACGTCGCTCGTGCAGTTTTCAGACCAGTAAAAGTGGTCAAAAGCGTCGCCATCAAGGCGAAGAGATATGAATGTACCATTCGTCCTCGAAACGTCGCCGAGGTTTCCCGAAACGTCGCCATCCCGTAACGTGTGTGATTCGTATAAATACTAAACGTGTGCGCGTGCTTTGTGGTGCGCGTGATGCTCTCGCTCGCGCGGACAGAAATACGTGGAATGCGTGTTCTTTGGAAGTTCTGTTTCGTGTTCTTCTCTGCGCTGTCTCAGATATATATACCGCGTGAGAAGTGAGGATAACGCGACGTGAGGTGTTCAGATATTGTTGGCACCTGAAGTGCGGGAAACACGTCGCCAAAGGACGCGAAAAAAACGCCCGAAAGGGTCGGTCTTTCTGCCGGTCTGCTTTCGGCGTCGTTTTTGCCCATTACATACACCCTAAAAGAGAGCGTTGAAAGCCTCCCTTTCTCTTTGCTCGCGTTTTTTTGAGACCCTCTCGACATTTCATCATCGCACTTTGGTTCGTAAGGGGAGAGCGCGAGCAGCGTTCACAACGTACTCGCAGTGTGGATAAAATGAGGCGAGCTCGACATCTGTGTAAAACGACTGATGCGCTCTTGTCCAGGCGGATGATGCGCACACAAAGCGCGGCGAACACCACCACCGTAACAACCCCGAGAACGACGACGACGACGACGACGACCGCTGCTTTTGTTCTCGCAGCCGTGATGCGAACAAAAGGGGGTCCGCGTCGAACGGGACCAAGTCGTCATCAAAAGAAGGCGCGATGCTTCGCCTCCTCCGCCTCCCAAGCGTCGTCGTCGAAAGTACCTTTGGAGCAAGAAATCCCACTCCTGGCGACGACCACGTTCGTCGGCATCGCGGTGGCGAGCTTCTGGCGAGGCGCGTGGTACGTGCTCGACGAAACCGTGTTCCCTTCGAGCGAATTAAAATCCGGCATGGCGTGCTTCCTCGGAGGCGTCAGTGGGCTGGCGACGAGCCAACACGTGAAACTGATGATGATGCGAGAACACGTAGGCGCGGCGACGAGGAGCGCAAGGAAACGAGTGATGCTGTTTTCACCGCCGACGTACTTCGTCGGCTTGAGCTGCGTGTTGTTTTGGCGAGGGGTGTGGTGCTTATGGGATAGCGCGACGGACGCGTATTTTAGTCATAGAAGTAGTAGTAGTAGTAGCGAGAAGGAGGAGGAGGAAAACGTTTCATCCTCGTATTCGCCAAAGTTGAAATCAGGCATCCTGTCGCACGCGTTTGGTGCAACCGCGCTCGTTTCCACGGGGTTTTTAGCGTCGGCGGCGTGCCCTCCGGCGGGGTTATGGGTGGCGAGAGACGCGGCGACGGCGGTGCGAGTCGCGCGATTAGCCGCGCTGAGACGGTGATGACGATAGTTCTGTTCTAATACATGTAGTATACATTGTGAAGTAGTAAATAAATTAATCCATGAGTTTACGACACTCCTCGTAGGATACGAAGCAAATAGCAGACGCTGGGACCGCTCTCAACAGTTTCAATCCGAAGCCTTTATATAGCGTATTCGTTCTTCGCAAGTGCGAAAACGCCTCCCAAATGTTTGGTTTGTACGCGCTCGAGGAATTCGCTTGAATGTGCGTTTTAATCGTATCGAAAGGGTATCCGACCGCCCACGCGACGGCACCCGCGGACGCGCCGCACGACATCGCTTCTATCGACGAAAGTTTCTTTTCTTCTCCTCCTTCTTCTTCTTCTCCTTCTTCTCGCGTAAGGTGTCGTTGGTCTTCTCCCCGGTGTCGCTCTAAACATTTTCTCTTGAAATATTCGTACGACGCGAACCACACCCCGTGCGGTACTCCATCTCTCAACAACGTGGACCCTAAACCTCTAAACGCTACCGAAGCCGCGTGATTGCGCGTGGTGCTATTCCCAGTCAACAACCTCTCCGCGACCGCCTTGGCCGACCCGCCTCGAACTTGTTGGTTCACTTTCAACAATTCAAACGGCGCCACGACGAACGATTGGACGATCCCGCCGCACACGCCGCCCACAAACACGGGCATTAAACCGTCGTGCGTTCTGTTCATTTTATTGTTCTCGCTTTTGTTCTCGTTGTTCTTATCCATCGATGTTTTGCTCCATCGCTCGCCGACGCCGTACCCTACAAAGAGGAGCATATTTTGCAACGGAATCACCATCGTCGCCGCCGGGAGACCTCGAAAGAACGCTTTGTACCCACCGTCTCGAAAGACAGATTGGAGCACGTTTCGAGTCGTTCCCGTACCTACTGCGCTTCCTCCTCTCGACGATAAAGATGATGACGTGGAAGTAGTAGTCGTATTCGCCGCCGCCGCCGCGAACGATGATGGAATCGACGCGCTTTGTACCCTCGTCAAAATCGTATCCACCGGTTGCACGCAAACGGTGGAACTGGCACCGGCGACCCACCCGGCGATGGCATCCACGAAGAACTCTCTCGTTTGTTCTCGTTGATGCGTTTGTTCGGCGGTCATTTGTGTTTTTTGTGTGCGTGTGTGTGCAGGAAAGCGCAGGGGACAGAGTTGTTTTGTGGTGACTTCTACAACTGTATTGGGAAAATGTTACACTACTAATAAATAATAACATCATCATTAAACGTCAACACCTTCTCCGCTGAAAGATAAATACAACCACACGAAGCCACACGCGAATGAACCAAGCGCGAAGAACGCGTTCGCACCGACGATGACGTTCGAGGCGAGCTTTCGGCCATCACTTTTGCCTTTTCCGCGCTCGCCGGCGAACGAGGCGGCTTTTCGCAACGTTTCGCCAAACAGGACGGAGAAAAGCGTCATGGCGATGGTAGAGCAGAGCAAGAAAGATACTATGAACGCGGCTGATTTTGCAGAGGAGTTTAAGACGACGCCGGGGAGAACGCCGAGGATACCAGAGACACCGGAGATGCCGTGGACGAGGCCGACGAGGAATGCTGATTTTTTCCTCGAGTCCTTCTTCTCCTCGTCCTTCTCTTTCGTCGTCGTCGGTATACCACCACGACCACTGCTCGAAACGTTCTTCTCTTCATCATTTTCTCCTCTTTCTTCTTTTTCTACCCCCACTACTTCCTTGTTTCCGCCGCCGCCGCCGCCGCCGGCGAAGCGTCGCTCGCGACTCGCGCTCCTTTGGTGCACGTGCGGTTCCCTCCTCAAGTGCATTTCTTCGTGCTCCTTCGAACCAGACGCGACCACTTTCGTCCTCGCCGTCGGATCAATCTCCAAAATAATCTCGTCGCCTAAATGCGCCATCTCCTCTCCCTCCCCATCCGCTTCTGAATCTCTCACGTGCTCTCTCTCCGCTTTCTCCCGCACGCGAAACTTCCTCGCGCCTCTCGCCGCCGCGAACGCGATGGCAATCATCGTAAACCCAACAATCTTATCCCCAACGTCTCCAATCGCGTTTATGTTTAACTCTTTTTTCAGCGCGAAAAACACGCAGACGAGTAGAGATAACCCGAACGAGTGGCCAAACGCCCACGAGACGCCCAGGAGGAAGTTGTCTCTTCGTTGTCGGCTTTTTCTTCTGTTGGCCGCCAAAAGCAGTTTTGGGTCATTAAATCGTTTCTTTGTATCGTTAGTAGTATTCGCAATAATAACGTAATCATCATCATCATCATCATCATCATCGACGACGCCGGACTCTTCGTCGTCGTCCTTCGCGTTTTTCGTTTCTCTCCTCATCCTTTTCTTCCCGTCGTCGTTTACATCCACCCTTTCGATGTTAAGGTCGTTACAATCCTGATCATTTTCATCATCATCATCGCACGAATCATCATCCGAAGAAGAAGAAGAAGAACTCGAGGAGGAAGAAGCAATGACCGCCAAAGCGCAGAGATGATCGGGTCCGCTGAGAACGTGCGCGAGGCCAAACGTGATTCCGGCGACGACGAGCGTTTCCACCGACGCGTTGTCTTCGAAACTTGACGAACTTGACACCATTTCTTTTTTTGTCCTGAGAGTAAAAATGTGATTCCAATTCTTTTCCCAGACAGGCTTTTGAGAGAGAGAGAAAAGAGCAACGCGTACGAGTTTAGGGTTTACCCTAATGAAACCCTAAAACAGTTCGTTGCCGCAGAGAAACCCTCGAGAGACGAAAAACAACGGATAACGAACTCTCTTCATTCACTCATCAAAGAGAAGACGATTCAGACGAACTTCAATTCTTTCTCCTGAAGAAGCGTTTTGACGACCTCTCTTTTTGCGTCGTCACCATCGTCAAAACGTGTTTATTTATTATTTAATTATAAAGTAATATGCGAAAGTTATTCCACGAGCTGGCGAAACCGGCGCGACACCGCCGCCGCGTGGAACACCTTTTGATGAAGACGACCACGGGGAACAATTTCAAGACCAACGATATGTTCTTAGGGGGGAAGATGATGGAACAACAACAACAGCAACAACAACAACAAATCCGTCACCACCACCCGGACCCGAGAGATTTGAAATACATGACCAAAGGGTGGAAAGCTGCTCTGAAGGAAAAGACGATTCCGGAATCCGTGCACGAGGCGTCGGTGAAACGCGAGTTGAAACTCGGGTTACAAGGGTCGAGTTCGATCAACGATAAAACGATTCCGACGTTTTCGAGAGGCGAGTTACCACACTTTGCCGGGATTAACACGTTCATGAAAGCACCGTATTGCGAGGATATTTCGGAGGTTGGGAAGTACGACGCGGCGGTGGTTGGAGTGCCGTTCGACGGCGGGACGACGTATAGGCCGGGGACGAGGTTCGGACCGCAAGGGATTAGGAGGATTAGCGCGTTGTATACGCCGTATAACTACGAGACTGGGGTGGATTTAAGGGAGCAGATGACTTTGTGCGATGCTGGGGATATATTTACCATTCCGGCGAACATCGAAAAGTCGTTCGATCAGATTTCCAACGGCGTAGGTTACATCGCGAGTACGGGCGCCATGCCGATTATTTTGGGTGGCGATCATAGCATCGGGTTTCCAACCGTGAGAGGTATTGCCGCGCAAACGACTAAAAACATCGGGATTATTCACGTCGATCGACACGCGGATATTCAAGAGTACGATTTGGACGAGCGCATGCACACCACGCCGTATTTCCACGCCACAAACATCCCAAACGTAAAGCCGGAAAATTTAGTACAAATCGGTATCGGCGGTTGGCAAGTCCCGAGAGCCGCGGTTAAAGAAATCAGAAACCGACGAACGAACGTGTTCACCATGTCCGACGTGGAAGATTTAGGCATCGAAAAAGTTGTCGAAATGGCCTTAGAACGCGCCTGGGACGGGTGCGACGCGGTGTATTTATCCTACGACATCGATTCCATCGAAGCCGGTTTCGTCCCGGGCACCGGCTGGCCAGAACCAGGCGGATTCTTACCAAGAGAGGCTTTAAAACTCGTCGGTTTAGTCGCCGCGGAAGGTTTGTGTGGCATGGAAGTCGTCGAAGTCTCCCCTCCGTACGACGTTTCCGACATCACCGCTTTGATGGGGTTACGCATTTGCGTCGACGCCATGGGCGCCATGGTCGCGCACGGGAAAATGGGCAAACATCGACACATCATCGATAAAGAGTTTGTCCCGTTTTAATGAGATGATTAAACCTTTTTGCGTTTAATACTCGTCGTTTGCGTTACTAGTGCACGATTAGAAAGTGAGAGAGAGAGAGCGTGTGTGTTTGCGCCCAAACTTCATTGTACATATTCATTCAAAAACGCCATATTCCATTCAAAAACGCCACATAACGACTCACACAACACGCACTTATAACGCACGAGAGAGAGAGAGAGAGAGAAGAGAGAGAGAACCACAATTAACTGCACCACCACTTGCGTAACAACGCTTCAAAATAACACCACCATGTCCGAAGAAGAAGAACAGCAAGAACAACTTCGACGACGTTTAGAAACCAAAGAGATGGAACTTTTGGAATTCGAACGGATGTTACACACGCGAGAGAGGGAGTTTCGTTTGCAACAAGAGCTGATCGAGTGTTTAGAGACGAGGAACCGAGAGTTGGAAGAGGAGAGGAGAGAGATTTTAGGGGGATCGTCGACGACTTTGGCGACTTTGAAAGGAGGAAACGACGAGGACAAAACCAAGACGGCGACGGTTGTGGAGGAGGAGGAGGAGGAAAATTTGAGCTCGCCGGTGTACGACGCGGTGGCGTCCATGTTCGGGAGGTTTACCGGGTTGGGAGGAACGACGACGACGACCGATACCGCAGGAAACGCGAAAGTTTACGACGACGACGACGAGGACGATTTTGATGACGAAGTTCGCGGAAGAGGAGAACAAGAAGGCATCGTGAACATCGTCGTGAGCGAGGACGAAAACAACAAGAGCGGAGGACCGTCATCATCGAGGGTGAGTTTTGTCCCGGGTTTGGTGAGCGTAAAGGATAAGAGAAGATTGATGTTTGCGGTGGTGGACGCGGAGATTGACGCGACGCAGTTTGTTGGGTTGAGGAGGATGAGTAAAGAAGAGAAGGAGAGAATGACGACGACGACGACGACGAGCGGGAGTAGTAACGGCGGGAAACAACGCAACAGGCATTTGAAAACGTTGGCGCAATATTTGATGCATCGAAGCGCGTCGCAGGAGAATTTAGGAACGACGACGACGACGAATAGTGGTAGTAATAGTAAAAACAATAATAATGCAAATAATAGCAACGATGAAGGTGAAAATTTATCATCTTCTTCTTCGATGGAAATGTACGAGATTTTGTGGAAGGAGGACGGGGAGATGAAACGGCTAGCGTTTGAAGCGAACGCGGAGGGGTTCATTCACGTATCAAAGAGGGTGCAAAAATGGAGCGAAGAGGCGAAGATTGCGATCAACGCGATGCCTGCCGACACGATACCGTCGTCGAATGACGTCGTCGTCGTCGCCGCCGCCAGCTCGGCAGTAGAAAAAGAAGAAGAAGGAGAAAAGCAAACGAAGAGAATACTAGAACCGATGCCGAAAAGCCAAGTGTCGCAACAACCGGAACTGGTTGGATACGCGGTGAAAAATGCGCCAATTATCGACCAGATGATTCAATCGTGTTTGATCAGCGCGTTACCGTCCCGATTTCGTCGGTCCGCGTGGACGTTGAAATACTCCTCCAAACGCGACGGCATTTCTTTACACTCGCTATATCGCGCCGTTCGACATTCGCCCGCGACTGTTTTGGCGGTGAGAGATACCAACGGGTACTGTTTCGGCGCATTTTCCACCGAAGTCTGGTCGACGCAAAACGCCAACAGATATTTCGGTACCGGGGAATCCTTCGTTTTTGCCATCGAAAAAGACGGCGACGATACGGTCACGTGCTTTAGTTGGTCCGGGAAAAACGATTACTTTCAAATCGCGAAATCTGAAAGTTTAGGCGTCGGGGGAGGAAGTAATTACGCGTTGTGGATCGATGAAGATTTCACCCGAGGTATTAGTGGCAGTTATTGCGAAACGTACAATTCGGAGTGTTTGGCGAGCGGGGAAGACTTTGACGTTTTGAACGTAGAAATTTATGGCATCGATTAGTTTTTATTATTTGTAATTACTCGACGAGATGCGAGTGTACTATATTAGTTAATACTTGATTTTATGACCGAACGAAAATCTCACTACCGCCGTTTTCTCGTTCTCGTATCGAATATGTGCGTTTATACTTAACCGAGCGCGGCGAATCCGCCTTCGTCAATCGTGCTCGCTAAACTCTTGTCCCCGGTCTTGACAATCTTCCCTTTTTTCATTATGTGCACCACGTCCGGATGAATCAAATCCAACAACCTCTGATAGTGCGTAATCAGCAACAATCCTTTCTCGTCTGATTTCAATCCATTCACGGCTTCGCTCACGTCGCGGAGCGCGTCCACGTCCAACCCGGAATCGATCTCGTCCAGTATGCTCATCTCGCTCTCCAAAACCGCCAACTGCAAAATCTCGTTTCTCTTCTTCTCCCCGCCTGAGAACCCCTCGTTGACGTTACGAGTCATAAAACTCGGATCCATGTTCAACTTATCCAACTTTGGACTCAAATACCCGTAAAACTCCAACGGATCCATCTCTTCCTCGCCTCGATGTTTGCGTCTCTCGTTGCACATCATCCGCAAAAAATCCGTGTTCGATACCCCGGGTACCTCCACGGGAGATTGAAACGAAAGAAACAATCCCGCTCTCGCTCTTTCCTCTGGTTCCATTTCGAACAAATCTTCCCCTTTATACTTCGCCGTGCCTGCGGTCACTTCGTACGCCGGATGGCCGACTAAAACTTTCGTCAGCGTTGATTTCCCGCTCCCGTTTTTCCCCATGATGGCGTGCGTTTCGCCTTGGCGAATGATTAAATCCACGCCTTTGAGAATCTCCTCTCCCGTGTCCGAAACTTTGGCTTTTAACCCGGAAACTTCCAGAATCACGTCTCCTTTTGCAGCTCTCGTTGTCGTCATAGCAACTCTTCTTCCGACGCCTCGTCTTTCCCCGCGAAGAGAAGAAGACAAAGAAGACAAAGAAGAAGAAGACAAAGAAGAAGATCGGCGGCTCAAAGGAAGCCGATTTGAAGTCGACGCCATCATCATCGTCGTCGTCTGCGCACCTCTTCTCTCTCGCAAAAGCGAGGAAGAGGAGGAGACGGCGTTGTTGGTCAAGACAACAGAGGAGGCAGTCGTCATGTCTGTTTTTGTTGTCTGTGTAAGTGTAAGTGTAAGTGTAAGTGTAAATGTGTTGCTTTTATATTATCCGTCTCTGTTGTAGGTGAGATGATGGATTTTGAGGCAAAAATGGACGAAATTAGTTGGGTGCTTTAATAGTAGTGTACAAGCTTTTGTTGTCTCTCTTTGTTTTTCTGAAACGTCCATCCGCGTAAAAGTGATTACTCTGATTCTGATTCTGAATATAACTCTCCGTCCTCGTATCGCCAACCAGGTGG
>Ga0115555_1001698_pt1 | contig 15053 bp, 17 predicted proteins | sample COGITO_mtgs_1104_2_FD_87285 | JGI IMG/M metagenome (GOLD analysis project Ga0115555, IMG submission 87285) | Pelagic marine microbial communities from North Sea - COGITO_mtgs_110407 | ecosystem: Environmental > Aquatic > Marine > Epipelagic | place: Germany:Helgoland, sampling site Kabeltonne... | reverse complement strand
TATTGTTTTTTCCTAACCATTTGTCCCCATTATAACTCTCCTTCCTCTTCAATTTCCTCTTCTTCTTCTTCTTCTTCTTCTTTTTCTTCCTCCACCTCAGTACTAGTTCCAGTTCCAGTCCCGCTCTTCTTCTTTCCCCTCCTCATGAGCTTACTAACCAATTCACTCCTGTCAGCGGAACCCTCACTCTTATCCCTGAGTGCAAGAATGAGCTTGTCGCAGCTCTGAGAAGCTTCATCGTCCTTCGGTGTAACGCAATGGCGTACCCAGTTCCTGATCTCTTCCCAAAAAATCCCAATCCTTGCCTCTTTGGTCAAAGAGATGTAGGCACCACCAATTCCCTCCTCGTCGTCACTTAGCCTCTTCAAATAGCCCTCGAGAAGGTCTCCGGAAGCTTTCGTTATCATCAGAACAGGAATAAACAAAGAAGATAGTTCAGCCGCAGATGCACCTATGATTTCCAGCGGCGACTCGATCTTATCGTCTTGCATGATAATTGCTCGAGCACCTAGAGCCTGTGCATTCAACACCTTAGCGGCAAATGAGCAGCCTCCGCGGTCGATGAGCACGATTTTATCTTTTATGTCGTCAATATCGTCGGATAGAGCTTCGCATGCATCCTGGGGTTCGACCCTGATAACCTCACCCCCGTGGGGTAAGGTCCCGCCAAAGCTGCTAGTGACAAACTCAGGTGCAAATCCACCCCCTTCCATTCCCTCAAAATAGATATTCCCACTCGAGGCATCAAACATGTCCTTCGTCTTGACGTCTGAAGGGTAAAATGTGACACAGGCAGCTGAGTCGTCGTCATCGCAGTCTTGGGGGATGAAGAGCGATTTAATAAGGGGGTCCGTGGTTTGAATATGCTTCAAAATATTCAGGGCACTCTTCTTCAACAAAACAACAGGGATCGTCACGCCGCTGTCGACCATCTCGCCGTTTTCTCCTAGCCCGCTTGGCATTTGAAAAAGCTGTTCCTCCGTGTTTACGACTGCAAGCACGCTAAATCCAGCTGCTTGAGCATTCCTTGCCTTCTCAAGGAAATTACATGTACCCCTCTCCAACACGGCAATTACACCCTTCCCACCCTCCATCGGCCCTGGGTCGCTACTGCACCCGGGTTGGTCGAAGACTGCAAATTCCAGTGGCTTTGTTGGAAGATGGCCACCAAAAGTAGCCTTCATAAATTCAAAAGATGTCGCTGCACCATCAATCACCAACCTCCCATAAGTCTGTGCCTGGCGCTTAGCCAGTAGCACGTCGACACGTTTCTTCTTCTTCTCCTTCTTCTTCCGCTCGGGCACCATCTTCGCAACCACGCTCTGGAGGACATCAACTTCCTCCCTCTTCATGCCAATGTTGACAACAAAGTCCAATGTGCTCATCCGTCGAAGCATGCTGGACTCTTCAATTCCTGCATGTAAAAATGCTTCGTGATAAGACTTCAAATTAGAGGCCTTCAGGACATCAAGCAGATCGGGTAAGGGCGAGGGCGCGTCATCTGATGTGCAAAGGGTAAAGAGAAGGAGCAAGACCGCCAAAAGGAATTTGGGGACTTTGGCCATTTTTCGGGGGATGTGGGGATGCCAGTCTCAGTTTTTTCCCTGCTTTACCCCAAATAGTACCGACTGCTGGATTTCAGCACGAAAAAAACGCAGGTATTGCTCTATTACAATTTCTTGAACATTCAGACCCATTTCAACTTCCTGCCAACTAACTAACTTCCCACCCCAGATATTACTTATCTTTCCCTCGTATATTATCGCATCTTCGTCATAAAACCTTTTCTTATCGCCAACGACGAAATGTCAAACCCGCAAGTATTCCTCGATCTGTCGATAGACGGTGGCGATTCACAGAGAGTTACCATCGAACTCTTCACCAATGTTGTCCCCAAAACTTGCGAGAATTTTCAGGCACTGTGCAATGGTTTCGATGATAAACTGAATTATAAGGGAACGGAGTTCCATCGACTCGTATCTGGTGGTTGGTTGGAAGGCGGAAAGCTACCTAACGTGGGAGAGGGAGAAGCCAGAAGCATATTCGGTGAGAGTTTTCCTGATGAGAGCTTCTCTGTTTGTTTCGACGAACCAGGAATTTTGGCGATGACCAACAGCGGGGCGCACTCAAACGGCAGTCAATTTTTTATCACGCTTGCTGCACATGAATGGTTGAACACAAAGTCAGTTGCATTTGGTAAGGTTGTAGAAGGATTTGACACCCTCAAGTCCATAACATCCGGTCCGTCTGAGATTCCGGACCAAAAGGTGACCGTAGTTGGATGCGGGTCTTTATGATGATGCTGCCTACTAACGTGTGATTGTAAATGTACCAAAAATTAATGTATAGAAAATGCATGTTTGCCTCGCATTATCGGCGGAAGTTTGCTTGGCAAAAATGCAATTTTTGGGATTAGAAATCGTTTTTACAAGTCGCACAAATTAGAGTCAATTGCACTTGACTCTTTCTCTCTTGCTCAATCATTATTCGCTCACTCGTTAGACTGGAAGGTCAATAATTCCATCGTTGACTGCATATCGTAACAAATCACTGAATACAGCGGCCAATATGTCGTAGTTGCGCGTCGTCTCTTTGTGCTCGACGCCTCCCGCCTCAATCACGGTTGTAGAATAAGGTATTGCGCCGTCATCGTTGGTGTGTGAAGGGGCAGTCCCACAGGCAATCCACTTTACCATCTCCGGCTTGTAGTTTGTGCCGTGGGGGATCGTTCTCGTTACATCGGGGTCAACTACTCGCATTACGTCCCCGTAGTCACACTGTTTGTGCTGCTCATCACACATTGGAGCCGCACGATCCAGCACGATCCATTCGTCGCCTCCTTCTTTTCTCTGCTTGATTTTAATGTTTTCGAACAAAGATCTAGAATTTCCCACACTCTCTATCGACTTGTCCATGCTCTCCAGGAGCCATGTGTGAACCCAGCTCAACGAAAGGTAAGGGATCGTCCCGTCACCGGCGTGTGGGAGACGAATCTTAACTTCCGTGTCATTGAATATCCGATGAGTCCGCTGCACATCGGTAGATTTAACAAGCCGAGAAAAAACGTTGAGATCCTTCTTCGACAGCTCCTCCTCCGTGATTGAGCCTCTATTCTCCTCCCAGAAGACTTTCTTTAATGTCGGCAGCCCATTCCCGTCGTCCCTTCCGCTGCTGATGTCGGCAGTGTCGGCTTCAATGCAGTCCTCATATTGCTGTTTTGCAAAGACATAACCAACCTCCGTTCGAATGTCAACTCCATAGGCAGCAATCACCCGACGAATTGGAGGCCTTCTGGGCGTTGCTTTCAAGTGATTGAAATCGGAGCTACTGGCGAGCAACTGATCCCGTTTGATCAATAGCGGGTTTCCATTTTCTGGCCAAATTCTGTCAAACTCGTCAAAGAGTGCGCCGTCTTGGAGTGTTGCAGGGCCAAGCTTTGTGGTATTGTCTGAGTCGCCGTCAATAATGCCAAAAAAATCGTGGTTTGAGTCCCAATCTATCCCTCTTCTGATGGCATTGAGCGTTTGAAAGCGACTCAGATCCATCCCGTCAAGCTCAGGGAACGTATGTGCCCCCCCTGCTTTCGTGCTGATCGCTGAAGCTGTGTTTGTCGATCCAAAGGTAAGCTCCAATTCTCTCGCCAGGGCCTCTGTCACAGGAAGTCCCATAGCCTCCCCGCTCAATACTGCCCGCGTCGGATTAGCCGCGCCGAGAAAGGGCGCACTGAGCGCGACGTAACTATACACGTGCTTAGCGACCCAATCGTCAAAGAGAATTTTACCCGAGATTTTCGCCCGTTCCTCAACAGTACTACTAGCTGATGGCACGGCATGCGCAAAATCGAACCAACCAATACCAATACCGAATCTCCCCCCGTTTTCCACTCTCTCCAGTCTACGAAGCTCCCCCTCAACGAAACCTCGCTCAACCCAGTCCAGGAAGAATCGCCAGATCGTATTTCCAAGTGAATGACAGACTACAAAGCCAGGCCTGTTCCCATTCTGCTTCACACTGCTCTCGATTGTAGATTTCATTCTGGTAAAATACCCGTCACGGGACTCAAGAGACTTTGGTGATAGCCGCCAATCGTAACCGAGACCAATGAGATTTGTCACATCGTAATTCAGATTCAAGGATAGCCATTCTACCAACCATGCATAAACCGTGTTGCTTCCATTCGAGAGGAGGATCTCGCTTACAGTATCGACAGGGGTAAGAGAGGAGATTGCGTCGAGTCCCTCGTCAGGGCGGATCTTGCACGTCTGGTTATCAAAGACGTTGTCGGCCTCTCGCCCGTCAGATGAAAGCTTTAGGCACTCGATCCAGCAGCTATTCGAAACAACGCCAGTCGACTCAATGGCTACTCGAGGAACAGATAGCCAGATAATTGTTCCTACCGTCACCTTAGGCTGCGGGAAAGGGCAATTTACACGGCTCCAGCTCAAAAGACGTGTGCTCGCGAGCCCAGGGATAAGAAAGATTGGGGGGTGTTTTTTGTCGAAAGGATTCGTTTCATTCTTTGACCGTAAGTGAGCTAGGATATTTGTCAGAAGCTGATCACGAGTGTCGTCGATAGTTGTTCGTGTCACATTTTCGTTGCTTTCTGTATCATGCTCTTTATCTTTTTGAGGGAGAAAGCTAAAAATTGAGTCGTCGTAGCTATCGTTTGATGTAGGTGTCGATGCAGTGCCTGCATTCTGATTTGGATCGTCAACATGTTGTAGGCAGTCCTGCCCAGCATTATGCGGGACAGCTGTAAAGAAGAAAAGTGCAATCGTTGTAGTGAAAGGGTGTCGCATAGTAGACGAGGAACGGGAACAACGATTAAGTTTTTTTAAGTGGGTACTAGGAGAATAAGAGAATAATCCAGAATTTGAAGATTGCATTGGATTCCGCCAAGAAGACGCCTTCTTTGGTTATTTTATCTCTCCCTCCCCGCTTCTTGTTGTTGGTACTCGTCACAAACAAACATAGAATTTAAGACGACAAGCCATGCCACTTCATTCTCTTGTGGTCGGCGGCACCTCAGGGATAGGCCGTGGCATCGCTGTCACACTCGCACGATCAGGCCACGACGTGACAATAGCCGGGAGGTCCGAGGCTGCTGGACAAGAAATTGTCGATGAGATGAAAAGGGAGGCTGGAGAGAGTGGAGGCAATGAGTTCAAGTTTGAAAAGTTGGATGCGTTCGACCTGGCTGATGTCAAAGCTTTGGCTACACGCGTCAGTCAGGGCCCTCTCGACTGCCTTGTGCTCACCCAGGGCATGGCAACAATTCAGGGTTTTACCCCAACCAAGGATGGGCTAGACCAGAAGCTGCAGCTGCATGTGTATTCGAGACACTTGTTAGCCAGGCTCCTGTCTCCTCGGCTCGCAGAGTCAAAGAACGAGGGAGGGGGGCGTGTCATGTCTGTTTTGAGTGCAGGTGTACACGGCTCTTACGCCAAGTACAGCTCTGATCCCATGCTGAAGAACTCCTACTCAGTCAAGAATGCGGCCGACGCCGCCGGCTTTTATAACGACATCTTCCTGGAAGGCCTCGCCAAGACCAATCCTAATGTGGCATACGTACATGCCGCTCCCGGTTTCGTGTCGACGTCGTGGGGGACCGAGATGCCCGCTCCGATAAGGTGGGCGATTCGGCCGCTGCAGAAAGCCTTTGGGAAAGACAAGTACTTATGTGGGGAGGATCTCTTGAAGAACTTCTTCCAAGTTCCCAAGGGAAAGCTCACGCTTATTGATCCAGCTGGAGGAGTTGGAAGCGCGACTCTGGCTCCGAAGCATGAAGAATCGAAAGAGGAGGTGTTCGCGCACCTAAACGAAGTGCTTAGCCAATGGTAAAGAACAACATACACGTAAAAGACAAACATTTTGGGAAGTAAAAAAAATCTTTTGAAAATCTTGATTGTCTTCAGGAACTAAAATAAAATCCTAGTAAATGTAGTCAGCCATCTTTACTATTAAATTGCTCCGCTGTCTCCAGTGAATCCCGTAGTCCCTTGTTCCCTTTCTTGTAAACTCTTCCCTTGACTTTAAACCTGTCAAGCTCCTTGACAACCTCTTCTTCAAAATCCAAGTGTATCGCTGGATTGATCTGCCTGGCTATGGCGATTCTTCCCACCGTTGTCGAACTCCGAAGAATTCTGCAATCGGCGACTTGATCGGTTGTGAGCCCGTAAAAGCGGAGCGCCTTGGTGGCAGTGTCACCGTCAGCATCCTCACTGCAACAGACAATGATGATGAGGTTGGTGACTTCAGCAATCCTGGAGAGGACAGAGATATTTTCCTCGGTGAGTGTAGCCGATACATCTACCGTCGCTGAGATAGAGCTGGCAGACTCTTCATACGGAGCAGTCGGCAGAGAGACGGTGACCACGGAACCAAATTCAACCCCCATTTTATTTATGTACCGTTCTAATTTTGATGAAAATGATGATTTCATTGAGAAAGTCTTCAAATTCAGTCCAACATCCCTCCGTTTCTTCGCCGATTCGTTTTACATGGGTTAGAATGTGATAGCGTGTTGTGGATGTTTTGCGATTGTGAGTTGTGAGCACGAGAGGAGAAAAAATGCGGCTGAAAAAGCATAAGAATAAATAATGTACACACCTTCGCTATGGATCTCTCCCTGGCAGTCCTATCTGCCCGGATCGAACGTTCGGCATCTCTTCTCCGGGCCAATAATTCTTCCTCCCTCGCAGCTTTCGCACCCCTGTGCGACGCTGCTAAGATCAAGACAAAGGAAAATATGAGAACTGACAAAATAAGAATATCACTATTCCTGTGGTTTGTGACGTCCGTAAGGGTGGAATTTTGCATCTTGCTGGTGTTTGTCGTCGGCTCCATCGGGGAGAATCCCACTTCGGCTTCAATACCGGCGTCTAGCGTGAAGAGAAAAACTACCCAATCGCCAAAGTAGTCCTCTATTTTGCCAACTGTATTGATTGAGAACTTCTTGTCAGCACTGGAATTGCCAACTGAAGGGAAGATTTTTTCAGAGAATAAACAGCGAGGGTTTCGTGTTATGGTTTAGCCCGCCAATTCAGAGGTGTTTTGATGTCTTCCCACGACTTTAAGAGGCTTGATGACAAAGCAAATCATTGATTCCCCGGGTATTTATTTTCATGATTTTATATGGCTATTTAAAAAAGAATGACAAGTTTATTTACAAGGAGCATGTTGCCGTCTTACCCTGAGTTACATGCTGCTTGAGAGTAAAGTGAAAGTGAAACTTGTCAGGGATGCACGAAACTAAACGGAAGATTGGATTGGGACCAGATCCTACTCTGGTGAGCAGAAAGGAGATTGATGCATTGTACTCCACCTTATCAGCTGTCCGCGACGCACTGGACTCCATCGGGGTTCCTTACATTGTGACGGGGGGTAGCCTCCTGGGTGCAGTACGCCAGCATTCCATTCTGTTTTGTGATGATGATGTTGATATTGCTGTGATTGATGGTGATGGATCTGGAAATTATGAGCGAGCAAAGGCTTGTTTGCAAGATCTTTTGGGGAAGCGTTTCAAGTACTCTGTGCGCCCTTGGGAGGGCGGGGATCGAGTGAGGCCAATGTTCCAACCTGGTGTGTTCCTAGATATCTTCACTATAAGGCTGTACGAGACAAGGGAAGATCTCGAAAAAGTTCTGGGGAAAAAGGCAAACGGTTTACCCCAACCCCTAACCTATGTCGAGGGTATCATTGAAAAGATGGAGAAGTCTGCTGGTGCGACAGAGGATAGACCCTTGTTCCCATGTTATCACTTTAACACCAGGAAGGCCGTTGAGATGTGGCCCAAGGAAGTGTATCGTCATACAGAGCTCTTTCCGCTCCGGAAGAGTTATAAGATGGGACCGCTAGTAGGTATTTGCGGCCCAAGAACGCCAGTTACTTTGTTGAAACGAGCATTTGGAGTGGACTGCTTTGACGTGTACTTTACGAGTGAGTCTCACAACAAGGCAAAAGCGGCAGCAACGACGACGACAGCAACAGCAACAGCAACAACAACGGCGTCGATAACGACAGCGCCAACAGCCCCACACCTTTTACCTGGTGGTCAGTGGGAATCTGGTTCAAAGGTAGCACTGGAAGAGGAGCAATATCTTCCCTGCCAGCCCCTAACAAAATCCAAACGTCGATTCACACTCCACTCAAAAAGTTCTCTTCAAGAATACCTCCGAATCCAAAGCCTGAGGGAAAGTGTTTGGCTCAGTACACCAAAGTCAAACCCCCGGGTCGTTTACATGGACGGCGTTTTCGATCTGTTCCATCGCGGTCACTTGGATGCGATAAAACAAGCCGCTTCCCTCGGTGATATTCTCATCCTGGGCGTGACGGGGGACGACGATGCAACTTCCTATAAACGTAAGCCTATAATCGGCCAGATTGACCGATGCGCGATACTGTCTGCACTCAGAGACGTCGATGAGATCGTTTGCCCTTGCCCTCTCATTGTCACGGAAGAGTTCATGAAGGAGAAAAAAATCGATCTTGTCGTGCACGCCTTCGCCGGGGAGGAGGACGCCATGAAGCAGAGGGAGTTCTTCGAGATCCCGATGGCCATGGGAAAATTCGAGATCATCGGCTACAGTACTGCGGACTCAACGACTGACATTATCTCAAGGATCGTGTCCTCTACCACTGAGCAGTCCTCATCACCACTGCCACCGAGGAAGCCACAGTGGTTCGGCGCTTCCATCGCTGAAGCGACAAAAAATGCCTCATTCCTGCCTACACACCCTTTTCCTAACCAATTACAGGAGGTCATTGATAAACACGTTGAGAAGGCCATGGTTACCGTCAATCAAGCCCTTCTAAGGCTGAGAAGAAAAAAGGGGGAGTATTATTACGATTTGCTTATGAAGAGCATTCCTCCGAAGATGGAAGGACTATTCTCTTTCGACCAAGAGAGGTATGACCTTCGAAAAGCTCTGCTTGTTTCGGCGAAGCTTCCAACCACGTTTGATCTCGCCCAAATCCACCGAGACAAGTCTGCTAAAGAAGCATTTTTCGACACTCTTGCTTCCAACGATAACCACACTTCTTTTCAGGCAGTGTTTGATGACTTTGTCCTTGGTGTTTGCTGCAGTAAATTGGCTCAACTGAGCGAAGAATCGCTCGAGACAATCTATTATCAATCCTTTCCATGCATAAGGATGGTGCAACCTAACGAGTTCAGCATCGGGCCTCATGCGGACGTAAGCTATGGGCACCACCCTGCCTCTCTCAATTTTTACGTCCCTCTGACGAAAATTTTTGGGACTAATTCCCTCTACTTGGATAGCGACCCTGTGTCAATTTTGTATGGTGATGGTGATGGTGATGGTGATGGTGATGGTGATGGTGATGGTGATGGTGATGGTGATGGTGACGGTGACGGTGACGGTGATGGCAATGATGAAGCCACCAAACTCCCGGGTAGGGGGGGGAAGCAAACATTCCGGCCTATATTTGGAGATTGTGGCGGGGATTATGGTCAAGTGAAACACTTTCCAGGCGCAATCTGCTTGCATTGGACAACCGAAAATAAGACCGATGTCACGAGGGTTAGTCTCGACGTGCGGCTGATCGCAGGCAGCATGATAGATATATTAAAAGATGAGAATAGCACATACTTCAAGACCCCCGGGTATTACTGCAAGGCTAAGAAGGTAAGAGGTCAGTGGGTCCGTGATGGCAACCTCCCTGCTCCTGACTCTCGTGTCGGCTACCCTTGGACGAAAAAAAAATGAATAGTAATGGCTTGAGGTTTGTAGAATTTCGTTTAAAGCAGTAACCCACACAGTATTACATTATTATCATTCACCGGCTATATATAGGCATAGCCCGTCCGTCCGTCCGTCCGTACGTTTTGCAACCATCTAGCTCAACAAACAAAAAAACAACTATCGGATGGGGTTCGTTATCCCGCCCTTCATTTTAGCGTGCTCCTTCTCGTCGATCTGGAGGCACATCTCGAACAAATTCACCTGTCCATCCTGCTTAATGTTGAAGCTTATTGGCTCGTTCTTGGCAATCTGGATATGCTGCTCTACAACTTTCATCACATCATTCTGCAGCTGCTCGACATTTACTCCGGCAAGTAAGTTGCTGCCGCGTTGATGGGCTATGATCAAGCTACGTATGGTGGGCGAGTGATAGTACGAGATTTTACGAGTGAGCAAGTTAAGTTGGTTACAGAAGAAAGTCCTGGGTGAGCTTTCTTATCTTCATCTGTCAAACCCTGCTTCTGTGTGACCTGGGCACGCGAACGTTGTTCACGAACTCACCTGAGGCGTTCTTTTGCTGTAGCTCCAGAGACAGATTTGGCGACGGGGGCTACAGATGAGGGGAGGGAGAAAATTCGGGAGAGAAAAGACATTTCCCCAGCTTTTTGCTTTGTCTTTCTTTTTCCTCGTCCGTAGAGTTCAAATTAGTATAAGTTATACAAGTTCTTCGAACGGTGTTGCACTGCGCACGATAGTTAAATTTGCGAGAGAGAAATGTGTGTTAGCGAGAATAGAAGACACAGGCACCACCAACACATCCGACATCCACCATCATCATCAGCGCACGAAATAGGTTTCTCCATTCAAAGCACAGAATTCAGCACAATTCGACAACGATATTCCACATTCGGGTTCAAATATCAACACAATAGGAGTAAACACGACAAATTGTACAAATGACACCCTCAAAGAGGAGCAAGGCGTCACAATTCGTTCGAAGAGGAGACAAAGGATGTGGCCGAATTAAGGGATTAGGGCGTTATCAAATGAAATACAGGACGATCCTCGCATTTCAATTCGTAAATTTGATGCAATGGCGCGTTCTAAAAACAACTTACGCAGTTAGGTTGGTAGGCTCTGGTGAATGGAGATTTCGATTGCCGTTTGTAGAAAATAGAGAGATGCAAATATTCCATTTAGGTTTCAATATTTATCATTTTTTTCTCGCCTACATCCTTTGACGTGATAATAACCCCCTCACGGAGTGATAATGCTACCTTCTCGGCGCCTATTATCGACGTTGCCATTCGAAAGCTCGGAAGCTGTTCGAGCCTCGGCGACCAACGCCTTTCGTAGAGAACAGGGTAAAGCTGAGGGTGCGTTCGAAGCCCTCAGTAAGAGCGGTGCCGGCGTCGCTGGTAGACTCTCTAAGCTCGTCTCCTTTGAGTCCACTGGCACATCACTTGGTGAGTATTTTATCTGATGGGAGTGTCTAATATGATTGAGTTATGAGGTGATACAAACGGTGGGAATCAAATAATCCTATATTAAGCATGGGACGTGTAGACTCTAGGGAATGGAATCGCATTGGCCCTCTCTCGCTTCCACCTTTTTTTTGATTGTCTGTGTAATGATCACTTTGAGACTGTAGTCATATTGCCAAGATTTTCATTGTCGCATGCTCTCGCAACAAAGTACTGTCGCAGTAAGGTCAAGTTGCTCGTACAGTCATGTTTTAAAATACTCTATGCACTCTCTGCTAACCCCCAACTCACCTGCCCACAGCCACTCAGAGTGCAACGGCTATAGCTCGGTCATCCCGGCAAATTCACAAAATGCAAACGGTCGCGGCCTCCCCTCTCCCTGCCGCACCTCCCTCCCAAAACGCGAATGCCATACTGAGGAAGGATACCATCCTCAAGAACCAGAGCGCCAGTATTGTTGCACATCAGAGCGCGGCTGACAAACATCGGGCCAAGCGGAGGGCGTCGCAGGCACTGGCGGCAGCAGGAGGAACCGGAGCGGAGACTGTAAATCCGGCGAGCTTTAAGCTGAAGATGCCCAAGGAGATCTTGGTAAACTCGGCAAGGCGCTCTGACGAGTTCAAAAAGGAGGCGGCCATCAAGGCAGGGAAAAAATCAACTGATACAACCTTCATGTCTAGCATATTCGCCGTGGCAGTCATGTGCGCGGGGGGGGCATACTTTGCACTGGAAAGTAATGGGGTGGCCCTCGACACGTTTTTGGCACTTGTAGCTGGTCGAGTCACGGATAAGCAGGATGGCAAGGTTGTAGACATGGAGAACTATTTCAAAGGAGTTGAGGTCATTAAATCGGACGGGAATGTTGAGGAGTTTGTTAAATTTCAGCCTCTGTGGCTCCAGAGAGAGCGGTAGCATATCGACAGATGAGAAGGACGAGGATAAGGAGAACAAAGGAGGAGGGGAAGGGAGAAAGGGGAGAGGAGAAATACATTTGTGATGATAGTAACTTGTGACAATAATGTGCTGATTTGAGCTCGCTACAACTGCGTTAGTTTTTCTTTTTGTAGCAGATGAATGCGGTCGCACCAGACAACGAGTCCGCCACCATTTGAATGTGAGTGGGACTAGCACATAGCAAATCATTTATATCGTCGGGCAGCAAAAAGCGGAGCAGTTTTTATCTCCCAAACCTAGCCATAAATTGAGGCTGCATTACTGTGATGTCGTCCCGGCACTTTGTGCTGCTGACAATCATTGGGCTATTTGTTCCTATTCTCCCTTTTACCCTCCCAACGACGATATTTCGTTCTTCGTCGCATCCACACTTTCACCCTGGTGGGGTGCGCCACACCACCACTTCGTCGGCAAATTATTATGCGCGGGATAGTGCGTATAATTATCACTACTCCCGAATAAACCAGCACCGCTTGAATCTATCAGCGGACGATTCGAATGAAAAGAACCTGGACGACTTGGAAACAACAAATACCATACCAACACCTGTGGCCCCAGTTGCCTCGATACCAGCCACAACACTCAAGTCCCTGTCGGCGAAGAATCCTCCACCTCCCGTGCTACTTCCAACGACGGTGAAAACGCTGGACCTAGCTGAGAGGAAGAGCCTTATACAATCTACATTTACGAGACCTTTCACTGGTTTGATGAGTGATTTTCGAGGGAGGCGACCGCATTATAAGGACGATTTTATTAGTGCGTTAAAGACGCCGCAGCAGGTGTGTTCGCGCGCGCGCGTGTGTGCGTGTGTGCGTGTATGTGTGTATGTGTGTCTATTTACCCTGATCGCCCCCCTAACCCAGTGTAAAATCCACTTTGTCCCCTGTCCCCTGTCCCCTGTCCCCTGTCCCCTGTCCCCTGTCCCCTGTCCCATCCATCCACCCATCGCCATCCCACTCATCACCCCCGCCTGCAACCCACCCACAGTCCCTTCCCGCCATCCTCTTTCTTTATTTTGCGTGCCTAGCCCCGGCAGTTTCTTTTGGCACAATTTCCTCATTCTTGACTGCCTCGAACATCGGACTGACTGAATTCATCTTCTCTTGTGGAGCCTCTGGTGTCGCCTACTCCCTTCTGAGCGGGCAGCCGATGGCATTCCTTGCCCCTACAGGCCTCTCCCTGGCCTTCATCGGATCGCTGTTCCGTCTGACGGAAGCATTCTCAGTACCTTTCCTCCCCATATACGCTTGGGTTGGGGTTTGGACGTCTCTGCTCATGGTTCTCCTGAGCATTGTGAATGCCAGCAAGCTAATCAGGTTCTGCACACGCTTCACAGACGAGGTTTTCAATGCTCTCTTGTCCCTTAATTTCATTGCCGAGTCGCTCAAAACTTCGCTGAGGGATTTCACCATCGCTGGAGCCCTCCTGCCCACGATAACACCCCCTAACCTAACAACTCCCTTTATCGGACTGATTATGTCCTTTACAACCTACTGGGCAACCCGTCAGACTTGGCTGATTCAGTATTCATCCCTATTCAACCGTTCCCTCCGAAAAGTGATCAAGAACTTCGGCCCCGCGACCGTGATCATCGCAATGACGCTCTTAAACTCGTACCCTCCCATAAAGAAATTCGCCGTCCCGACCCTGCAGACCCCCCCCACCTTCCAGCTCTCGGGGAGCCGCCCCTGGCTGATCGACATGTTCTCCGTCCCGACCTGGACCCGCCTCCTCTGCCTCTTCCCCGCCGTCGCCCTCACCGCCCTCTTCTTCCTCGACCAGAACATATCCGTCAGGGCCGTCAACAGCGACTCCAACGAGCTCCGGAAGCCCGAGGCTTACAACATGGACATGATGGCCTTGGGATTGATAACGGGCGCCCTGAGCGTATGCGGTCTCCCGTGGATGTGCGGCGCGACGGTGCAGAGCATCGCTCACGTTAAGTCCATGACGACCTATGAATACTGCGAGGATGAGGAGACTGAGGTGATAGATCACGTGGTCGAGGGGAGGACCATACCTTTCGTAGTGCACTCGTTGATACTCCTATCGGTCTTCTTGCTCCCGGTGCTGTCGAGTGTACCGATTCCCGTTGTCAGCGGCTTGTTTTTGTATCTTGGTAGGAAGCTAATGACCGGAAATCAGTTCCTCCGGCGCGTCCGGGACTGCTGCTCGGAGAAGAAGCGCCTCCCCTTCGACCACCCCATCAACACCCTCGGCCGCTCCATGACCAACGCCTACACCCTCGTGCAGCTCGTCGCCCTCGCGATCCTCTGGGCCTTCAAGAGCAACAGCACCGCGGCGATATTCTTCCCCTCGGTCATTGGGTTCCTCATATTCCTGAGGAGCTTCGTGCTGCAGAGGCTGTTCACGGAGGAGCAGTTCGTCGCGCTCGGGGACGCGAGCCCCTCCACGGTTGACGTTTGGGGGGGGGATTGAATTGTCGGGGGCGGAGGGGGGCGCGCGCGACCGGAACAACGGGTTGCCGGCCACTTTTGGGGGGGAGGGAGTTGACATTTTTACACCACAAAGAAATAATTAATACCAAGAAAAGAAGGAACATTGTGTTTTAAAAGAGAATAAAAAAGAAAAAGAAAAACAAGAAAAATACCTCGTTGTTGTTTCGCAAAAGCGCATTGTTCCTCTTTGTCTATATTATTTTTTATCACAACATGCACGCCCACCCCGCCCTGCCCCGCCCCGCCCCGCCCCGCCCCGCGGGGGCACGTCTCGGGGCACGCTTGTGCTGCGCGGCGGGCGGCATGCCCTCGTGGCATTATTCGCGTGCGCATCGTTTTTTTTTCTAATTTCTGCTACTCTTGTTGTTGTTGTTGTTGTTCTTGTTGTGAACACGTCGTTTCGTTTGCGTTACTCATCCGTTTACCCCCTACTGAAATTTAACCTTCTTCTT
>Ga0115555_1001695_pt1 | contig 15078 bp, 6 predicted proteins | sample COGITO_mtgs_1104_2_FD_87285 | JGI IMG/M metagenome (GOLD analysis project Ga0115555, IMG submission 87285) | Pelagic marine microbial communities from North Sea - COGITO_mtgs_110407 | ecosystem: Environmental > Aquatic > Marine > Epipelagic | place: Germany:Helgoland, sampling site Kabeltonne... | reverse complement strand
GTGAAAGAGGCGACGACGAGGTTAAGTTATTGTAGGTGTCAATCGTGCGGCGCGTCTAGGTCGGTGTCGAATATTCAAAAAGGTTACACCGCGGTTGGGAGAGGCGAGAGAAGGAAAGCCAGAGCAATGGGGACGTAAAAGGAATACGGAAAACGTCTACATCATCATCATTGTCGTTAAGAAGTATATTTTTAAAAAAATTTGTTGTATTAGAAGAAAAGAGAAAAGAAGAAGAAGAAGAAGAAGAAGAGGAGCATCGTCATCGTCATCATTTTACTTAGTATCGTTACAACGTTTCAAATTCTTTGGCTATTTGCTCATCCGTCATTTCTTGCTTCGTCGAGCATTTGTTATACGTCGTGTCTGCGGACATCTTACAGACCCACTTGTCGTCGTCGCCGAGATTGGCGATTGACTTTTCAGGAACACGCCTCCATTTGGAACAGTCGTCGCACTGTATCCATGTCTGCTTAACGATGACTTTAGTCGCCCTTTTGCCGGAATTTGGCGGCGCGTTGCTGCTCGTTCTCGCTCTCTTCGAAGCTTTCCCGCCGCCGACGACTTTGTTCGATCCAGGTAGTGGAGGATTCACCGGAACTCGTTGCTTACCGCCCCATCGAACGGTTTGCATGCTCAACTGCACGGTTTCTCTGCTTCCGTCGTCGTATAAAACTTCGTGCTCACCCGTATCCGCACGGAACGATTCAATGACCGCATTGAAGAAGGTTTCATGGACGGGCCAAAAGACTTCAACTAGTCTTCCGATGGAATCTGCGCCAGTTTGCGTGCCAATCGTTTTCAGCCATTTTCCCATCGTTTCTTGGGTGACTGCATGTTTTCCGACTAAACGCAACGACTGGCGCCATTTTTTCGCAGAACCTTTCCCGCCCAAGCGCTCAAATTCAGTCGCTGGACACGTGTATTCGGATATTCTGCACTTCATGTCACCTGAATCTCGGCGAAGCACGGCGTAACGAACGAGTTCCTCGCCGCGGCGTCCTTGCGGTAACAAGATGCCTCGCATGCCACCGACAGCGACCGGAATGGGAGGTAAAGCAAAAACCATTCCACCATCTTCCAAAGGTGGTTCCGGAACCCCCTCGTAAGGCTCCCAGATGGATGGCAAGTATCTCACTGTCAACAGAGGTAAGAAAAAGCGCTGCGTCAAGTTTTCCTCTATTTTTTCCTCATCTTCGTCGTCATCTGAAGGCGATGGAAAAAGGATCGGGTTTTTGCGCGGCGTGGGGTATTTGAACGTCAATTCGTGTTCTCCGGTGAAAGTATCGAACGCAGTCACCGTAGCTCGTCGCCATAAACCGCGCGTTGGAACGAGAATTTCAATGAACTTCCCGACGGCTTCGTCGCCGATGCTCGCTCCTTTTGATCTCAGAATATCTTTGATATCTATTTGAGACCCCGCACGTTTGGCAGTTTCGAGCCATTGTGGATCGTCATCAACAAACTCTTCGACAGGAATGACCTCGTACGAATCCAAATCGGCGATTGGTGTCGGTTGTTCCGGAGGTTGCGGAGGTTTTGGTTTTCTAATCAATGTGCGTTTTGATTTTTTGATTCCTTCCGTTTTGACCTTCTCGTCCACATCCATAGTTGTCGGAGTAGTAATCTTTGCCTCGGCTTTCGCTTTCTTCTCCGCTTGAATTTCCTCTTGCTGGTCGACGTACGCTTTGCTTTGCGCCTCGAACATTTCTTGCGCCAGAGCGTACTCTTGTTTAGCACTCTCGTACGCTTCTTCCTGTTCTGAAACTGCGCGATCGCGTTGCTCTTTGAGGTTTTTAAGCTTTTCATCACTCATTTTCATATACACACTTCGTCCGCCATCGCACAAGGAACCAGATTTATCCTTGTACTCAAAAGGAATGGCGATATTTCGAACGACGCATTGGGCGTCCAATTCAGCTTCGAGTTCCATAGCGGCTTGCGTCGCTTCCGCGACGAAATCACGCTTCTTTATCCTCGAATTTTTCTTTTGGCGCCCTTGCTTCAGTTGTTCGCCTTCTCGTTCGTTGTTGTTCTCGTTATTGTTCTCGTACTCATCGTCATCGTCTCCTCCTTCAGCGCTTTTGCGCTTTGATCCCGGTTTAGAACCAGGGTTACCTCGGTCATAGACTTCTTCATTTTCACTTGGAAAGTCGGTTTCCGTCTCTAAAGCCGCAGCTTTGATGGGAAAATGTTTGACGGTATCAAACGCGACCGCTCCGGCAAGCACTTCGTCTTGATGTGGCGGAATTTGTTGGAACAATCGAGTCTTTTCTTTCAACGGTCCAGATTGTGGCAAGTCTCCTTCCTCATAAAAAGGCGCGTTCCACGAGTACAACTCGTTCGCGTTCACGCCAATAGCGGCTGCAAATCCATCGATGGTATCATCTGCTGCGCAATAATACACTCTGTACCCGGATTCCAAAGCTTCCTCGCCGTTTAGCGTACCTCTCGCGTTCATATTTATTCCATCTGCGGCCCACGCGCCGCCGACGCCTCGTTGTCCTACTCTTCCTCCTCCACACGCATCCTTATTGGCGTTGGCTCGCGAGCGACTACGTGCAGATGGAATACTTTCGTACGGTAACTTCACCGGGAGACCGTCTGGAAATCGGAACTTATTCAGACATATGAACAACCACTGGTGAGTGCCATCTTCGTAGCGAATTTCGTGTTCGCCAGAATCGGCTTTGTATCCCACAAACTCGCAAAATTTATACGCTTGCGAACCGTCCGACCAGATTTCCGCGGGTCGACCGACGACATTTGCACGCCACGTGCCACCTTCGTCACGCAACCATTTACCAATGGGCACACCCCTCTTCAATTCATCCGCTTCTAGTTCCTCGATCGGGTAACCGCTATGTATACGTATAGATTGACGCCACTTTCGTGCGTTGCCTCGTCCACCCAAACGCTCAAACTCGAGAGCCGTGACGAGTTGTTCCTCAGAAGTAACGTTGCCTTTTCGATCTTTCTTGTAGAACATGACGTTTTCCTCCCCTCTTCGAGCTCCTGGACGCATAAATCCTTCCATTCCTCCGCATTGAACTTTGACTGGAACTTTTTCCATAACGAGATTTTTCTTCGCTTCGCCTGTACTCCTCTTGTCGTCAACGTCGCCGTCTGTTTGTTCATCTTCATCAACAGGTTCAATTGAGCACTCACCGCTGAGCGCATCCGGAATTTGAGCATCCTTTCGTAATCGTAAAGAGCATAAGTCGAGGATTTCCGGCCATTTTCTATGTAATTTGGATTCGATAAATCCATCGCGTTCTAGAGTAACAATGGCCAAGTTGTATCCGAGAGCGTCCCCGAATTCGTCGTGGGTCCACATCGCGCGAGCATGGTCTAAAGTAGCCGCATCGTGCGCGCGATAAAGTCTCGCCATCAAAACTTTTATTTCAGTGGAAGTTATGTACGCTTCCTCTTCTTCGTTTTTACCTTCTTTCTTCTTTTTCGTCGTCGTCGCCGCGGCGTTCATCTTTCGTCTGCGTTCGCCGAGCGTTCTCAAGATGGCGTTTCTAATATTCGTCACTTTTTCTTCGTCGATTCGACCCTTATGCGGCAAAACTACGGGAAGAGGAGCTCCTCTTCGATTAATAGAGGCTTCGACTCCAGAAGCTAATCCAGATCGCAAGAGATCGTACCCGGAAACAGGTGCACCAGTTTCGCGTCTCTCTAGGCGACGATTGCGTTCGTTTGAACGGATCCGTTCCTTTTCTTGTTCAATCTTAGCCAAATCCGCATTTTCGCGTTCACGTACTTTCGCCATTTCTTTGTTTCTTTCCAGGTGAGGACGAACGCGTCGGAACATTTCGGCCATAATTTTATCGCGTTCCGCAGGATCGATGTCTTTCTGTCTCAAAAGTTTCAGAGGTCGCCCGAAAACGCACGGATCTTTAGGATTGACGTTTGCATCTTGCGCGTTTGCGCTTTCATTCTTACCCTTTACTAATCCAGCAGCCGCTGCAGCTTCTGCGGCTTTGCGCTGTTCAAGCAAGCGCTGCGCCTGCTCTTTCTCAGACAATTTTTCTAAAGTCTTTGATGGTGGCGGTGCTGGTTGCATCCAAAGTTTCGTGCGTTCTAAAAGTTGCGACTTGCGTGAAATATTTGGATATTCCGCCTTATTCCAAGCGACAATATCGCGCGCGTCCAATCCTCGCTCTCTGGCGATTTCATCAACGCTTTCGTTCCTTTTCGTGTAATACGCAACAGCGCCTCTTATCACGGCATCCTCACCAGCCTCGGGAGCTTCTTCCTCCTCTGCTTCCTCTTCCATGATCGCATCGTTAATTAATTCGTTTTCTACTTCTTCTGGTTTCTTTTTCTTTCCTTTCTTTTGGTTCTTTTTCGGACCTTCTGTTCGCAACAAAAAGTGAACGAGATCCGTAAACGTGGCGTACGCCAGCGCTTTCACGGAACCATTCCCTAATGGCAGTTCGAGCTCCGTATCGCGATCTTCGATCCAAACGTCCGTGATGGCAACTTTTTTACCCATTACCCATCCGGACGATCCCTTTACACCACCTCCGTGTTCATCACCTCCGGCGTTGTATTTCTTGATCTCCTCGTGTTCTTCACCAAACTTTTGACAATCCGCGTCGCATCGAATAAAGCACGCCTGTGCCGGGTGTATCTGTCCTAACGCTTCAAATCGTTTACATTTTCCTATTATCTCAGCACCTTGCGGTAAATGGTCTTCACAATAGGCGCGAGTGCAACACTCGCATCGAAACAACAAACCGCCGACCGCGGCAGACTTCCGGCCACACTCGTGGCACGTGTGGTGCGGACATGACCATCTCGCCGTGCGTCCAATTTCTTCCATGGTGTATCCAATGCATTCAGGATGAACAGAAACTGGGCACAAGTCGCAGCAGACGATTTGGCCACCGTCCCAGCATCCTTGACACGTGTACGCGTGACCGTAATCTCTTCCCGCGACTTGACCGCGGGAACGTTTCCCGCCCTGTAATTGCGCTTGACTTAACCCCGACTCTTTCGCGTTTACGGAAGGTTCGCCAGATTGTAAATCGTAATCGTTTGACTTTAACACGGTAACCATACCGAGACCATGACCGCCGTCAACTTGCATAGTCGTCGTCTTTCGATTGCGCTTACCGGAAAGTATGTTGCTTTGAAACTCCTTTGCGATTTCTTTTAAAGACGTGTTCTTTTTCACCTGAACTAAAGATGCATCGCCGACGGATTCTGCAATCTTTGCCGGCATCATAAATGTTGAAATAGGAGTTTCCTCAGCTTTGCCTTCAACGAAATCAGTCGCCGTAAACTGCGTGTCTTCTTTCAGCGTTTGCAAATCTCTTCGTTTGCGCTCGCCCTCCTCGCTTCGATCCATGAGCGTGGATAACTCTTCATCTGTCGGCGGATCGCCAGAATCTTTAGAGAAGACGGCATCGACACCAAAACGTAACATCGAATACAAATCGTTTTTATCCAGCGCTTCCATAGCCTCTGCAGCGGCAGTTGAGCCTCTGGATACCATTTTTTCTAAGAATAATTTTTTCTCTGCGCGTTGCGTCATTCGTTCCTCTACGGTGCCAGCAGTAACTAATCGATATATGTGCACCGTTTTCTTCTGACCGATGCGATGGACTCTCGCCATCGCTTGCATATCTACCTGAGGGTTCCAATCGCTATCAAACATGACGCACGTATCTGCCGTTTGCAAGTTTACGCCCAAACCACCCGCGCGAGTACTTAAAAGAAATGCAAACACAGGCGAATTTGGACGGTTGAATGCCGCAATATCTATAGACCTCTGCACACGATTTGTAGAACCATCGAGTCTAGCGTATTGATAACCGCGCAAATGCAAAAAATTCGCTAATATATCCAACATAGATGTAAACTGCGAGAAAATAACCACGCGGTGGCCATTTTCTTTCAACTTGATCAAAATGCGATCTAATACCGATAACTTCCCTGAGGCTTCGATGATATCTTCTAAGGTGACGCCTTCATCCTGGATACCCGGCGAAAACAAGTACGGGTGATTGCAACATTTCCGCAGTTGCATCAATAGTGAGTTCAATTTGCGCCAATCGCCGCCACCGCTACTAGATTTTTCCTTCGCATCTTCGCCGGCGACTCCTGCAAGTTTTTTTTCGTTCTCGGAAGCCGCCGCTTCGAGCGATTGCAAAGCGCCCGATTCCCGCATCAGTAACCGCCTGTACCAAAACGTTTGTGCCGAGGACAAAGGGCACATAATTTTCGTTTCAACTTTTGGCGGTAACGAAACTTCCACTTCGCCTTTGACTCTCCTCAAAACGAACGGACGCATTAAATAGTGCGCCTTCGCGAGTAATTTTTCGTCGACTTTATGCTCCCTCATGTTCAAATTAAAAGCGCGGTCGAACGGCTCCGAGGAAGTAAACACGTCCGGGTGAAGAAACGATAAAAGCGCATATAACTCGTGCAAGTTATTCTGCACTGGCGTACCAGTCAAAAGGATGGTGTGTTGACGGTGAATGCGCTTCAAAATCTGATGCGCCGTCGTCTCTTCGTTCTTCACCTTGTGCCCTTCGTCTAAGATGACGCATCTCCAGTACACTTTTTGCGTCAACGCGAGCGCAAAAGATGGATTACACGCCATTTCATACGTCGTTAGAGCGACATCGTATATTTCTGTATTTATCACGACTTCTCTTCGTAGCCTTTGACGTTCGTTTTCATCCGAACTGTGTAACCGAACGACTCTTAATTTTGGACACCATTTGGCGAGTTCGTCCATCCACGAACTCATTACTGAGAGAGGGCAGACGATCAAATGCGGCCCTTTCACCCCGCGCATTTCTTTGATACACGCGAGAAACGAAATCGATTGTAACGTTTTTCCTAAACCCATCTCGTCGGCCAAGATGCACGAACATCCTTGATCGAACATTCGAACAGCCCACCTCAAACCTTCCAGCTGGTATTCTCTCAACACCGCAGTAATCGCCGCCGGTTGATTCTCAACTGGCATCAACAGCTTATCGCTCGGTTCATACTTTTCCGCTCTCTCCTCTAATGCTTGCACCGCCTTCTCTTCCATGAATGGCTTTAAATGCGATATTTGTTGATGTAAGTACTTGGCCCGTTTCGAAATCGCCAACTCGATGTCCTTTTGAATATCTTTCTTGTTCACCGCCGTCGCCTCTTCGTCGGCGGTTAAAATTTTCGGTGCCCTCGGTTTCGTCCTCGTGTACGGTTTTCTCGGTTTCTTCTGTTCGAATACGTACGACGTGCGACCCGGACGCGTTTCTCGACTTCCATCGTCTCCTCCCAACTCGCTCGAAAACACGCTCGGTTCGCCTTCGGTTAAACCGTAGTTGTTCGAACGCAACACCGGTTGTCCGTCTATCATAATCACTCTCGCTTTTGTCACGCGAGATGTCCGTCGTCTGCCTCCCGACGAATCCTCCCCTAACGCCGCTTTCAAGACGTCTTCTGGAATTTCAGCCGCTACCGCCGGGTCTATTATTTGTTGTTGTTGTTCGTGCTGCGCGTCGTCGTCGTCGTCGTTCTTTTTGGTTCGGTCGTCGTCGTCGTCGTTGTTCGACTCCGGTAAAACTAAAATCGTCTTCTCTTCTTTGTCTTCTTCTTTGTCTTCTTCTCCTTCTGCAGCTTTAGAAGCAGCGGCGGCGTGTTCACCGTCCTCACGACCACCACCATCAGACGACGACGTCATATTATCGAATAATGGAAACAAATATAAATAATAGAGCAAGAGTAGTAAGAGTAGAGAGAGAAAGAATGGAAGAGACGAGACGAGACTCTTTTGTTTGTTGCGTTTTTGGTAAGTTTTTTTCCAATAATCAGTCAATTATATCTATCGCAATATAATACAAACAACAACACAACTTCGACGCTTCGAAAAAGAGAGGAGAAGAAGAGAGAATATGCAAAACTGGTATCAGTGAAAAATGGAAATTTCATGCCTTTATGTAAATTAGTATCTATCTAGATTTTGTTGCCTAACCTATCGTACGCGGGCGCTCTGTCCATGCGCGTGGGGTAAAATCGAGCGCGAGGCATGTACCCTTCGTTTTGGTACAACGTCACGGTAACGTCTTCGCTCTCCGCGAGTTGGTATAAATGAGGAAGCATGTCGAACAGCGCGTCGTCGGCTGGGTCGTCGATGAACGATGACACCGGTAATGCGTTTTGTGGATGGAACATGTAGGAATAAGGAGAGTTGTCGATGATGATGGTTTTGCGCAAGTCGCGGCCTAAACAGGTCAAGTCTTTGACGTAGTTCCCTTGGAACGGGTAACACGCGTCTCGAAATAATCGGTGTCGAACGACACCGTGGACGTCCAGTTTATCCATCAAAGGATTCGCGTATTTCGCTAACGAGGCCGTGAACACCACCAACTCGTATTTTTTTGCCATCTCGATTAAGAACAAATCCACCCAAGGTCTTTTCAACACGTACACGTCGGTTATCCTGCCGTCGATTTCAACCGGGATTATATAATCCGGGTTCGGTATCGGCCGAAACGACGAGTGGACTAACGTTTCGTCTAAATCGAGAACTAAACATGGCTTACTCGTCGCGTTGCCGCTTTTCGCGCATCTGTACGTTTCCGGTGCAGGGAGAAAATACGCGCCCGTGTGCAAAGTAAATCCTTCGCCGACGACGTTGGAGAACTGCGGTTTAAGACACGGAACCGGAACGCACCCGGCAACTGTCGGCGCTTTCTCTTCTTTCCTGAGCGGTGCTTTCGCATCATCCCGTATGTTTCGTTGTTGTTTCGTATTTGTATTGTTGTCATTGAGCGACGACGCATTCGCGCCTCCGAAACACGCGCCAAAGAATCGAGCAAAGATATTTCTCTTCCTCGCGAGGACCGTCGTCGACGTCGAGTTCTCGCTATTGCCTCTTCCGCTACTACTGTTGATGCTACTACTCCTCGTGTTGTTGGTGTTATTCGTGCTGCTACTCATCTCTGCCTCTCTGTTGTGTATCGTGGTAGGTTCGTCGTCCCCTAAAAACTGCGTGATGACGTCTTCCTCTCGTTCCATGTGGTTGGGATTTTTTGTGCCATCCCCATCGCTGCTGCTCTTTTTCGTCGGTAAAGGACTGTTGTCTCTCCTGGGCGACCACAAACTCCCTCTCGCTGGAGTTAAACTCTTCTTCTTCTTCTTCTTTTGTCTTTTTGTCGTCTGAATCGTCGTTGATTTCGGCGTCGACGACGATAACAGTTCGTGTTCGTCCTCTGTTTCTTCCTCGTTGTTGTTGTTGTTTATATCGTCGTCGTCGTCGTCTTTCACTCTCGAAAAGGCGCGAGACAACAACCTTTTCGTCGCTCCGTTGATATTCTTTTTATTATTATTATTCTTCTCTCCACCTTTAGAAGAAGAGGAAGAAGAGGAGGAGAACGAGGCTGCTTTTGAGAACATCGTCGGTGTCGTCGAGGTCGTGCTTGTGTTTTGATCTTGTCTCTCCATCTCCACGTACCCACCGTTGACACCACCGACTTTCGACGACGACGACGATGTCATCATCATTTTAATCTTCTAAATCTCTCTCTTTTTGTGTTGGTTCGTTGTTGTTACTTTTGCAAGAAGAGTCATGATAAAAGAGAGATCGAGAAGGCAAAAAAAGTAAAAAAAAGTAAAAAAAAGAGAGAAGAGAGACTGAGAGAAGAGAGAAAGAGGTGAAAAAAAAGCATCCTCCTCCTCCTCCTCTCATCCTTTATTCTAAAACTACTCTTATCACAAAAGTAGTATTAAAAACGTGATGATGTCGATGTCGTCGCCGCCTTCTCGGTGCTTGGCAAAAACTGCTTTTGCCGCGAGTCGTCGCGTTCCTGCCGCTGCTGCTGATGGTTTCTCATCTTCTTTTTCTAAAAGTCGTCGTCACCATCATCATCATAATCATCATCATCATCGAGGAAAGACGAATAATAATACCGTTATTCTGATGATGAAAGCGAACGGCGGCTCTTCTTCTTCGTTCTTTTTTTCTTCCAACGCCAAGCCTGCGGCGACGACGACGACGACGGTCGGAGAAGATGACGATGAAGAAGAACATCGAGAAAACGAAGAGATGAAAGAGAAGAAACCAAAACCACCACACTTTGACGGAAGAAACTTTCGCAAGAAACGAGAAGAAGTGGACGACTATAAACTCGTCACCGAGGAAGAGAAAACACGTTTGAGAGAAAAAGTTATCAATCACTTATGGCTCGCCCCGCTGACGAAAGGAGGCAACTTACCGTTTCGACGACTGTGCGCGACGTTCGAGGCAAAAGTCCTCGTGTCGGAGATGTCCTACGCGAGATTCTTAAATCGAGGGAACCCGGTGGAGAAAACGCACTTACGGCGACACGACTCGGAGGAGATTTTTGGTGCTCAAATCGCGACGAATATCATCGAAGAAGGCGTTCGGTCGGCGAGGATGGCGTATGAATTCAACGCGGATTTCGTGGATTTAAATTGCGGATGTCCAACTCACGAAGTCACGAAGAGAGGTTTAGGTGCGCGATTGTTGAGGAAACCGGCAAAGCTGGCGAAGTTGGTCGAAGGTTTAGCAAACGGGTCGCCTTTACCGTTATCGGTGAAAATTAGACTCGGCGTAGAAGACGATAAACCGGCTTTGAAGTTAGCGGAGGAGATTGAAAACGCGGGTGCGAGCGTATTAATCGTTCACGGACGAACGAAAGAGCAGCGATACACGAAAAGTGCAAATTGGAATTTGATTGGCGAGATTAAAAGCCGAAGTAAGATTCCAATTATAGGGAACGGAGACATTTTAACGTGGTACGAGGCGAGAGATAAAATGGCCTTGTCTGGAGTCGACGGCGCGATGACTGGGCGCGGCGCGCTCATAAAACCGTGGATATTTAAAGAGTTTTACACAAACACGTCGATTGAATTCACCGCGAAAGAAAGGATAGAGCTCGTGTATTTCAAATTGACGACGTTCATGAAGGAATATTTCGGCGCCGATGCGATTGGAAAGAAGAGATTTGATTTATTCATGCCTTGGCACATTGGTTTCTTCTGCAGATATCGCCCTCTCGACGAAGCCGTGTACAGAGAAAAGGCAAAATTGAACCCTTTGTTACAAACGCGATTAGATATAGCCTTAGAAAACGAAGGGAGGATTGAAGATTTAGAACCACTCGAACGTCTTTTACGGTGCGTATCCGAGGAAGCGCACGCGGACATCGCAGAGATTTTATTCCAAAGCGAAACGAGCGAGGATGCGATTGAAAAGTTGACGCGAGTTGCGGAGTCGTCGAAATTAGCCGAATACGAGCTGAGCGTTTCTTCTTCCTCCTCCTCCTCGTCGGGAAGAGAGAGTAGCGGAGATGTGGACGATATGCGCGGATAGTATTCTTCTCTATGTATCTAGAAATTCGCTACTGTACTGGTGCGCAAACAAAACTACTTCTACTGGTATCTACTACACTATTTATTTAATTCTTTTGGTCGGCGGCGCTAAATTCACCGCGCAACCTCCCGGATATCCCATCCGTCGGGCGATTTCGTCCACTTTTTGCTGGTCAAATAGCGTTTTCCCGGCTTCTCCAGCCGAGAACGGTTGCGACATGTGTCGCATAAACGCTCGAGACACCGTCAACGCCATATCCGTGCTCAAATTCAAAAGTTCTTCGGTCATGTGATTGGATATCCACTTCGGTAACTTCGATCTTTTATCGTGCGAGTTATATCGCTTATCTGCAAAGACCATCAATCCGTAATCGGCTTTGGAACGAATGACTCGACCGATGCACTGCGACGCTTGTCGAATGGCATCAAAAGTGAGAAAATCTTGCTCTTTGATTTGCAACGTCTCTCGTAAATACTCCAATCTCGCTCGTAAAATTCGAGACAACGTGTATTGATACGGCACGCCATACATGACTACAGCGCGCCCGTAGTGTCGATCGAAATCGATACCTTCGGCAACTTTACCTCTCGCGACGGAGAGAAAAACGGCACCTCGACCGGCGTTACACGCTCTGCGGTAATTATCTAAAGCTAAGGACGTTTCGACGACGTCTTGCGTCTCCATGAAAATCAACTTGTGTTGCATAATCTCTCGTAAAATCCCGGTATCGTGCCATTTGGAGATGATATTTTCCATGTACGAGTACGAGACGAAAAACGCGACGATACCGTCCGGGATACTTTGCGCTAATCCTACTAAAACTTTCCCGTAATTTTGAATGACGTTTGGATCTTCTCTCATGTCAAACTTGGAGGAGATGTGTTGTTGATCGGCGCCTCGAGTGATGACCATGGGACACAAACACTTCCGAGTTAACGTCATCATGAGTGATTTCATGACGTTCGGCCGAAACTTTAACAATCGAGGGTATAAATCAATCGGCGATAAAGTCCCGCTCGTAATGAATACGGATTGATACTTCTCGAAGACTGGTTTCACCGCTAAAGAAGCGTCTAAACACGCGAGCTGTAAAACTGGATCGGGAATGTGCGGATATCTCTCGTCGTACGGTTCCATTATGATGGTGAACCCTTGATCGTACGTACCGATTAAAGTTGCAAAATCAGCAACGCTAGACAACGCGCCGAACTCTTCCGTATCAACAATCTCTAAAGTTTTCAACAGCGACGTCAAACGATCGTAACAAAATTTCAACGTCTTCGCGTCGACGCCACCACCAGCCTCTGATTTCTGTATAAACATCCTCGGTGCGGTTTGTACGACTGATGGTGCGCGTAACTCGTGCCGTAAAAACTCGACAAATCGGCGCATTATGGCCACGAAATGTTCCGCTCGTCGAATGTTGCCCGGAATAACTTCTTGCACGACGTCCTCGGAAATGACTGGATTTGCCATTAAATCTTCACCTCTTTGCCTTGAAATTGCACCCTGGTTCGCTAACCCGGACACCAATCGCTCGTACTCATCCTGCAACCTTTTTCTATCCGTTTTCTTCACTTCTGTTATGCGCGTGTTTAACGTCGTGATGTTTCTCTGCGCCGCGTCCAACGTCTGCGAACGCAAGTTCACCGACAAAGCTTCTATGCAAACGTTATCGATGTTATGCGCCTCGTCAAAAACGACAATCGCGTTATCCTCGAATTCTCTCGAAACCAACCCGGCAACTTTCGGGTCTAACAAGTATTGATAGTTATACACCACCACGTTCGCTCTCTGTAACGTTTGTCGAGCGAGAAAATACGGGCACCACCTCTTCTCCCGTCCAAACTCTCTCAAATCTTGCAACGTATACACGCCCTTCGGCACTTCCGCTTCTGCCCCAAGCGCTTCTAAATCTTCGTAAAACTCGCACAGATTGCTCTTCCTAATCTTCTCGTTTTCTAAAACCGTTTTTGTTTTCGTTCCTTTTTGATCGCCTTCTTCGGCTTCCTCTTTCGCTTTATGGCGCACCCAACTGGCGGTTAAGTTTCTACACCTCGCGTCCACGCTCTCTCTCGATCCTTCCTCGGAAACTTTCGGATTCACGCACAGATTCTTCCTCGACGACAACCCCAGCGCTAAAATGTGCGTCTCTTCCTCTTTCCCTTTCTCCACGTGCTCCTCGCGATATTTCTGCAAAACTTTCAACTCCGCTAAAACTTTCTCCATCTCAGGCACCGTTCTCGTGCAGTAAATCAGTTTCCCGCACGAGTGTGGGTATTGCAACTGATAACTGGTAATCAACGAGAGTAACGTGATCGTTTTCCCAGTCCCGGTGGGCATTTCTAACGCCCCGTGACCTTTCGCGTCCAACGCGTGTTTCAGTTCGATCATGTATTCGTATTGTTCCTATTATTGTGATGATGTGAGTTGTTGTGAGTAAATTGACGATGATGATGATGATGCGTCGTCGTCGTTTACGTCGTCGTCTGAATCGTGCGCGGATACGGAAAGAAAGAGAAGCGCGACGAAGAAAATGGTAACAGAATAGCAATGTTAAAAAATCTACTCGTTTAAAACGTACCGGGTACAAGTACTCGTACGGGAAGTACACCGTCAATCCTTCCAAGTTGAAAATCATCTTCTTTTTTGTCTTCTTTGTCTTCTTCTTCTTTGTCTTCTTCTTTGTCAAAGAAGAAGAAGTGACGACTGCACAGAAGAACGATTGAAAAATGAAAAACGAAAAAAAAAGCTCATCACTTTTCCCTCTCTGCCCCATCAAAAACACAACACATTTTCACGCGCAAAATCTCATCAGACAGATAAAAAAAAGTCAAACATAAAAATGGCCCCAGCAGCAAAGAAAGGATCTAAGAAAGTCCAATCGTTCGTCGTCGATTGCACCCGACCGGTACGTGTTGATTCTTTCGCGCGCATCGTTTTCGCGTCGAAATCCGAGAGAGACGCATTTTTTTTTTGTCTTCTCTCAAGCCCTCCTCCTCCGTCGGAAGGAGGAGAAATGTACGCGCGCGAATCGGAAGATTTCGTATACTCTCGCTCTCGAACCGTTGCGAAACGTAAACTGACATGTTAACTCTCTATTATCATTCTGTATATTACATCTGTTCTGTTTCCACGCACGCACAACGCACAGGTTGACGATGCCATCATGGACATTGCGTCGTTCGAGCAGTTTCTCACGGAACGAATCAAAGTTGGCGGCAAAGCGGGTGCTTTAGGCGACGCCGTCTCGGTGTCCTCGGACAAGAACTCCGTCACCGTCTCCTCCGAATCTGCCATGAGCAAGAGATACTTGAAATACCTCACGAAGAAGTACTTGAAGAAGCACAACGTCAGAGACTGGTTGAGAGTGATTGCCTCGAACAAGGATAGAAACGTGTACGAGTTGAGATACTTCAACATCGCCGAAGGCGGCGACGAAGAAGAATAAGAACAACGGATTGCTTAAACGTATACAATAGGATAATAATTTAGTATATTTTGAACGTCTGGGGTGATTCTCTCTCTTAAAGCGAGATGATGAAACCATATAAACGTGTGCGTTCCGGGGGGGTCACTAGGATCTGAAACCGATTACTATTATACTTTAGCAGAGAAAAGCGTCAAAAAGTGTTTTAATAAAATATTTACTTTTACACGATGATGATGACAACTTAATATAGTACTAATCATATAACAGTAAGGTAATCACAAAAATAACGAAGAGAGTTACT
>Ga0115555_1001693_pt1:12500-15085 | contig 15085 bp, 14 predicted proteins | sample COGITO_mtgs_1104_2_FD_87285 | JGI IMG/M metagenome (GOLD analysis project Ga0115555, IMG submission 87285) | Pelagic marine microbial communities from North Sea - COGITO_mtgs_110407 | ecosystem: Environmental > Aquatic > Marine > Epipelagic | place: Germany:Helgoland, sampling site... | reverse complement strand
GTCGTCAGTCGTCAGTCGTCAGTCGTCAGTCAGCATATCAGACAACATTCATTAGCAGACAACATTCATTAGCAGACAACAATCATTAGCAGACAACATTCATTAGCTGACAAACACTCATTAACTCCCTCCCTCCTATCTTCCCCGCCACCCACTTAACAACCACCTGCCTACGAACGAACACCATCTTTAGCTTGACAAGCATGGCAAGCCCAATGCAAACACGCCAGCGGACTTTCTGGAGGGTTACAAACAGTTGGGAGGATTGGAGGACCTCAGTTCCTCGACACCTCCTCCCGCGCCATCTACTCCCAAGAAGGAGGACGACGCAGACTCCGGCTCTGGTATGGAAGTCGATGCCGAGAAATCCGAGAAGAAGAAAAAGAAGGAGAAGAAGGAGAAAAAGGACAAATCCGAGAAGAAGAAGAAGAAGAAGAAGAAAGACGATGAATAAGTCGGGCCAGGATCATTTTGACCTTGATCTGCTCGATGCGACACTGTAAAAATTGCAAAGAATAGGCTGCTTTGTGTAAACGGCAACAAAATTGTTTTCATTCATCTCCCAATCGCCAATCTCTACTACTCTGAAACCACTACTCCGCCACCATGGAACATCCCTCGTTGTTGTTGCAAGAACACCTCAAGCTGCCGAACAGCATCTCTTTCACAATATCGGTAACGGCCTGCATATCCCTCTTACTACTCCTGCCCAAGGTGTCGCTGGAGATCTCAGCCAGAGCTTTTCCGTTGGGTGACTGGCGGTCAACCGTGGGAGAATTATAAGCATAGTTTGTAAGCGAGGTGCGTTTGTGCGTTCGTGAGTGGAGTGAGGTGTGTTGCAAGTGTATTTGTCCGAAGGGTGAACATTATTACTCACCTTCCCTTTGACCTCCGATTCGCCCACGCCTCCCCCCCCTCCCCCCTCACCAGGCCCTACAACCATCGTCCCGCGCTCGGGGTTGCCGGTGCTGGCAACCGCCTTTCCTTTGTCCAAGTTGATACTGCCAACTTTCTTTCCCACATCCTTGAGGAACTTGGTGTCCTCTTTTTTTGCTTCCTTCGATCCACCGAGGGTGTTGGTAAAGTTTTCCTTCCAGAAAGAATTCTCAGTGATTCGGCGGATCACACTTTCAGCAAGATCGGAGATGTAAAAGGAAGTCTCAAGCTGGTAGTACCGCCTCCAGCAACTGCCCCATTTATCCAGCCGCTCGGACTGCACGCATAAATAAAATTCGAGTGTTGTTCTTGTGTGTGAGACAACAGACAACAGACAACAGACATAAAAAAAATCCGTCTCTGATGTCCTACATTTTCCGCTCTTCAGCATTAGCGATCAGCGCGAATTCGCGCATTACAAATCCTCACCTCTTTCATGATCTTGGTACCATCAGGGCAAATTCCATCTTCTCTCTCATACTCGGGAGGGTAAGCCCGGAAAGCCTTAAGGATAGGTTCGTTCTTGGCCAATGAGCGCAATGGGTCCAGGACTATTCCTACAAAGGGGTTGCCGTGAGGATCCTCCAGCCGCTGCCAAGCAAGCTGGGTCGACAGGTCAACACTCGAGAAGAAGCAGTGGTCACGGTCAATGAGGTCAAATGGGTGAGAATGGTACCAGCCACAGAATTTCTCCACGCGAGAATTCTCAAGGCTCTCACCCAGCGCAATCTACAGAGAGTAAAAACGTTAACAGTGTGTGAGCGGTGATCAAACGGGTTCTCGCCCAACGTTGCAGACACAAGAACATCAATGCCCACAATACTGGCCAAAGAACAACCTCACCATGTAATTTGTGACCTCCATGTCATCAGCAATCACACGCGTCTCAAAGCCCTCAATCGGCAGCGGAAAGACGTCTGTTATAATAATCTGACCCGGGGTTTCCGGGTCCGGACGACCAGACATAAATCCCATCACCTCAATTGGCTTAGTTCCTTGACGAAGACCTTTCTGCACTCCACTTTGGATGTGCGATAGCATCTTTGTGATTGAGGTAGGGCTGATCATCACCTTTTTGAAATGGAGAGGATCATTCATCCATGGCTTGTCTTCACGCAGTTGCTGGAGCTTTGCCGCATCGAAAGTATAGGCAGACATAATGGGGGAAGGGGCAAGGAAAGGCAGAGAGGGAAAAAAAGAAAGACCCTTGGGGATTTGTGCTAATTGTGTTCGTTTGTTTCCCCAAAAATCTAGCTACAGGGCTTAGCAATCGAATCGAGGCAAAGCAAGCGAAACCAGTTTTGTTTTTCGGATTTTTAAACGAGGTGAACGAACAAATTGCCATTTCTTCAGTCATCAGTTTCGACGAAAACACAAGTAAAGGCCAAAGATTTGCTATTAAAATTGTTTGTCATAACCGCATTTTAAATCGAGGTCTTGAGCGGCGTCGCAATAACTTAAAAAAACCAACGGTCCTCCTCACAGCCCTCACACCGTCACCAAACTTGCGAGACATCCCCTGTCTTTTCTCCCCTGCTACAGACCCCTCTTGCTGTTACCATGAAGCTTCGTGTCTACAGGTACGTATCCTACTTAACCAAACGAACTTTTCATGGCTTGGAACGAAAGTTATGTCCATGAAAACATTT
>Ga0115555_1001693_pt1:0-7500 | contig 15085 bp, 14 predicted proteins | sample COGITO_mtgs_1104_2_FD_87285 | JGI IMG/M metagenome (GOLD analysis project Ga0115555, IMG submission 87285) | Pelagic marine microbial communities from North Sea - COGITO_mtgs_110407 | ecosystem: Environmental > Aquatic > Marine > Epipelagic | place: Germany:Helgoland, sampling site... | reverse complement strand
TAAAATGGCCGACACAGACGAAGGGGGAGTTGCGGCAGGGTACGCCTTCTTATCGTCTCCAGTTCTGATCTGATCTGATCTGATCTGAAAGATGAGCAGCAGCAGATGACAAGGATGCTATGACTTGGATGTAGTAGGCCAAAATATAAAAAAACGCCGTTTTGAACTGAAAATCATGAAATATTTTGGGCCACCTCATGTCTGTCCACCTCATGTCCACCTCTCTGCAAAATTTCTTCTTGCTAGTTCATATTTACTACGATTTTACCTGCCGATCGCCCGCTTTGTATCAACTCATGAGCGGCCGAAATATCGCGGAAATCAAACGAGCGAGGGACCGCAAAGGTCAGCGACCCGTCATTCAGCCACCTAATTAATATCTCAAAGTAATCATTAACAAGATCATGCTCAGAGGCAAAGAACGACAAATTGAACCCCAGGACCGACTTACTTTCGAGTGTCATCTTCATGGGATCGAATGCAGGCATTCTTAACATTCCCCACACCATTCCCATCCAACTGATAGGGTTTAAATACGAGCTGGCCATGGGAATGTTGGAGGCAAAACCGAATATAACCAACTTCCCAGTCATGCAAAGAGCATCGTAACTAGCTTGGATAGTCGAGAGCCCGTTGGCGTCAAAAATAGCGCGAAAAGATGGACTTATATCAAAAACACTCTTCCACCAACGAGGGTTGTTCTCCTTTGAGACGACATAATCACAGCCACAGCTCTCTGCAAATTCGCGTTTGCTGTCCCTTCCAATGACCCCAACCACCTTCAAACCATCGATCCCCAGCAACTTTGCCATCCGAGCAATGGTGCTTCCCACCCCCCCTGCGGCAGAGTGAATTAAAATGAAGTTATTGCTGGATCTAGTCGCGGGGAGGAGGCCGGCAAGGGCAAGGGAGTGGATAGCTGTGAAAGCTACAGCAGGGATGCTCGCGGCAATCTTAGGGGAAACCGAGGGAGGAATTTTGCGAAGCTGGTTGGAAGGCACAACGCATCTAGTCGAATAACCGCCGAATAATGTCGCACCGAAAACTTCGTCGCCAACCTGAAAACCGCTCTCCGAGCCAGCATGAGAGACTTTACCGCTGATGTCGAAACCTGGACAGATCGGCCAGCCTACAAATCGCAGGGCTGATTCATATAGACCCCATCGAATTGTCACGTCCGCAAAGTTTACGGAGCAGTGCGAAATATCAACTACAACGTGAGAAGGATCTAATGCTTTGATCTTTGTGACTGGTGTTTTCTGCTCAATGTTGTAGCCCTGGGTGGCCTCATCATCAGCGAGTCTCACACAATCGAACTGATCAAACCCCCCGGGACGGCGTATCATCCAGCAGCGGTGGCCTCCATCTGACTCTCCATCGCCCGAAGTTAATTGTTTTCGCACAGGGAGGAAAGACAGAGCCCAAGACAGAAGGTTCCCAACAACGGCTTCAATCTGGTTCCTCATAACGAGCCAGTCCTGATCGAGAAGACCCATCTGGAGGATCAGCAGAACAAAGTTGTTTAACAACAAGCTAAAAAACCGGTCTGATCCCTTTGGTGGTCTGTATGGTAGTGGGCTGTAAATTTATAAAATCTACTTCAAAAATCCTGAAGAGTTCTGTGCCATTTAACGGTACCGGCACCCTGAAGCTGTCTCTTCCCCCAAACCATTCCATTTTTGGTGTGCTATACCGACAAAAATAATACGCAAAAACCCAACCATTGCTCTCCCCAAACGTTCAAACGGAACTGCCACATTACATTCACCGGAGCGCTCCTCCCCTGCATGTTCAATACCCTCTTGGTGTTTATGCTTTTAGGTATTCGCACTTTTTCTCTGAGACTCAATAACTTCTCCAGCAGAAATTTCCCCATTCAGATGTCGCTAACAACCAAAGAACGTTTTGAACGTCTGCTTCCTACCTATGGCTCTCTCTGGCGCTCAATTATATTGACTCTCCCTGATGGCGACGAGCATCACCAGTCACCTGTCGATGCTCCCCCAACGAGTAAAGATGCTAGTATCTCAAGCCCGGCCAGTATCTCAAGCCCGGCCAGTATGTCACCCAGCCCGGCCAGTCCCTTTGCAAATCCGGTTAAAAGCCCTCTCCCTCTCAGTCCTCATGGTAGCCCTCATCGAAGCCCTCTTGCCCCCCGTTTAATGAACGACAATTTTTTCAGCGATGCGATTGAATCGAAAACCCACGTCCGAGGCTTTGTAACCGATTGTGCGGACTGCGGCGATTGTGAGAATTGCGGAGTCGTGGAGGAAATTGAAAACGAGGGCATCATTGAGGACCTCGATTCCCTCTCGGCTGGCTCTGACTCGTCTTCGGAAAATGAATGGACGGATTCTTACGACAACAACATGTTGCAAAACCAAGACGACGACTCTATCATAGACTGTGACACCCCGCCCCCAGCTACACCCTCAAGCGATGCTGTTTTTATTGACGACAGTGATGACGACCTAGGAATTCTTGGCTCCTCTTCTGAAGAGGAATTGCAGTCAGATGACTCAGACTTTGACTCTGAGGAAGACAGATCTGGGGCGATAGTGATGGACGAAGTTCCCATCCCCGCCGAGCCTAAACCTACTAAAGCTTCGTGGAAGAAATCTCGCGATTCTCTCCTTGAAAAGTACTTTTCGCAATTCGATTCTACAGTGTTTGAGAACGCTCTCAAGGAAGTACCAGTCACTTGGAACAAGAAGTTACTCACGACTGCCGGACATGCCAAGTTGCGTAGGGTAGGAGGCGCCAACGGAGTGCGGTCTGCTGCCATCGAGTTGTCAGAAAAGGTTATCGACGACGAGTATCGGTTGAGAACAACGCTCCTGCATGAAATGTGTCATGCTGCCGCTTGGATAATCGATGACACGAGCAAGCCTGCCCATGGCGACGTCTTCAAGAAATGGGCCAAGCGAGGAATGTCGAAAACGGACGTGATAGTGACAACTCGGCATACCTATGAAATTGCCTACAAATTCGCCTGGGCCTGCCAGAACTCTTTCTGCGGTGCTGTCATCAAGCGCCAATCTCGTTCTGTTGACCCAAGCAAACACGTCTGTTCAGCTTGCAAGGGGAATTTGATCGAGATTGAGTCCGACAATGTTGCCAGCAAAACCCCCAAGAAGCAAAAGAAACTGAACGAATACGCCCAATTCGTTAAAGACAATACTGCTAAAGTAAGAAAAAAGCTGGGGGGTAAAAAGGCCTCCTTCGCTGATGTTACCAGGGAGTGTGCGAGATTGTACAAAATTGAGAAGGAGAAGAAAAAGAAGACTGCAGCGAAAGACGACAATACAGCGATAGACCTGGGTTTAATAATGGACAAGTTGACAGTATAGGTCGTCGTTTGCTGCAAAAACAGTCTAGTAAATCTAGCATATTTAGTACCCGCTCTGCAACTTGGCGAGAGCTGCCTTCTCAGTTTCAGCGAAATCTCCACTATCGCTGTCGCTGTCGCTGTCGCTGCCACTTTCACTTCCGCTGTCACTGCTGTCACTGCTGTCGCTGCTGTCGCTGCTGTCATTCTCATCATCATCATCATCATCATCATAATCATCATTGCTGGCACTGATGCCTCCCAATTGAACACCAAACTCCTCTCTCCCCGATTCATCTTCACCCCTCGCCTCCATTTTCCTCTTTTTCCGCTTCTCTATCAGCCGCTCTCTCTCGTCCAACTTGTCCTTATCCTTGTTGACCAACAACCGCTTCCTCACTCGCTCCACATGGGCCGCATTCGATTCCACAAGTTCTTCCCTCGACGTAACAATCCCACCTCCATCCTCAAATTGGACAGAGTCGTCCACAACCTCGCCGGAATCGTCAAATTTTTTAACCTTGGTATATCCCGAGGTCCCATCCTGGCGAATCTTCTGCTTTTTGGAAGCGGATGGTTTCGTATTATTATTGCCATTAGCTTGGCTGTCGAGGAGGGCCACGTCCTCCTCACCCCACTCGTGCTTTTTCTTTACTACAAGCAACCCGTCGTCGTTATCACCCTCCTCATCACTACTACTACTTTCTCTCCTACCTTCACTTTTCTTTGAATCCTCTATTCGACCTTTCTTTCTTAGTTTCTCCAGTCTCTTTTTGAGCTTTTCCTCCTTGATTTCCCTCCTAACCTTTTCAAGCTCCCGATTCTTATTCTTCTTCCGGCGGTTTTCCTCCCTCAAACCGTCCGTGGCAGCTTTAGAATCCCCATTCCTTAGGAAACGGACATTTGGGGCCCCGGGAAGGCCCAAACTTGCTGCGTATGCCGCGGTATCATAGTTCTCGACGTCGAAAACTTCCTTATTTGGCTGCAAGAGAAGGCTCTTTAAGTAGCTTACGAATGCCTTCTTCGCGAGCTGGTTAATGTCAAGGTTGGAAGCCACAACTATGCGAGGGAGAAGAAAGTGCGCGCGATAAATCGTGTGAGTGGGACGTACGTACAGGTGGGAGAGGATGTGTAGAGGAAGTTCGAAGCGTTCGTTAGCCCTCACCTGCTGATGTCTTTTTCTGTACGTCGAGCGCCTTGTTAGGATTCACGCTAAGTTTCTTCAGCCCGTCGATTCCGCTCGATTTTATCATTTTGACGAACCCGGACTCCTCGCTTGGAGTGAGAAGCATCAAACTCGTACCACTCTTATTATTCCTCGCCGTTCTGCCGACACGGTGCACATACATCTCAACATCCTCTGGCGCATCCGCCATGAACACCCAGTCGACACCCGGGAAATCCAAACCACGTGAAGCAACGTCCGTCGTAAATAAGCACGCTCCACCTGTTTTGCGACTGAATTCAAAGTAGGCAGATGTACGGCGCTGCTGCGACTGCTTCCCGTGCAGTGAAAGCAGAGGCAAGCCGGGCTGGAAGGAGCTGAACAAACCATGAAAGAACTTGATTTGCGATCTAGTAGACAAGAACACGATAGTTTTCGATTTGAGGTGGGTTTTGAGAAAGCTGTAGAGGACCGAAACTTTTAAGTGAAGAGGGACAGTGATGTAGGTTTGCTTCAGAGTGGCGGGGATGGTATACGGCGTCTTTCGCTTCTTCTTGGTCTCCTCATCAGGGGCCCTGTCTGACTCGTTGCCGTCATCGACAACGTCCTGACTAACCGCGACGTAAACAGGCCGTTTTAGACTAAGCCTCGCAAGATCCCGCACCTTTTTTGTCTGCGTTGCGCTGAACAGCATCGTTTGTCGCTGGCTTGGAAGGTAACTGACCAGCCTGTCAACTTCCTCTGCAAAGCCAAGTTCCAAACACTTGTCCGCCTCATCGATGACAAAGGTTTGCAAGCTGTCCGCCGTGAATCCATACGTGGATTCCAGGTGCGCAAGGATCCGACCGGGCGTCGCTACGACGCAATTCACTTTCACTATCCCAACCTGCTCCTGCTTGAACTGTTTTTTGCCACCAGTGACAAGACCAACATTGAAGCGGTGGTACCGGGCGATCTGCTGCAAAACACTGAATATTTGCATTGCGAGCTCACGCGTTGGCGTTATAATTATCGAATGAAGTCCGTCTGATGGGGACCAGCACAGCCGGTACAAGGATTCAATCGTAGGAATCAAGAAGGAGAGTGTCTTGCCACTTCCAGTTTGCCCACAAGCGAGCACATCCTTCGTCGGGTTCAGCGTGTACGGGAGTGTTGCCGACTGGATATTGGTGGTAGTGGTGAAGCCGCACTCAGTCAAGGCGTGGGCTGTGTTTGGGGACAATGGGTAGGAAGAGAAGGGAGTCGGTCGAGTGTTCAACGGTGCAGCAGGAGAGGGTGTGTTCGCAATTATCTGGTTGTTCAACTCCTTCAGGAAAACCGTAGTAGGCGGAGGGAAGTTTGCCGGTTTATTCGTCTTCTTTCCCCTTCCCATGGTGAGAGAGCGACGTAGTTTATGGATTGGATGGTGGGGAAGGTTCTGCAGTCACCTTTCTCGCTAATACGAGCGAAAAGAACTGTTTAATTCGTCTCCGGGCTTCAAAAGGCACTTTATCGCCACGGACGCGGGATAATATTTAAGGAAAACGCTTATTTCTAGTTTGGAAGAACACTTTGGAGAGATTTCTTGTCGAGCGTTAATCGGAGGATATTTTAACCCTACTGATTGTTCTCTCTGCTGAGACTTTCACAAACTGTGAGAATATCCACGGGGCTATCTCATCACACAGCAAAATCGCTCCCTATTTTAAAGTCATGAAGGGAATCCACTTATCCCAAAGTTTTGTACTTGTTGTCGTCATCTGCGTCACAGTCTCCAACTATGTCAACAGAGTAGATTGTTACACCCCCGGCACTCCATCGACTCGTCGAAGCTTTGTGAAGAAGGTTACAATACTGACGACGGCCGGCATAAATATTCTGCCAGCTGCATCTTCTGGTCTCCCCAATCCTCTTGACCTCCTGCAACCTAACAGTGCCAAGGTAGGCAGTCCCATCGTGTATGGAGACGAGTCGATAATGTCGAAGAAATCCCACGGGACAACAGAATCTGCTGTCCAAAAAAACCTCCTGTTTGACATTGACAGGGAGGAGGCAGACCGAATCTGCTCTTACAATCGCCACTTTGCTGAAAGTGCGGGTACTTTCCTTTCTGGTCCTTTCGTTGAGGAGATGCGTTCGCTCAAGGAAGGGGAAGAGAAAACATTTTTTGACAGCGTAACTGGCAAGCCTCTGTTCGTGGGGCCGAGGGGGCGAACGGTAGAGGAATTCCTAGCGGAGAGCAAGAAGCATGGTTGGCCATCTTTTCGGGATGAGGAAGTCGTGTGGGAGAACGTAAGGGTCCTGAGAAATTCCGGGGAGACAGTTGCGGAAAGTGGAACTCACCTAGGGCACAATTTACCGGACAGTCGGGGGAACCGCTACTGCATCAACCTTTGTTGCATAGCAGGGCGGCCAGCTTGAATGCGAGTAGAATTATTCTCAAGCTCACTCACACACACAAACGTGAGGAGAATATGAATGAATGAACTGTTATGTTAGGTTTACACTGAAAGAGAGGTTTTCTTGTAGTAAATATACTTTTTTCAAATACCCTTTAGCAACGACGAACAATTATCTCCGCCACCGCGGATTTCCTGCACCCACCGTGCTGCCACCGCCGCGTTTGGCAACAGTGTTAGTTAAAACCTCTGACTTTCTCTCGCCCCGATTTTTGTCATTGTTGCGATTCTCGTAGTAATCATAGTTGGCTTCAGCCTCCTCGAGAGTGGTTGGGTATTTAATAGAGGAGTCCACGCTTTTATGTTTGTAATGGCTCTCTTGGGTTGGCAAGTTCTGCCTCCCCCCGTATGACAACCGCTTTATCGTTAGATTCTGCGCCCGCAGATGGGCCGTAGCCTGCTTTTTGAAAGATTCTGCTTCATTAAGCCTTTTCTCCTTCTCCTCAAGCAGTGCTCTACTGCGGACAAGTTCTTCCTCGAGTTTCTTGCGCTCCTTTGCTTCTTCCTCACTTTGGGTATTTATTTCTATTCTCGCCAGCTGATTTTGTTCTCCTTCTCGTTCTCGTTCT
>Ga0115555_1001688_pt1 | contig 15126 bp, 11 predicted proteins | sample COGITO_mtgs_1104_2_FD_87285 | JGI IMG/M metagenome (GOLD analysis project Ga0115555, IMG submission 87285) | Pelagic marine microbial communities from North Sea - COGITO_mtgs_110407 | ecosystem: Environmental > Aquatic > Marine > Epipelagic | place: Germany:Helgoland, sampling site Kabeltonne... | reverse complement strand
TCCGCGTCGGCCACGGAAGAGCCGCCGAATTTCATCACCACCGTGTGCTGTTTTTTGTTTTTCCCCGGCGTCTTATTGTTCGAGATGTCTTTGTCGTTCGCTAACACGCATTTCGTCGTCGTCTCCGAAAACCGTCGTCTTCTCGCTCCCGAGAACGACGACCGCGAAGATGATGACGATGTCCTCGTCGCACAGAGACCTAATAATGCCTCATTTTTTCCCCCACTCGTACTAAAACGCCTCCTTCCAATAACGTCGCATCCATTAAAAGAAGACACAAAAACAGAAGAAGCCATCGTCGGCATCGTTTAAAATAATAAACGCGGTATTATCACAAAACGAGAGCAGTTTCCAATCCGTCGCTCGAGGGAGAGAGAGAGAGAGAGAGAGAGACTCTATAAATAGCGTTCGCGTTGAAGCAGAGAGAGAGAGCGTTTATTGTGATGTGTTACCAAATTTTTCCATTCACGAAGAAGAAGACAAAAAAAACACACAGACGCATGAAAAAAAATTCAAAAACAAAAAAGCAGAATTTTTTTGAAATTTTTCATGAAATAAGCAAAACGTGCAACTCACAGTCGTTACAAAAAGAGCATTCTCTCTCTCTCTCTCTCTCTCTCTCTCTCTCTCTCTCTCTCTTTGCATCATCGCGAGAGAAGACGAAAGAGTTTTACAACACAGATTTTGATGACGACGAGTGGTGGTGGTAGTGTTGCGAGACGACGACTTTGAAGAAGACGGCGAAGGTGCTTTTTTACACGAGAGAGGCGAGAGGTAAAGCGGAAGAAGGAGGAAAAGAAAATGCAAAATCATTTGAGTCACACTTTTAGGGGAAATGACGAACGGTCTCCTGATGATGCGTGTACGAAAGCGAGGGAGGTGTTTACCACCGCGGCGACGAATGAGGAGGACCCATCGTCGTCGTCGTTTTATCGCGACGAAGGGGCGTCCCCCTCTCGAATTAAATCTCTGGAAGCGATTTTACGCGCGTTGGGAGATCGAAACGCGCGCTTATCGGAGACAAATGCAGAGTTGAAAGAGGAATCAGGAAAGTATAAGCTGGACGCGGATCGGATCGCGGAACGATTCGCGATGGTTTCGGAGAGATTAACGGTTGCAGAGAGAGAAAGGGGAGATATTTTGGAACGCGCGAGCGCGTTGTCGGAGGCGTACGACGCGCAAACGTCCGAGTGTAAACGGATGGAGAGAGAAAACGAAGGTTTGCGACGCGACGAGGAAAGAGATAAAAAACGCGCGCGCGAGTTAGAAGGAGAGAAGAGAGAGTTGGAACAAGAGTTAAACGCGAGTAAATTGGATTTAGAGACGCTCAGGGAGAAGTACGCGAACGCGCGAGCGGATTTAACGGTCGTACACGCGGAATTAGACGCGTACAAATGGAAAATGGAAGCCGCGAACGCTAAAATAGAAACGTTGGTTCGCCGGCGCGACGCGTTCAACGGATTGGACGAGGATTACCGCGACGACGACGACGAAAGAAAACAACAACAACAACAACAACAACAACCACCGTTAATTCCAATCTCCCCGGCGCTCGTCAAAGGCACGCAAACGAAGAAATCGTCCTCTCGTCAGAAGACCGCTACTTCCACGAATACCGTCGTCGACGACCAATCCTTCGTCCTCCAACACAACAACGCAAAACTTCTCCACGAAAACGCGCAGTTGAAACGAGCGCTCGTAAACGAAGAGAAGATGAAACTCAAAGCGTTGCAGTTGGCGAACGAAGCGAGACTCGCCGCCGCGGACGCGGAGAAAAGAAGCGTGCGACTCGAAGAGGAACTCCAGATGTACTTGTAACCCTAAACCCTAGACCTGATGTCTTTCACATTTCTCACAAAACGAAACGCCATAAAACAACGCGCACACATCATGTCCTCCTCCGCGCAACCTTTAGCGCGCCGACAGAGCCAGCGACTGTTGCTCTCGTCGGAGAAGAAGGCAAAGACAAAGAAGTACGACGCGAACACGACGAATGGCCGAAAACAAACACCTTCAAAACCAAAACGAGAGAAGTTGGATTTGACCGGCGACAGGTTAAACATCTGTTTACTCTTACTCCTGTACACCTTACAAGGCGTCCCGATGGGCTTATCCTCGACCGTGGCGTTTTCCTTGACGGAGAAAGGCGCCAGTTTTGGCGACCAAGGCGTGTTTTCCTTGGCGTCGTGGCCGTTTTCGTTGAAGATTTTGTGGGCGCCGATGATCGACGCGTTATACGTGAAACGAATCGGCCAAAGGAGAACGTGGTTGATTCCGTTGCAGCTCCTCGTCGGCGGAGCGTTGTTCGTGTTGAGCGGGAATTTGGAAGGAATGATAGAGAATGGCGCGAAATTCGGGGACGCGAAACCGTTGGCGATGACGTTTTTTAGCATTTACTTTTTACTCGCGTCGCAGGACGTCGCCGTCGACGGGTGGGCGATAACGATGTTGAAGAGGGAAAACGTCGGTTTAGCGAGCACGTGCAACGCGGTGGGCCAGACGTTTGGTTTTTTTGCGAGCTTTACCGGGTTTTTAGTGTTGAATGCTCGAGGGTATTGCGAGTTGAAAGGGTTCGTGATGTTCTGGTCGGCGATGTTCTTCCTGAGTTCGCTGGCGGTGTTTTTGAAGCGGGAAGATATGGGAAGGATGGAGGAAATCGTCGGAGTGAAGGAGACGTACAGGCAAGGAATAAAAGTGATGTCGCTACGAAACGTGCAATCGTTGGCGTTGATTTTGTTGACGAGACACGTGGCATTCTCCCCGGCGGAGAGTTTAACGCAATTGAAATTGTTAGAAAAGGGCGTGCCGAAGACGTTTTTGGCGAGCATGAACGCGGTGATTGCGCCGTTGAACATAATGATGCCGATGATATCAGCGAAATGGACGGCTGGAGCGAAACCGTTGCGAGTTGTGTTAAATACGTTCGTGTACAGAGGAATCGCGTGTGCGTTTGCGAGCGTGGTGGTTGTCGCGTGGACTAAAGTTCTAGCGAGCGACGGCGCGCAAGGGACCGCCCCCGTGAATTACGAAAAAGCGTCCTCGAACGTGTTCTTTTCCGGGTTGGTTTTAGCGTGGATGTGCGTCTCGAGCGCGTTATCGACGGTGCAGTTTGTTGGAGTCATGTCCTTCTTTTCCAAAGTTTCCGACGAGAGCATCGGTGGAACGTACATGACGCTTTTGAACACGTTATCTAACCTTGGATCGAAAATCGCAGAGACGTTTGTATTGTTTTTCGTCGATTTCGTTTCGGAGAAACGATGCGTCGGCGCGTCGTCGTCGTCGTCGTCGATTACCGCGTGTTCCACGAAACAAGAAAGAGATATGTGCGTGTCAGCGGGTGGGAAATGCCACTTGGACGACGGACATTACCACACGTTTGTCTTGTTATCGCCGGCGGTTGCGTTAGCGTGGGTGGTGTGGCAAAGGAAAAGAGTACAAAGACTTTCCGCCTCGCCTTTGGAAGAGTGGCGCTTATCCACCTCGAGTAGGAAAGATTACTAGTTTTTAGTGTAGAGTTGGTACACAGTAGTTTTTTATTCATGTATAAATAAAATTACAACGCTTTGCCTTTGATCGGTTTTACGACGGCTTCGACGTAGATGTCGGTATCGCCAGCCGAGCAGTAGTAACTGTACTCCAATCTAGACTTGTTTTCTTTCTCCTCCTCGAATAACTTTGCCAAGCGTCTCTCCTCGAACTGCCTGCGTTTCTTCGCGCTTTTCGGCGGCGAAAACTTTTTCTTGTTGTTGTTACCCGCGCCACTATTATTCCCGCTCGCGTTGTTCCTGTTGTTGTTCTTTTTCAATTTTCCGGGCGGCGAAGGCGTGCCTTTCATCATCGAACCGCCGAACATATCCGTCATTTTTCTATTGCTTTGTTGTTTCATTGGTTGTCGGATTTTCCGACTCTTCACGTCGCTTTTACTGGCTAATATGACCGCCGCGTTCGTTCCGTCGCCAAAGTCCACGTCTTTCTTCCAACCTGGCGCAAAGTTCAGCGGTGTACTATTATTGCTACTTTGACTATTCAACACCGCGTTTCGTTTGGCTTTTTCTTCTTCCTCTCGCAACCTTTGCTTCGCTTTCGTAATCGCCGCGAGCTCTTTTTGAGGTGGCAATTGAATAATACTACCCTCTTCTTCCTTTTGAGGCGGCGTGGCCGGCGGCTCGATGTCCGCGTCGCCCGCCAAAACCGGTGTCGAAGAAGAAGCCGAAGAAGACGCTTCCTCCTCCTCCATCGAACTTCCTCTCAACCAACTCCTCTTATTCCGCACCTTCTTCCTACTCGTCACCACCACCATCGGCGCTTCCAAAATACTCTCTTCTTCAACTTCTTCCGTTACCTTCATCCTTTCCTCCTCTCCTTCTTCTTCCCTATCCGTGTCGCTTTTCCCGCTCTGTAACATCAAACTCTCCTCGAACGCGCGTCTCGCGTCTGGATTCAAAATCGCCATTTCCTCTTCCTCCATCGCTCTCCGCATCAACACGTTCTCCATCACGTACGTCTCGATCGGTGGAAACTGCCTCGCGAGTTCTCGACCAATCGAAGAGAGAATTCGTTTCCCGCTCGCGAGTATCATCGGGCGCACGCGAGCGGTTTTCACGTCGATTTTTGCCATCGTCCACACGAATCTTCGTTTCAGCGCGCTTAAAAACGACGACCCTCTCAAACTCCTCTCCGAATAATACGAATCCGAAACTCTCTCGCACTCGTCGTCGTCGTCGTTCTCGGTCGAAGCGCTTTTCTCGCACGCCATATCCAGCGCGACGGAGACGTAATCGTTCGTCAATTTAGGCACTTTGCACGCTTCGTCCTCCACGTCCGGGGACACGACTATTGACAGTTCTATCACTTCATCATTCGATGACGACGACGAGAGTATCAAAGAGGAGGAGGACTTCTTCTCGTACTCCGGCGCCGAGGGAACGATAACTTCTCGCACGCGTGCCAACATGTGTGGAGTTGTCTTCTTACCTTCTTCTTACGCGCGTGTGCGTGACCTCTGCGCGCACACGGAGTGAGACAAATGCTCAAATTCTTTCCCCCTTTTGCCCCTTTGCAGTGAGAATTTAATTGGCTGCTTTGTTTAAACCCTAAACACTTTTTTTTTGTGCTTTCCTCAAACTCGAGGGAAAGAATTTTTTTCCTCAAAATTCAGTCTGAAAAGGAAGAGGAATACCACGCGACTACACGAGCGCTTTTCTCTCAAGCTGTACAAATATTGAACGCGGAGAAAGAGTGAGAGAGGACTGAGAATGTTATTCTACTCGTTCTTTAAAACGTTGGTGGGAAAACAAATCACGGTGGAGTTAAAAAACGACCTCGAAATCCGAGGGACGTTAGTCTCCGTCGATCAGTACTTGAACATTAAATTGGAATCCGTTTCGGTTTTAGACGAGGAGAAATATCCACACATGAAATCAGTGCGAGATTGCTTCGTCCGAGGAAGCGTGGTGAGGTACGTGCAACCACCGGAGGAAAGCGTGGACGTGGATATTTTACACGACGCGACGAGGAGGGAAGCAAGGTCGGCGGTGTAAAGTTTAAGAGAGAGAGAGAGATGAATGTTGAGTAGCAAGTGGTATATTATTGTTTAGAGAGCGCGTAACGCAAATATAAATTCGTCGTAGTATTCTATACACGCAGCACTAAAAATAGGATCATCACATTTACTATCGATGATGATTGTTCTTCTTAACTATTTAAGAAGCAGCTAAATACGGGAACGCGCAGGCTATTTTGATAATCTTATTCACGTCGCACGCGGGATAGTTTTGTAACGTGCGCATGGCGACGGCAAAGTCGCAATTCTCGTCCAACAACTCCTTTTGTACGTTACATACCATGGCGGAACACAAACGCAAGAGAGCGTCGCGTTTACCTCTAGGCCAGGCGACGAGAAAGTCGAACGTTCTTAAAACAGACGGGAAGTCAAACTCGCCGGCGAACATCAACACGCACCATCGAAACGCGTAAAATTGAGGTTTCACGTTCAACTCGTCGATCATTTTCGTGGCGACTGCTGGACATCGATTCCTTAACAAATTGTCGTGCTCGGAAAGTAAATGATTGATTCCTTGGTCCGTTTTGTCGAGCTCTTTACAATACGCGTCTCTCAACTCTGAAATCAACTCGACGAACATCCAAAACGAATCCGATTTGGCGTCTTTCGCGACGCCGTTTTTATCCGGGTGGTTAAAGCAGACAAAATACAACGGAGCGAGCAATTCGTGCATGCCTTGGACGTAACGTAAACCCGGATTCAATTTCGCAAATACAAACAAAGCTTCCGTCATATCTTTTCGTTTCGGAGCAGCCTCGATTTCGTCGTTGAAAAAATGCAACGACGGATGCAATCGTTCCACGTCTCTCTCGATTTGCTCCAATATGTCCTTATCCTCCTCGTTTACTTGCTTCACTTTCAACTCTACCGCCACTCTCGTCGCTCTCGACTTTGTCGGCGACTTTATGTCCTCGTATTTATACGTCATTTCCACGCTCACGTCCGGCGTTCGCACGCAACTCGCCAATTCCTCCGCGAACGCCTCGTACGTCTCCCGCTTCTTCCTTCTCTCCTCTTCTCGTTCTCGACGCGCCTCGGGTACAACTCGAAGCAAATACGACCACACGTCGTACCTCACCGAGGAAGGTTGGTCCGGTACGAATCCATCCGCGACGATTTCTCTCAACTTCTCTCGCTTGACACACTCTCCTTGTAAGCAGTTTTCCAAGTTTTGCCTCCTCGCTCGCCATATTTCCGGGAGAGAAGAAGAGGAAGCATTGGAAGTGGAGGAGGCACCAGCGTTGCTCTCGACTCGAATCACGTTCGGCAGAGGACACAAACGCTCCTCCTTCTTCTCCGTCCATCCTCTTCTCTGTTTCCTTTTCCTCTCCGCTTTTTCTTTCACCAGTTCCAGTTTTTCCCGGAGTGACGAAAGTTTCAGGAACCGCTCGAAGAAGTTGTTATTATTATTGGTGTTGCCGTTGGCGCGATCTCTCGACGACGCTTCTTTTTCTTCGCTTCTCGGAGGAGGAAAACGCCGCCGCGCTTCGTTCTCCATCGATGCTTTTGATTCGCAAATTCAAAGCGAGATGAAATGTGACAGTTGTGAGGAACGGAAAGAGATACGAAATGTATTCATATCTTCATTATATTACTTTACGAGAAGAACACACGATAACACGTAATAATGCGCGCGGTTGCCACGACGACGAGTGCTGCGTCGTGCCGCGTCTGCGCGAAAGCGTCGACGGCGAGGAAGAGCAAAAGCGAGAATACTCACGGGAGGAAAAAGAATGAATCACCGGCGATGAAACAGACGAGAAGGGAGGCTTTGACGATGATTTTGCTCTCTACTTCTTCTGCTTCTGCGCCTGTTTTTGCGGCGCAGGAGTTGGAGGAGACGGTCTCGGAAGTCGCGGAGACGATCGTGGTGACGCCGCCTTCTTCTTCTTTGTCGTCGTCGTCTCAATCGTCGTCGGAACCGTTCGGGAACAAAACCTTCATGGAAGGCATCAAAGACAAAGACTACGGGAAGTCGGAAGTTTTATACTCAGATTTTACGCGAACCCAATCTGGTTTACAGTATAAAGACGTCAGACCAGGTTCGAAAGAAGGGAAAGAGTACACAGATGAGTCGAAAATAGCCGTGGTTGATTGGGACGGGTACACGTTGGGGTATTACGGGAGACCGTTTGAAGCGAGAAACGGCCCGAAAGGCGGCGCGTTCAACGAGGATAAAGATTTTTTCCGATTTCGAGCGGACGATTTAGACGTGTTGCCCGCGTTTCGAGAGGCGATCGTTGGAATGAAAGTCGGAGGGATACGAAGGATTATCGTGCCGCCGAATTCCGGTTTGGCGTATCCGGAGAATAAGAATTGGAAGAAGATGAAACCGAAACCGAATAATTTTTCGGGAGAAAGAGCGCTCGGCTTCGTCTTGGAAAATCAAGGGATGATCGATAAGACATTGTTGTTTGACATAGAGTTGATGGACGTGAGATAAATCATCTCTAAATCTCGCGTGTAAAGGAGATTTGTATGATGATAATGATGCTGTTGTTAATAGATTTGTACTGTTTTTAAAATAATATTGATTTGATGTTACACAATTCTCTACTTTGCGTTGACTTTTACTTGACTGCTTTTCTCTTTTGACTTGAAACAATTGTTTGTTTGATAATAATAATAATGATAGTGATATTCTTCTTCTTCTTCTTCTTCTTCTTCTTCTTCTTCTTCTTCTTCTCCTTTTTTAATCGCATCTCTTTTCTTAATAATGCGGATGGCTTTCTGCGCCCAAGGCGAGCGCTTCGAGAGCGTCTTTTGCATTTTCAACCGCGTCTTCTGTTTTACCGAGCATGCAAATCGTCGCTTCTTCGGCGTTTGGATTCGGATCAACCGCGACGGAAATGTAGCAATCGGACATTCTCGCGACAACTCTCGTATTCGCAGAACCTTCGCCCAAGACGATGCCAAGAGATGTCTTTGGGATGGAAATTTTCGCCATCTCGGTGAACTCGTCCTGTTCGTCGTTGACGACTGGAACCGCTTGCGCATAATTGACGTTCCCGTTTGCATCTTCATCGAACGCGTATAAATCGTCCCCGGGGAGAAAATTGATGATATTCAGAGGGTCTGGGTTTGGCGCCGCGACATCGCCGTTGTCAGACCAGACGTTCAGTTTATTGTTAGTTGATGTGAAAAACTGCGCGTACCGGTTCGTCGTATCCTCCTTGTCTTCTTTGCTGTGCGCGAGCATTTGCGTTGGAATGACTGGCATAGTCGCCCCCGCCGGAGTGGTCGTTTGGACGATATCCGGTACCTCCAATCCATGTGAAAGGTTGACTACGGGAAATCCGCCGCCAGAAAACATGGACGCCATAGCTGGATTTATCGCGCCGGAAACTGGAACGCCGGAAACTGGAACCTCGCCCGACAGGGTAGCCGCTGCGACTGGTACGAGCGGCACTCCAGCCGGACCAATGGCCACTGGATTGTATCTCATCGCTCGCGCTTGACCGAACGCCGCGACTGGCGCGTTTGCGTTTGTCGCCATTTCGTGCGCCGTAGGCGCAAAGGCGCCACCGAAGCCACTGCCTCCTCCCGTACTCTCGATGTTGGTCGACGGCATGCCAAAGCCGCCGAGAAAATCAGGCGCAAAGCTGAGCGCGTTCATTTGGTGCTGCATTTGCTGTTGATGCTGATGCATTTGTTGTTGCTGCTGATGATGAAGGTGCTGTTGCTGTTGCATCATCTGTGCGGCGGCGACTTGTTGCGCCTGCGCGGCGGCGGCAACTGGATCTTGAAACGCGCCATTCCCGATTGATCCAGTCGACGCCGCCGCCGCCGCGGCAGCGTGGTTGACCATCACGGGATTATACGGCGGTGAAACGATCGTTGTCGGTACCAACATGGGAGAGGGAACAACCATAGACATGAGCTGCGACTGTCCTGGGAACTGTTGATGCGGGAAACTGACATTCACGGCGGCTGCCATGTTCGGCGGCGTGTGTACTCTATTCGCGCCTCCCACATTCCTCCCGTACTGATCCACGACCGCGGATATTTGTTGCGGCGATCTATTGCATACCGCCAAAGACACAAAGTACGGTAAAACCGACTTGTCGAAATGGAAATACGATAAAGTCTCGAACAACTCCGCGGCGACAATCTCAATATCCTCTCTCGCTCCAATCATCTCCAACACTCTATCTTCCGCGGTCGCGCACGGCGGAATCTGCCCGACGTCGTGTATTTTCACCTCGCACCTCGGCGCCTTTTCTCTCAACCGCTTAATGTTCGCCCCGCCTTTCCCGATGCACTGTCCGCACTGCCCAGTTGGTAACAACATCCTCATTACAAAGTGTCTCGCCGGCGGCGGTTGACCGTTATTCGCTTGCAGTTGATTGTGTTGCGCGTGACTCTCCTCGTCCATATCCAAACATTTCTTGACGATTTCCACCCCGACTTTCGCCGTTTTACTCCTAATCTTAAACCTGTCGTCGATGACTTCGTTGACTTTATTGCTATTCAAAATCTCCGTCGTCGTCGTCGTCGACTGAATCGTCGCTCCTCCTCCTCCTCCTCCCGCTCCAACGTGAATCGTCTCTGCGTCCCCCATCTCTTCCTCCTCTCTCCCGTCGACGCCTTCCAACTTCGCCTCTCGCGCGCCGCAGTGCACCAAACACGTCCGCATCGCGCACTCTCTCGGCGCGTCGAGTAAATCGACTTTAATCCCTCGGTATCGCGATTCCAGTCTTCGAATCGAGTCTTCTTTCTTCTCGTCCTTGTTCGTCTTCTTTTTCAATTTCTTCGCGTCGTCGTCGTCTGAATCGCCCTCGCTGCCGCTGATGCTGCTCGTCGTCGTTCTCTTTCCTTCGTCTTCATCGTTAAAGCCTTCTTTGTCGTCTTCATCCTCCTCTTCCTCGGGGAACAATTTCGCCACCCATCTCGTTTCCAACAAAAGTCTCAGCGCGGTGTGCGCGTTTTCCGGCGGCCATCTCCTCACTCCTTGTTGCGCTGGATGTTGTTGATTACCTCCTCCTCCTTTCATCAACATCCCCGAAGTCGTCGTCGTCGTCGTCGTCGCGGTGTTCGAGGACGTCGACGACCGACCCGGCGACGTGTTTTCGGAAGAAGACGAATCAGAGGAAGCATTGGAAGGTTTTTTAACAACCGATGATGATGATGCATTATTCACATCGTCGTCCTCTTCTCTTCCTCCTCCTCCGCCGCCTCCTCCTCGGGGAGAGGGAAAGAATTGATATCTCATGATGTATACAGAAACAGCGCGGTACAAAAAGAGAGAGAGAGAGAAAGCGTCCCTTCTCTGTTTTTATGTACACTCTCTGTTCTTAATGATGTGTGCGTATAAATATAGGGAGAAAGAAGTCTCCTCTTGTTTTCGTTTTGCTGACTCTCCTCGAGAGAGGAGATTTTTTGGTCTTTTTTCGATCCTCTTTTTTCTCTGTTTTTTCTCTCTTTTGGTCTCTGGTTTTTTCTCATCTGTTCTCTCACAAAACACAACAACACAGAGACAACGAAAGAAGTGTGAAAAAAAACAAAAAACATCAGAACAAAATCATCTCATCCTCTCGTTCCTTATTGCGCGCGAAGTTTAGAAGAGAAGAAGAGATGACTACGTTTCTTTCGCGCTCTGCTTTGAACAACGCTGCGAGTGGTGCTCCGACGATTTCTTCTTCTTCTTCTTTTTCGTCGTCTTCGTCAAAAAAGCAGTCTTTGTCAAAGTTGGGGAGAAAGAGCAGAAGGAAGATTTTTGTATCTAAAAATGACGATGCAAACGTGAACGACGACGACGACGACGAGGAGGAGATTTTATCGGAAACGACGAAACGCATCGCGGAGCGAATAGCCTCGCGGAGGACAACGGGAAACGAAAAAGCGTTCGGTGCGGGTGGACAAACGACCGTGGACAGTTTGAAAAGAGTCGATGGTATTTGGAAGCGGATAAAGAGCAGCGAAGGAAAAACGAGGAGTGTGAGAGAGTTTGTGAAAACGATTCAGACGACGGTTGAAGAAGTAGAAGAAGGAAAAAAATTTGACGTCGTCGTATGCGGCGGCACGCTCGGGATTCTTCTCGCCGCGACGTTGCAACAGAAAGAAAACAATTTGAAAGTTGGCGTCATCGAGCGCGGGAAACTGCAAGGTCGCGAGCAAGAGTGGAACGTGACGAGGAAAGAATTGTCCGTGTTGTGCGCGTTGAACGTGTTGACGGAGGAGGATTTGGACGAGGTGATATGCGGGGAGTTTAATCCGATTAAGTGCGGGTTTTACGATAGCACTGGAAAGAGGAGACAAGAAGAGAACGAAATCGTGACAGAGAACGTGTTGAATTGCGGGGTATCGCCGACGAGGTTGATCGAAAAGTGTCGCGAAAATTTCGAATTGAACGGAGGGGTTGTGTTTGAAGAGACTTCTTTGAACGGCGTGACGATTAACGAAGAAGAGAAGCACGAGTGCGCGCGGTTAGATATTGGTTCGGAAACGATAGAAGCAAGATTAGTCGTAGACGCCATGGGGTTTGGATCACCAATTACGTTACAGGCGAGAAATGGAGAGAAACCGGACGGCGTGTGCGTGGTTGTCGGGACGTGCGCGGAAGGTTTCGACGAGGCGAAGAACGTCTCGGCAGATTTGATTTATACGTGTACTGATATTTCCGAGGAAAGACAATATTTTTGGGAAGCGTTTCCAGCCGAGTTAGATAAGAAGAAGAAGAAGAACAGCAATAAAAACAACACGTCAAACGTTCGAACGACGTACATGTTTTCCTACTTGGACGCGAAGCCAGAGCGACCGTCCATCGCTCGTATTTTAGACGACTATTGGAACTTAATGCCCAAGTACCAAAACTTGAATTCGCTGGATGATGTCGAGTTCAAGCGCATATTGTTTGGATATTTCCCGACGTATAGGAATTCACCGTTGAAAGCACAGTTCGACCGCGTGTTACAAATCGGCGACGCTTCGGGAATGCAATCTCCGCTCAGCTTTGGCGGCTTGGCGTGCATGTTGCGCCACTTACCGCGCATATCGCTCGCGTTGACGGAAGCGTTGGAGGCTGATATCGTCGATAAGAAGGCACTGGGTACAATCAACGCGTACCAACCCGCCTTATCGGCGGCGTGGTTATTTCAAAGGTGCATGTCCGTTCAAGTCGGGAGCAGTTCGTCTCCTTTTTCGTCCTCGAAAACCTTCATCAACGATTTGATGCGCATCAATTTCGGCGTCATGCAAAATCTCGGCGACGATGTTTTGAAACCGTTTTTGCAAGACGTCATTCGCTTCAAGCCGTTGTCGAGAACGTTGTTATCCATGACGAAGAACAACATCGCGTTCGTTCCGTCTATTTTACTCCAAGCCGGCGTCGAACCTATCGCGGATTGGTTTCGACACTTTGTCGCTTTAGGCGTGTACGACTTCCTCGAACCCGTCGTCGAGCCCGGCATGACGTGGGCGAAGAATACAAACGCGCTTTCCCCGCGCTCGAAGTTTTTTTTGCGCAGGTACTTGGAAGCCATCGAATACGGCGCGGGAAATGATTCCGTCGATAAGGAAATTCAAAGAAGAAGTCGCTCGTCTTAGAGACAAAATAGAGTAAAGAGAGAGAAAGAATTAAAATTTTGTAACAACACCGTTTGAAGAAAAAGCAGCTTTGAAAATTTCAACCTTTTTTACAAAGAACCTTTTCTCTTTGGGAAGAAGGAATTCAATTCCAATTTCGTCACCACAAATCCCTTTCTCTCTGTCTCTTTCGCGGGTTGGCGAGAAACGCAGACAAAAGAGGACGACGACAAAATGTCCGACGAAGGGATGGTGACGATGGACGAGGACGAGGAGATCGGTCAGGTGCGTTTTGTCGAGTATATACGTGTTCTCTGTTTTTCTCTCCCTTTTGATCGCAGAGATGGCGGAGAGATGATGATCATCACATCACGTCGTCTTCATTCGTCGTCGTCGTCATCGCTGGTGGTTTCTACCGCGCGTTGTCGTGCGAATTGCCAAATCACTCGAAACTCTTCTTTTGACCGTGTGTGCGAGAAGAGAGAGAGAGAGTGAGACGTCTTCTCTCGCTCTCTCAAAGTCGAAAGAGAGGACGACGATCAATCCTACGAGCGAAGACGGCTCTCTCTCTCTGAATGTGTCTCTCTGCTTTTCTTTTTTGTTCTTCCTCTCTCTCTCTCTCTCTCTCTCTCGGGAGAGCGTGTTACGCGTTGGATCGCAACTTAACTGACCTCTTTCTTTCTTTCTTTCTTTCTTTCTTTCTTGCGTTCGTTATCATCAAAACAGGAGGACGCCTGGACGGTCATCTCGGCTTTTTTCGAGGAGAAAGGTTTAGTTCGACAGCAATTGGATTCGTTCAACGAATTCATTCAACACACGATGCAGGAAATCGTGGACGAGATGTCTACTTTTGAGTTAAGTCCGGAACATCAACACGTTCCCGGGGAAGAGATGGATGAAAGCGAGAAGAAGACGGTGTCGGTGTCGTTTGGGCAGATTTACTTATCGAAACCGATGGTGACGGAAGCGGACGGGATGACGTCGACGTTGTTTCCGAAAGAGGCGAGGTTGCGAAACTTGACGTATTCGGCGCCGTTGTACGTGGATATGCGGAAGAAAATCACCACCGTGACTCAAAATAGCGAAGAAGAAGGTGGAGGAGAGAAAATTAACGAAGAAATTGAAGACATTAATAAAGTGTTCATCGGAAAAGTGCCGATTATGTTGCGCTCGGAGTATTGCTCTTTACACGACCACACGGATAAGGAGTTGACCGAGTTAGGGGAGTGTCCGTACGATGAAGGTGGATATTTCATCATCAACGGTTCTGAGAAAGTATTAATCGCGCAAGAACGCATGGCAGCGAACTCTGTGTACGTGTTTATGAAGCGTCAACCGAGCAAGGTGTTGTATGTCTCGGAGTGTCGCTCGCAGCCGGAATCCGGTATTCGAGGCGCGTCGGCGTGTGTGGTGAAACAATTACACGGACAAGGGAAGAACTCTCCGGGTCCGTTACACGTGACGTTGCCGTATATTCGCTCGGATATCCCGATCTTTATCGCCTTCAGAGCGTTAGGCTTTGTGGCGGATAAGGATATTTTAGAGCACATCGTGTACGACTTTGGCGACAATGAAATGATGGATTTGTTGCGACCTTCGATCGAGGAGGCGCAAGTGATTCAGTCGCAAGCAGTCGCGTTGGATTACATTGGTAAAAGAGGCTCCGCGGTTGGTGTGGCCAGAGATAAGAGAATTAAGTACGCGCGTGAAATTCTTCAAAAAGAGTTGTTGCCGCACGTCGGCGTCGGGGAAGATTGCGAAACGAAGAAAGCGTATTATATGGGATACATGATTCACCGTTTGTTGCTCGTTTCTCTTGGACGACGAAAGGAGGACGACAGAGATCACTACGGAAATAAACGTTTGGATTTAGGTGGTCCACTTCTCGCGCAACTCTTCCGTTCACTCTTCCGAAAAGTCACCAAAGACGTTCGCCTGTATTGCCAACGGTGCATCGATTCAGGCAAAGAAATCTCGCTCACGCTCGCGGTAAAAGCAAAAACAATCACGCACGGTTTGAAATATTCTTTGGCGACTGG
>Ga0115555_1001677_pt1 | contig 15167 bp, 14 predicted proteins | sample COGITO_mtgs_1104_2_FD_87285 | JGI IMG/M metagenome (GOLD analysis project Ga0115555, IMG submission 87285) | Pelagic marine microbial communities from North Sea - COGITO_mtgs_110407 | ecosystem: Environmental > Aquatic > Marine > Epipelagic | place: Germany:Helgoland, sampling site Kabeltonne... | reverse complement strand
TTGTCGTCAAATGAAGACAAGAAAAAACCGGTGGATAGGAAAGAAAGACGCGAGATGCAGAAAAAATATAAGAAACTGAACAAGAAAATGATTAAAACAGGTCATTCATCGCGTGGAAAAATTATGAACTTTCCCGCGCCGAAAATACCACCGTTTATGGTCCCGCTCGACGAGGAGACAATTGATAAATTGGCGAGTCTTGTTGGGCAGATCTGTGGAAGAAGAACCGACGCAGGATCTGAAGATGAAAGCTCGGAATCCGAATATGAAAGCGCAGAATCCGCTTAAAAACTAAATATACAACTAAATCACATGCAAACTATTAACGTCGTTTCTTCATCGCGACGAGCAACGACTGCTCCCACTTCTTCTTAAACTTTGAGTACAAAAACAACGCCGATAATATTTTGAATTGTGGTGCACTCTGTTTTGGTAAAAATTGTTTATTTTCTCTTCTTTTCTCGAAAACGCATTTTTTTTCAATCTCGAGAAAAAGAATATCTTTATTATTATATAAAAGTAGTGTTGCGACGACGAACGAGTGTTTACTAAATGCCGCAAGCTCTCCCTCCGCAAGACGACCCAGATTTGGTCGCCCCGACGTACGTCCCACACGTCCCACTCCAACCGCTCACGAGCGAGAACGAGAAAAATCCAGATTTGGCATCCTACCCTGTCAACGAAAATGCGTTCAAAAACGATCCGTTTTTCCACGCGCACAAATCTATGTTCCCGGACGGAGAGACGATGCCTATTCGGGTGAAAGTATCCACCGCGTGGCACAACTTACCGTCTCGAGAGAAGTTACAATCGAAAGGCCACGTGGTGCACGTTCCGAAAAACGGGAACATCACCATCCGAAAGTTCAAAGAACAACTCTCGGAATTAGACGGTTTCCCAGACGCGACGAACATGCAACTCCTCTGGTTCGCCAAAGTCCTCGGTCGAAAATACGACTACGACGACCTCCCTCGAGGCAAATCAACCGACCAGCTCAACGAATACATCCCAGACGAACACAAGCTCACTTTGAACGATTACAACGTCATCCCGTGGCTCCTTAAATTCCCGGATTGGGAAATCGTCGCCACCGTCCTCGACCGTGCGCCCGTCGACCGCTACGAAGCCATCCACCGCGCCGTCGCCGAACAAAAAGGCGTCAAAGATATCGATAAGCACATACGAAAGTTGAAAAAAACCGAAAAGTGGACGACGTTTTTGGAAACCGACGTGGAACAAACGAGGAAAAATCGTGAAAGTCGTTTAGGGCCCGGGGCTTAAGACATCGTCGTCGTCGTCGTCGAGAACGCTTTTACCTTTCGAAGAGGCAGAGGTGAGAGCGCGAAAGGTGGTCAAAGACCAGAAAAGAAAGAGAAGCCAAACTTTCTAAAAATTTAATTGTCCGAAAAGTCGTTTTTTGAATACCACGAGCACTAATATTTATACACAAAATCTTCATTTCCACAAGTTGTATCTCTCTGTTCTCTCTCTTGTGCTGCTGTTTTCTGCGTATCAACGGACGAAGAAATAAGAGATTCGTGTGTCGGTCTTTCTCGTCGCAAAGGATCCAGGAGGTTTTCTCTCTTTTGTTCGTATCAAATCTAAAGTCCAAATTTGTAATCCCGAGAGTCTTGGGAAGAAAAATTGACTTTTTGAATTGAAAAGATGTCGAACCCGTTCGATATTCCGACGCCGCCGAAAAAACGAACGCCGAACCCGTCTCGAGACGATTACGAGGGGATGTTTCCATCCTCGTCTTCGGCGTTACGCGGGGATGGTTCTGCTGAGAATAATACCAATGTTGCCGCGCGAATGTACGCGGACGAGGAGGAGGAAGATTCCTCCCCGTGGGGGACGAATACGAGGTACACGCAAAGCGCGGATTACCATCGGTCGATTGATACGGAGGTGAGGTCCTCTGGCGGTGGCCAGACTGGTGGTGGGATGATGATGACACAGTCTGGCGGATATTTTGGGAGAGGCGATTACGAGGAAGAGGAAGAAGAGTTGGAGGATGAAGAGGACGGGACGCAAGGGACGAATACGCAGAGGAGTTCGTATAATTCGGCGATGCAGACGCAGTCGACGACGGCAGGTGGCAGTGGTGGTGGTCACATGGTGCGGTCGTCTCTGCAGAGTGGTGGGAGTATGACTCCACCGCAGGCGACGAGTCCGAATCCTAACAATCCGGGACGAACGTCGACGAGCTCGTTGAGAACGTCGGTCTCCGCGGAGAGTTATAAATCGTTCGGGAATAGGTTGAGGAACGTAATCAAGCAGTCACAAGAGCAAGGAAGTCGCGTGAAGGCGAGGAACGACGCGAGAGCGGAAGAACTGGCGATGAATCGAAGGTATAAGGGCGGTCAGCAGTTGTTGGTGGAGAATCAAAGGCAAGAGGTGACGATGGCGTCCTCGTACGGGACGTTAGATCAACATCAGTCGAGATCGTTGGACGTTTCGAGAGACTCGAGAGATGAGCGAGGTGGAGCTGGTGGAGTTCCACCGGGTAGCGCGCAGAAAAAGCTCGGATTCTTTGCGCGCAGACGCGGCGCGAGTTCGGAATCCGTCGATCAACAACCGCAGCAACAACAACCTCCTCAAACGGAAGGAGATATAAAATCGAAGAAATCTTTGAAACACAAGATGAAAAGTTTACAGCGACGTACGGGGCAAATGGTCCTCGAAACCGTTCGCGTCGTCGATAAGCCGAAAGACGACGATTTCAACAACCTGTGGAGACGAGTTCAGAAATCTGATAAAGTTTTGCAGCAACTCGGCAAAGAGTCCGCGAAATTTTTAGCCGCTTTGAAAGAAGTTTCCCTCCACTCGAAAGAAATCTCGACGTTACTCTTACAGTTCGCCGAAGGTGACGAGAGCGAGGACCCACGGAATCACGCGAACGCCGCTCGCACCCAAGGAGGATATGAAGACGTCGAGTTTCGAAAACAGAAAGATTTAGTCACGGAGAAAGCGACCAAGTTATTAGACGTGACGCGATCGATAGACGACCGAATCATCCCAATGTGCGCGGATGCAATGCAAAACTCGTTTGGTACCATTCGCGATAAACGATTGGAACAGTTTCCTGCGTATCAACCGTGCGTGGATAAGCGCACGGCGTACATGCGCGACATGGATGCCTACGAACGCCGTTTGGAAACGGCTCAAAACGCGAAGAAAAAAGACATGGAATACATCGACAAATCGAAACGTAAAGCTGAACTCTCGCAGAACCGTTTCCAGACATTCTCTTCGCGATTGGTGGAAGATTTGGTCCTCTTTGACGGCAGTCGTTTCGAAACGTGCGGCGAGTTGGTCGACACGTTTGCCGAGAGCTTGAATTTCACAGTTGATCGAGAACAAGACGTTTTAAGGCTCGTCGGAGGGAGCGATAGTGATAAAACAAAACACAAATAGTTTCGCGCTAATTTTTTACTCTTTCGCGCATGTATAACAACATCACACATCCTCTTTCACTACACGCATTCATTCCTTTACTTAACTCTCCTCCTTCTTTTCCTCCTCTCCTTCGCTTCGAGGAGGCCTGTTCTTCAACTTCAACCCAGGACTTAACTTCTCGATCAAATCGTACGCCTGGTTAATAACGTCCGCTTCGCTCTGTGCCATCGACAACACGTCCCCGACCGCTTCTTTCATCGCTTTATCTCGCTCTCGCGGGTCTTTGATGTCGTCCTCGTCGGACGGATACCCTTCCTCCGCGAACTCTTTCATAGATTCCGACATGTTCTCCTTGTCCCCGTACCCCAACGCTTTGGCGTCGTCTTCCTCGATCGTCGCTCTTCTTACTACTAACACCCCCGTTGTTTTTCGTCGGCTACACCCTCCTCCTAAATGTCGAACGAATTTAACGGAAGAAGAAGAAGAAGAAGAAGAAGAAGAAGAAGAAGAAGAAGAAGTCTGAATCGTCATCCTCGCCGCGGTGGTAGTTGTCCTCCCCGAAGGGGTGGTGAGAGTGACCAAAAAAGGTTGCGCGAACACCATCAAGTTCGTTTCCCGATGACTTACTTGTGTGGATAATTTTGAGTATTTGGTTTCTTTTAATATGAATGCGCGTGTGCTCCTCCTGTTTGTATTTCTTCTCATTTTATCAGTTTTACATGTCTAAGCGATAGTTGTTGTTGTTATTGTGGTGATAGTAGTAGTATGTCGCGTGGTGCATCTCTCTCCGCGTGACTTGAAGACGCCGCCCGCGTACAAATTTATACGCTCGTTCGCAAAAGTCGTCTCGGTTTTTGGCGCGTCGTTTCAAGTCTCGTTTTCCTTTTCTCCGTTTCTTTCTCTCCTTAATCCCTTTATTGTGTGCCCTTTCAAATGACCTTGGTAAACCGAACGCCGTTGATAATACCACCCATCATCGCCTTCCTCACGTTGGACTTGAAATTCGACGTCGATTGCATCAAATCTTTCGCCGCTTCGCTATTTAACGGGTCGCTGGCGTTTGGATCGATGAACAGAAACAGCAAACCAAAAATAACGCTCGTGACCGTTTGTACCGGACTCCAATCTTCGCGCAAAACGTTCAAGCAAATGTTCCCTTTCGTGTCCAAGTTCGGATGGTACACTATTTGGTCGCACAACACTTTCGGCGGTTCGTGCGGGTACGAGTCTGGTATTTTAAACGTAAACGTAAACCTGCCGCCTTGCCAATAGTTTTCGCTCGGTTTGATTTCAATCTGGAAGTACATCAAGTCGTTCTTGCCGTTCGGGAACTTAATCGACATCCCTTTTTCCAACTTCAACTCGGCTAAATCTATTTTATATAATGAAAAGAGAAACGTGTCAGTGTATTGTTATTATACGCGATATGCGCGCCGAGAAAAAGAGAAGAGCGTCATCGAAGCGAGACAACACGAGTGATGATTTCATACCTTTGGCTAACCGAATCTCCCCGGCACTTTTCTGCGGCCCTTCCTGCCCGCTCGCTTTCACCGCCGCGGCGGCGCGCTTCTCCGCATCCTCCGCTTGCTTTTTCTGCGTGTTTTTGTGTGCGCATATGGAAGAAAACGAGAGACAGGTCAGCGCAACCACACCGAGAGACTTCATCTTGAAACAACACGTAAAGAGCGATGAAAAGACGATGAGATGATGTTTTTCATCACGCGACGAAGAAAAAAAAGTCGAGAAAACGAATACTATTAAAACGAGGGAAGAAAAGAGTCTCGGTACCTTTGCGGCGACGAGTTTTATCATCTCTCTTACGCTCTCTTTCTCTGTCACGTCTGCTCGTCTGTGCTCCTCTCTCTCTCTCTCTCTCTCTCTCTCTCTCTCTCTCTCTCTCTCTCTGTCTGTTATTCTTTCGTGCTTCTAAAAATCTTTCTTTTTTTTGTGAGGAGCAGTTCGTTGTTTTTTTGGGTTGCTTTTTTGGTTTCTTTTTCGGCTGTTTTTTTAGTGTGATTGGTTGGTCGAGAACAGAGAAAGAAAAGAAGTTTTGGATAGGACATTGACACACATCACAAAATACTTTTGTCTCCCCCCATCGTTTATTTATTCACAGAACACACCGCTCTGCTATGTACGCCTCATCATCATCAGCGACGACACGCGCGCCATCTCCTCAAAAGTCTTCTTTGACGAGCGCGAAAAGCAGTGGGAGGAGGAAATCTTCCTCCGCTTCTTTCTCATCCTCATTCAAGAAGAAAGTCAATCGAAGTTGTGTGAAAGTGATGGCGAACAACAATAACAACAACAACGAGTCGCGATACGGCGCGTGCTGGCCAGGAACCGCGACGCCGACGCCGGAAGAGTTAGCGTTTGAGTTAGGGAACGGGAACGTGAAGAAGATTTCTTTGCTCGGGTCGACCGGGTCGATTGGGACGCAAACGCTGGACATTGTGGAGGAACACCCGGATAAATTCGAGTGCGTGGCGTTCGCGTGCGGGAGGAACATCGAGTTAGCGGCGAAGCAGATCGAGAAGTTTCAACCGCAAATGGTTTCGGTGCAAGATGGGAAAGATATCGAGAAATTGAAAGAGACTTTGAAAGCGAGCGGGTATAACGGACCGATGCCGGAGTTGGTGTACGGGAACGACGGGATGTGCGCAGTGGCGGCGCACGAGAATTGCGAAGCGGTCGTGACTGGGATTGTCGGGTGCGCTGGGTTGCCGCCGACTGTGGCCGCGATAAACGCAAAGAAAAACATTTGCTTGGCGAATAAGGAGACTTTAATCGCCGGTGGTCCGGCGATTGTGCCGCTGGCGGTGAAGAATGGCGTAAAAATTTTACCCGCGGATTCCGAACACTCCGCGTTGTTTCAATGCATGCAAGGATTACCGCCGGGAGCGTTACGCAGAATCATCTTAACCGCCTCTGGTGGGGCGTTCAGAGACGTCGACCTCGCGGAAATGCAACGCATGGCCGAACAAGAGCCGGAAAAGTTACACGCGAAAGCGACCACGCACCCGAACTGGGACATGGGCGCGAAAATCACCTGCGACTCCGCGACGTTGATGAACAAAGCCTTGGAAGTCATCGAAGCGCACTACCTCTACGGTACCTCCTACGATAACATCGACGTCGTCATCCACCCGCAATCCATCATCCACTCCATGGTCGAAACCGCGGACTCCTCTGTCTTGGCCCAATTAGGCTGGCCGGACATGCGTCTCCCTATCCTTTACACCATGTCCTGGCCGCAACGCGTCAACTGCTCCGAACAAACCTGGCCGCGATTAGATTTCGTCAAAATGGGCGACTTAACCTTCAAAGAACCAGACACGAAAAAGTACCCGAGCTTAACCATGGGCTACGCCGCCGGTCGATTCGGTGGAACCATGACTGGCGTCTTCTCCGCCGCCAACGAACAAGCCGTCGCCATGTTTCTCGAAAAGAAAATCGGCTACTTTGACATTTACAAAACCATCGACATGGCCATGGAAGCGCACAAGAACGATTTGATTTTAGATCCATCTTTGGACGATATCGTGGCGTGCGATTTGTGGGCGAGGCAAAACGTGTTGGATAACGTCACTGCTGGGAAGTTGACCGCGAAAGTGCCGGCGTGAGGAGAGAGAGAGAGATGGAGAGAGAGAGAGAGAGCATTTTTATTCCAGCATTTACAATTAAATTTTCCAATATCCACACTAAATTCCCTGCACATTACCTAACTTTCGGAAAACGAACGATGTTGTCGTTCGAGACCGTACCTTCTTTTCGCGCCGTCCTCCCGTCGTCCTCGCGCTCCTCCTCCTCTTCCTCTTCCTTCTCATTCTGCGGCGGAGCAAGTCGTCTTCGTCGCCATCATCATCAAAACGACATCATCACGCTTCGTCGTAAGAACCTTCTTGTTAGCGTCAAAGCGTCGTCGTCGTCTTCGGAAGAAGAAGAACAAGAAGAAGGAGAAGAAGGAGAAGAACGCGACGATCCTTCTTTAGAGAAAGAGTTCGAAGAGCGACGGAAACAATCGAACCGAGACTCCGCCGTGGATTGGATTTCCACCTGGAAAACGAATCAAAACGACCCGGAGTTTTTGGCAAAACAAGACATCGAACGACAGGAGAGAAGAGATAAAATTTTAGAAACAGCGCGAAGTTTCGAGTACGTGTTCGTGCACGATTTCATAAGTGGATCGAAACCAAACGATGCATTCGCGCACATGTTTTTGAAGGACGAGTTGGGAAAGTTACAAATCGATGTTTTCGCTCCCGATTTGAGCGGCGTAGAGTCGATTTCTGAAGGCGTGGAGGTGTTGGCGAAAGCGATTGAAGAGAGACAAACGGAGCGCAACGGCGGGAGGGAGAAGAGGCCGCTGAGATTGATCGGGACGAGTGTAGGAGCTTTGTGCTGCGTTCTGTACGCTTCAAAGTGCGATAAGGAAACGTTTGAGGGTACCAATAGTAACGCGAATGGGAGTGAGGTGGATAAGCTTTTCCTCCTGGGACCATGCTTTAACGTCGAAAAATGCTTGTTTAATTATCGGGCGACGTTTAACGTTACTTTTACCGATTCGTTTATCGAAGACGCGAAGAAGATTGACAAATTTCCGTTCGTTACGTGCCCGACGTATATCGTGAGTGGAGCGGACGATACGATTTCGAGTTTGGAAGACGCGGTGCACTGGACGAGGCAAGCGAGTACGCTTTTGAGAGCGACGAACGAAGGCGACGAGGACACGGAAAAGATGAACACGTCGTCGGCGAAGGCAAATAAAGGGAGAGAGGCAGGGGAGAGACGGTTGTTAGAAGTGTCTGGCGTGGGTCATCGCGTGGAAAGCGCGTTACCGCACGCGTTACCTCGGTTTAAAGAGTTTTTCAATTTGCCGAACGTATAGAATAGAAGGAAAATAATTCCAAAAATAGCAAAAGAGGGAGGGGGTTGACTTGGAAGAAAAAAAGGAAGAGTTTCTGATTCATCACATGGATAATGCATCAAAATGATGACGAAACCGATCGAGCGGATAATCCTCGCGTCTCATCCGGAACGACGAGTAGCAGCCGATGTTCCTCCACTATCAGCTCTTTGAGCGAGTATAGCAACACAACCGGGGAGAGTTTACAAGAGGCGAAGAAGCGCGCTTTGAAGGAGTTGGAGACCAGATTTTTACGATGCAAGCAACGCGCGAAAGTGACGCACGAACGTAAGAAAGCGCTCGCAGAAAATGCAAAGCGCATGCGAGAGACTGTTTTACGGCACGACGTGCTCGTTCGCGAGCGCCAAAATCAGTACGGGCGCGCAGAGAAAGCCGAGCAGATTGAAAAAGAGAGCGCGGTTTCGCTGAGTAAGACTGCGGAGATGTGTTTACAGATATTGCGAAAGACAAAAGATCAAATGCGATTTTGCGAGCACAGAGCGAATAGATACGCGATCGCTAAGGACTATCTAGAGACGTTTTTGGCTGAACACGGAGAGAACAAGCACCATGAAGAAAAAGAAGATGAAGAAGATGGAGGACGAGAGACGAATACCACCCCTTGCGACGAATCGCCTTCACCTTCCTCTTCTTCTCTTGTTTCGATCAATCATCATCATCATTATCGTCATAACAGAATGAATTTCGAAGATATATACGATATCATCGTGAGATGCAATTCACTGAAAGCAATCAACGACACCTTAACGGCGAGACGATCTCAAGCTCGAGAAAATGTGCGATTAGAGGCTTCCGAACACGAATCCGCGCTTGCGATGTTTCGCGCGCGGCGTCTCGAACCAGAACAAAATAGCTTGCTTCAATTGCACTCTGAGCTTGAAAACGCGCGCATTCTGTCTTCTCTCGAGAGAGAAAAATCAAAGAAGAAACGCGACGAACAAATGCACGTATCGAAAATTAAATCCACCATCGCCAACCTCTACGAAAACGTCTGCGAGAAGAGCTCGGTCAATCGCTCAATCGAAACTACCGCGAACGAGAGACTAGACAACGACAAAACCGACTCAAAAAAACACCTCGAGGACGTCGCGTCACAACTGCGCCACATAGCACACTTCGCTCGCGATTTCAAACGCATACTCACAAATTCTTGAATCATTTAATAAATATATTTATGGTAGTCAAAGCAAAAACGCTCTGCGAATTCAAACATACTAACACCGCGCTTCGTAACGCTCTCCTACAAAAAATCTAACGCCTGTTACCACCGCTCTTCTGTTGCCGCCTCTCTCGTCTCTCCCGCATCCTCTTCTCGTGTTTGCTCTCCCGTTCCTCCGTCGAATCGTTCTTGTTATTCATCCTAAAATTCTTCACGTATGGCCCGACGTACCCCCACAACGCGTACGCGCCGTACGCAGGGACAAAATACGTCAAGTACCAAAACCTATCGCTCACGAACGAGCTCAACCACATGCTCGCGCACGTCACGTACACGCAGTCGTAATAATACTGCGTCAAACCAGGTTGCGATAAATCCATGCCAGGGTCGACCAGTTCTTTCGTGTGCGCATCGTACGTCGGTTTTGCGTGTTTCAGTAAACTCCGGTAGCAAAACAAACACGCGCACGACCAGAAGACGGTGTGGAATTTCCAAATCGGATGTTCGGATGATGATGATGATGATCTAAATTGCCACACGAATCGAACGAGCACGTGTTGCAGAAAAGAGACAGACACGAGTTTGTGGAGGAAAGAAATTCTCGCGCGGTTGCGCTGGAGGATTTTTTTCGCGCTGTCGCCTGCCATTTTGATTGAGATCGTGAGTCCTTTGCGCGTGGTTTGTGTGGTTTTTCAATGGAGAATTCGCTTCACGATTGGAAAATTGCATCACAAAAAATATGGTACCGAATACAACTCTTTCGATGCGTTACGCGCCGCGTTTGCCGATTCAGCCGATTCAGACGAAGCGTTCTGCGACGACAACAGCTTCGAGGAGCGAGCGATTGGTAGTTTTGAAGAAGAAGAGCATCATCAAAACTGCTCGTTTGGGTTCTTTTTCTTCTGTTGATGTTGATGGCACTGGACTCAACATTTACCTAACACAACGCGCTTCGTCGGTCGTCGCGAGGAGTAATAGTACGATGGTTCTTTCGATGATGATTGCAGCAGCGGAGGAGGATAAGGATGAGGCAAAAGCGGAGAGCTCGGTGATTGTCGGCGCTGGCCCAACTGGTCTCGTCACCGCCATCATGCTCGCTCGCAGAGGTTGGAAGAACGTGAGAGTCCTCGAAAAAAGAAACAAACCGGAAAAGGCGAACAACGCGGACGTTTGGGGGGATCCTCAGAGGAGTTATAACATCGGCTTATCCGCTCGAGGACAACTGGCGTTGCAGAAATACGATTTATTAGACGTGGCGACGGAGTATGCGAAGCGAGTCAAGGGAAGGTGCGACTTCGATAAAGACGGAAACCCGGTGGAGAAGTTGGTACAAAAGAAGTTTGACACGCAAGTCATTCAGAGGGATCGATTGGTGGCGGCGCTTTTGGAAGAGGTCGAGAGTAATTATGCGGACAGCGTAACGGTCGAGCACGGTGTCGCGGTGAATTCGTGCACGTTTTCGGAGAGTGGCGATAAAGCGACGTTGGAAATTTTCGAGTGTAAAGAAGACGGCGATTATTGCGACACGAAGGCGAAGGAGACGATCGAAACGTCGTTGGTTATTGGCGCGGAAGGAAACGCAGGAAAACGAGGGAGCGCGGTGATTCGAGCGATGGATGAGAGTGAAATGTGCAAGACTAAGATGGTAAAGTTGAAAGAAAGGATTGAATCTACGAGAGTGTATAAGATTATTCCTATTGAACTACCGGATGGGTTTCGGACCGATTTGAACTATTCCTCGAGAACCGGGAAAGGCGTCGCGATGGAGTGTTTGCCGACGAAAGAAGGTCTCTTGGTCGGTGTTTTGTTGGTTAAACCTACGGACGAGGAAACGTGCCTGAAACTCTCCGACCCGAAGAAATTAAGAGAGTATTTGGACAGCGATTTCCCGATGTTTTCGAAAATGGTCAGCGACGAAAACGTCGAGAAGGTTGCGAAATCTAAATTTTCCGGTTTGCCGAATTTTCAATACGCCGGGGGCGCTTTACATCTTGGCAGTTGCGCGGGATTAATCGGCGATGCTATTCACACGGTCAAACCGTACTTTGGGATGGGCGTAAATTCGGCGTTTGAAGACGTGACTGTTTTGGAAGAGTGCATCGAGAACGCTAAAGGCGATTCGAAGATTTTTTTACCGCTTTACTCGAAAAAACGAGCCGCAGACGCCAAAGCGCTCGTGGAAATCTCGCACGGTTTCGATGGTGGATTCTTAACGTTCGTGTTACCATTAATATTGGATTCTATTTTTCACCGCATCGCGCCGTGGTTATTTATGCCGAATACGATTCAAATGTTACAAAAAGACGACTGGAGTTTTGTGCGAACCAGTCGACGAAAACGGTTCGATCGAACGTTACAGGTTTCGATTCTCGCGTCTATTTTCGCAGGATCGGTGAGCTTAGTGATGATGCTCGTCAAGTTTCTGTGGAGTAAAAAGTTTTTTCTAGCGTAAAATGTATGATGCGAATTGATAACGGGTACCCTCTATGCTTTATTCTATCATCTATCTCTTTGAAGAAGGCCCCGGTCCGTCCCAGGAATTCGCGAGCGTATGGTTGTTCAACTGGAACTCCTTGTACTCTTTACTCTCAAAATACGCCTTCAACTCGGGCCTGCTCTTCATCTCCGCGTGAAACTTCTTCAATCTCGGAAACTCACTCAACATGTCTTGCTTTTCCACAGCTTCCCCATCTTTTTCGCGCACTAACGTCTGATAGTGTTCGTGTTGGTCGATCATCTCAAACGCGTGAAAATCGCAGGACGACACCGCGTCTTTCTTCGCGAAATACGTAAAATCGTGAAACTGTAACCAACTCTCCAGCTTCTCGTACGTCTTTTTGGACGCGCCAAGATGTTCAGGAAGTCGCTCGTAAAACTCACTCTGCGTTCGCACGCTGTTCGGAAACTTATACACGAGGCGAATGACGCTATTCCGCAAATCGAATATCTCCATCGCAATCTGCGCGTTTCGTAACCTCTGGTCAGAGTTCTCGTCTGTCTCGTCCACGCCAATCTTTCTGCCGAGGTAGTCACAGATGCACAAAAACTGTACGATGGTTTTCTTCTCCTCGTGGTCGATCAAATACGGGATATTCGCCAAAGGATTCGCGTCTTTGATCATCCCCACTTTATCTCGCTTGAACCATTCGTTCACTCCGTTTGCATCTTGCGCGTATTGCACGTCTTTGAAGTTCATCTCAGCGCCGCCACGATGGGTATACTTTCCCCAGTGTAAAAGCATGCGTATGGCGGCTCCAAGACCTCGCATTTGCCAGTACCCCATGGTAAAACGAGGTTGTTGTCCCTCCCCCGTCTCTTCTTCGGCCGTTTCGCTTTTCCATTTTGGTTGCGGAGGCGTCATGTTTGTTCTCTTTTGTGTCGTAAACGAAAGAGTCAACGCTTTCCGTATCTGTTTTATCTTTTTCCCAAGAAGGGGAGTTTAGGGGTCTGTCTCCTCACTCTTTTTCCCTCCTTGCACTCGACGCACGCACGCGCTTTACATGCGCTTCAACGCCTCGTCCGGCGGCCCGTTTTCGTTGAGTGCTCTGCAACAACACAGACCAAACTGCTTGTGCTGCGTGGGCCAACCGGACCCGGCCTTCGAAAAGGCGATTGAGAATTTGAAACGATTAGCAACACCATCAACAACTACAAAACACCTAAACGCAGCAATAAAAGCGGTCGAGGAAGAAGAAGGAAGAGACGAAGGGGCAGCAAATGCGCCGTCGTTTGCGAAGTCTGAAAGTATTTCAGGGATAAATCAAACCGTCGCGGAGAGTTTCGTTCGCATGTGTCGCAGCAACGGAAGCGGCAAAATGCGATTGAGTAAATCGAAGCAGAAGGTTGCGATGAAGTTGAAGATGAAATTCGAGGCGCGATTATTTACAGCGGAGGAAATCGAGAGGATGCAAGAGGCGGTTTTGGAAGCGTACGAGGAAACTTTGGATTTAGAAGAGAAGAAGATGAAGACCTGAAGAAGAAGAAGGAGAAGAAGACATCATGGCATCGAAAGTTATCGAAAGGATAGAGCAGAAAGTATCCGACGACCCCGGCGCGAAAGCGATCGTCGAACACGATCCTTTCTCGTCCTCACGCGATGGAAAGACAGTCTCGACGAGTTATGGCGACTTGTGGACGAAGAGCGGGAGGATGGCGAAGACGCTTATACGCTCATCGGAGATGCGCGGCGTCGAGATGGTAGGCGTCGCGGTTAATGAGGGATACATGTTGCACGTGTGCCAGGTGGCTGTGCTTAGAGCGGGGAAGACCTTCGTGCCAATATCGATAGAAGAAGGAGGTCGGCGAAGGTTGAATGCGGTGTGCGAGTTGTGTGAGTTTACGTCTGTCGTGGTTAGGGATTGGACGCATAAGGAAGCTTTGCTTGAAATGTTAGATGCGTCGAAAAGGAGGTGGATGGAAGACAGGGTCGTCGTTGCGGATGAAGCGGTCGTTAGCTCGGACGAACGAAGAAGGGCTCCACTCATATCATCATTGGTAGAAAGAAAGGAAACATTCGTTTCGCACGTGTTTTTTACGAGTGGTTCGACCGGCGCCCCTAAAGGCTGTGTCGTCTCGGAGAAGGCGCTGTTTTCATACTGCTCGGCGAGAAACGATAAACTGAAGATTACAGAGACGAGTCGCGTTTTCATGGCGTCTTCTTCTACCTTTGATCCGAGTTATGGCGACGCTTTAAGCTGCTTCATCGCCGGTGGCACTTTGCACGTTGGGAATACGAAAACGGCGACGTTTGAACATTTAGGTGTATTACTCGGAAGATCTCAGGCGAATTTTTGCGCGTTGACGCCGTCGCTAGCCTCGACGATTTCGGATGCAGATTTGCAAGCGATTGAGAACCCGTTGCTCATTACGTTAGGTGGCGAACGCGCGAGCACAAAACTTCTCGAAAAACTTCTCGATGTAAAGAATATTAAAGTTGCAAACACATACGGGGTGACAGAATGTACGGTGTATCAAACCTTTGGGTTGATGCGTGACGCTTCAGATTCAAAGAAAATTGGCAAACCACTTGACGGTGTTTCTATCGTTCTCGCTCGCGACGACTCGAACAAAATATTGGATCCAAATCTCGATCGTGGAAAGATTGGAGAGATTTATGTAAGCGGCGATCAAGTCGGCGAAGGCTATTTTAAAGCCGAAGAGCTCACTCGCGAGAGATTTATTACGCTGAACGACGCGCGATACTTTCGAACGGGTGATTTTGCAAAATACGACGAAGAGTCTGAGGAGTGCGAATTAGTTTTCCTAGGACGGAAAGACTCACAAGTAAAAATAAATGGCGTTCGCATTGAACTCGAGGAGGTTGAAAGCCTAGCGATGGAGGCATGCGAGCGATTCGTGAGTGCCATCGCGGCGTGCGCTTTTTCAAAATCTGAGCTGGTCTTATTTTGCTGCGTTCCAGAAACCTCTTTTGAAGGCTTAGTGTCGATTAAACCAGACCTCGTCGATGCCATACGGTGGTGCATCTCGAAGACCTTACCGAAATTTATGTGGCCGAAACAGATTTTCATCCTGGACGAACCCAATTTGCCGCTCTCTGCGAACGGCAAAATTGATCGGCGTTTGCTTCTTTCTGAGGAATATATGGGGATGCTCATAGCGGAGAAAATGACAAATCTACGCGTTGGTGAAGAAGATGAAAACGATCTTTGTCTCGAGACTCCG
>Ga0115555_1001675_pt1 | contig 15178 bp, 10 predicted proteins | sample COGITO_mtgs_1104_2_FD_87285 | JGI IMG/M metagenome (GOLD analysis project Ga0115555, IMG submission 87285) | Pelagic marine microbial communities from North Sea - COGITO_mtgs_110407 | ecosystem: Environmental > Aquatic > Marine > Epipelagic | place: Germany:Helgoland, sampling site Kabeltonne... | reverse complement strand
TTGTGAAGGAGTTTTACCTGTAAAAACCTTAAACTGCTTATTGAAATGAGAAAAATTACCAAATCCACTTTCATAGCAAACTTCAGTGATACTGATCTTTTTTTCTGCCAATAACTTAGATGCATGAACCAATCTATATTCATTGAGAAATTGAATAAAGGTTTTACTTGTCAATTTTTTAAAATAACGACAAAAAGAAGGTTCAGTCATGCTCACTAAATCCGCAATTTCTGTCAAAGTAATCAACTCCTGAAAATGCTCACGTACATGATTAAAAACCTTATTAATGCGATCATTGTCTTGTCCTTCTACCTCCAACGAAAAGCCTTCAGCATTCAACAGCACATATTCATCAGACAAGGCCAAATCATTAAGTATTTCCAGTAATCTTGTTACTTGTTTAAAATGATTTAACTCATAAAGCCTTTCTAATTTGGCTCCAACTTCAAATTTAGTCTTTCCCGTGAAGGCCAAACCCTTTCTAGACAATTCAAACATTCGTTTGATAGGGGCCATTTCTGGAACATCAAAAAGATCAGGTCCTAAAAAATCTGCTGACCAATGGACTACAGTTTCACTACTGTGCCCACTCAGCCTATTGGTAAAGCCTTGATGAGGGAGATTGGGGCCAATTAAAACAAGTTCTCCTTCCTGGAAATATGACAAATGACTCCCAATATGACGCTTCCCATTACCCCCATGTACATACACCAACTCCAATTCAGGATGATAATGCCAATAAGGTCGAGTATCTCGGGGCACATAAGAAAAATTTCTTACTAAAATGGAGCCTCCGTGAGGAGTACTGATCTTCTCAAAAGTAGGATTGGTGAAAATCATAAAAAAATTATTTCCCTGCTGGACTTTTAATGATGCTAATTTAACCTATAAGTGTTCAAAATTAACTTTTTTTTAAATCTTAAGTTTACATAAAAGTTAAAATAGAACATATATAGGAAAATTTTGATGTGTCTGATGCTAAATGAACCTACTAGTTTTGCTTTATCAATTTATCTATAAAACGGTTTCAAAATGAAAAACTTAAAGATTAACATATCCATTATATCCTTATTACTATTAATCAACTTTGTGAACGCTGATCACCTTATTGATTTAAGAATTCTTTCTTCAAATAATTCATCATTCATCATTCAATTATCAGATATTAAGTATGACACGAAATGCTTACTGAAGAATCAACAAGGAGTGATACTTTACAAAGAAGACATCGCTCGTGCTCAGATATTTCAACGCTCCCTAAATCTAATAGAATTACCTGACGGGACTTACGAACTCCAAATAGAGGACGATTATAAAACCGAGACCACAAGCTTAACCAAAAGCAATGGTAAAGTAATGACTGCTAACCAAATTAAAATAACCACCTTCAAACCTCAAATAGTATTAAAGGATACCCAACTCAATGTGAGTTTACTTGCCTTAAACAATGAAAAGTTAACGGTTTCAATTCTTGATGAAAATCAGAATATAATCTCAGAAAAAAAGTTATCCGGGAGTGTAAATCTAGGCCAGTCCTATGATCTTTCTCAACTTAATGCAGGCAACTACACCATTCAACTATATACGAATGGTAAAGTCTATGATAAGCTCATCACATTAAACTAAATTCTTCTTTTTTATTAAGTTTAAAGGGTAGTTTTTAACTACCCTTTTTTTATGCCCTGATTTTGGTTAGTTTCATACTTACATAAAGTTAAATCCCTGAAATATGTCAATAATCATTTTTTTATCTTTGATCTGCATGCCATTGATAGATTTCCTAATAAGGTCTGAAATCAATCCCCATTTAGAACCAGTTCCTTTTCTAGTTGTTCTTGGCAATGTGCAAGACGGAGGTTCTCCTCATATTGGCTGTGCCAAATCCTGTTGTGCTGTACTTTGGGAACACCCCGATCCTCAGCGAAAAGTAACTTGCTTGGGCTTGGTTGATCCAGTCAATGAGCAAAGCTTTATTTTTGAAGCAACGCCAGACTTTCCAGAGCAGCTCAAAGCATTGCGTATGTTTGCTCCTTTCCAAAAGGACGGTATCCCCAATGGTATATTTTTAACCCATGCCCATATAGGTCACTATTCAGGGTTAATGTACTTAGGCAAAGAGGCCTTCAATAGCCATCAAACAAAGGTCTTCGTCATGCCAAAAATGCAGTTTTTTTTAGAAAAAAATGGTCCTTGGAATCAGTTAATTAATGAAGAAAACATTAAAATTCAGCCCCTAACCAATCAAGTACATCATCAAATCAATTCTCTAATAAAGGTTAAACCCTTTTTGATCCCTCACCGAGATGAATATTCAGAAACGGTAGGCTATCAAATAGAGGGGCCAAATAAAACAGCATTATTCATACCTGATATAGACAAATGGCATGAATGGGAAGAAGACATCACTGAAAAAATAACGCTTGTAGATTATGCCTTTATTGATGGTACTTTTTTAGATAGTGATGAAATTAATCATAGAGATATTTCAGAAATCCCTCATCCTTTCATCAGTGAAACCATGGATTTGTTTTCATCCATGCCTTTAAAAGAAAAAAATAAAATTTACTTCATTCATCTAAATCATACGAATGCAGGCTTAGATAACCATTCTGAACAGGCCAAAAAAATCAGAAATCTAGGGTTCCATGTGGCTAATTACTTAGAAAAATTTCCCTTATAAGTAGCATTAAAATGATTTAAGAATATATTTTCGTAGGTGAGGGACACTTTTGAGAATAATTAGGTTTTTTATACTAATTTAGTGGGTAAATTAGTATTCTGTATGATCCGGAAAGAATCAAGCCTTTCAATCACATAATATTTCAATAGTCATGTCAGAAAAAACATACAGTGTTATTTGCGGAACAGGTAAATATATTCCGACCAAAATCATACCCAATGATGCCTTCTTAGGTAATCATTTTACGGATGCTTCTGGGCAAACATTTACTCAATCTAATATTGACATCATCGAAAAGTTTGAGCAAATTACGACCATCAGCCAAAGGCGCTATGCAGACGATAATATGGGTACCTCGGATCTTGGTTGGTTAGCCGCTGAAGATGCATTGAAATCATCTGAAGTCAACCGTGAGGAACTTGATTACATTATTTTTGCTCATAATTTTGGCGAATTAAAACATGGAAATACGGGAGTAGATATTTTACCAAGTCTGGCCGCTCGTGTCAAGAAAAAATTAAATATCGTAAATCCAAATACGGTCGCTTATGACCTTCCTTTTGGATGTCCTGGTTGGCTTCAAGCCATGATACAGGCAGATTATTACATCAAGTCGGGAGATGCTCATAATGTTTTAGTAATTGGAGCAGATATACTTTCGAGAATTTCTGACCCTCATGATAGAGACAGCATGATCTATGCTGATGGGGCAGGAGCCACTTTATTGACCTCTCAAAAAAGTAATATCCCAACGGGTATCTTGGCTCATAAAACGCGATCAGACACCTTAGAGCATTCAGAAATGCTTTTTATGGGGAATTCTTATTTGCCTGAAAATGGCACCAAAGAAGGCGTTTATCTGAAGATGTATGGGCGAAAACTTTATCAATATGCATTAAACCATGTACCCGGGGCCATTCAAGCTTGCCTACATAAAAGCGGCATCCCTCTCAGTGAGATTAAGAAAGTGCTCATCCATCAGGCCAATGGAAAAATGGACGATGCCATCCTCAATAGACTCTACAAACTTGAGGGTGATCTATCTGTTCCTGTTGATGTGATGCCCATGACGATTTCTTGGCTCGGCAACTCATCAGTGGCCACCGTTCCTACCCTACTCGATTTGATTTTAAAAAATGAATTAGATGGACATCAGATCGAAAAAGGTGATAAAATCATATTTGCTTCTGTAGGCGCGGGCATGAATATAAATGCCATGGTGTACCAAGCTTGAGTTGGTTTATTTTAAAATAGCCTCTAGATCGGCGTTAACATAATTAGTTGAAGCTCCCCCCAAATAGATCTCATTAGCGCAGAGGGTCATCAAATTATCAAGTGCAAATTGTTTTGGTAAGGCCACTGTCATCTCGTGATTATGTCATTTTCTATAAATTAAACCAATAATTTAGCTTCAAAACTAGGGCTCGATTACGTGGCCCAAAGTATTCTACTATATAATTATCAGAATAGACAATAAATAAGTCGGACATGGGCATGTAGCGCCACTGAAGTCTACTATTTATGTTAAAATTATCCCTTTGGGTATTGTATTGCATGAAGGTGGTCCAAAAGAAATTCTTAGAAAAATTAATTTCCGCCTTAGGGCCTAATAACAAGAGTCGCTCTGCTCCATAATTCCCAGGAAACTCTAAATTATTTTGAACAAAATTGAGACTAAAATTCCCCCATGGCTGGACACGATAGTCAACACCTAAAGAAAATTCTGTTCGGCTACCATTATAGAAACTCCCGTAAGTAAATCCTGTCGTTAATTTAATTTCACGGCGGGTATCCGTTACATATTTGATTTGACCATAATCAAACCTGTATAATTGCGCCGGTAAGGGTGTATCATCATCTGTAAATCTAAAAGGATATAAAAGATTTACTCCTTCATGCGCATAGTTAAAATTTAAAGTACTCGTGTTTTTCATTAAAAACTTATAAGAAAATTGATGTTTGTCTTGAATCAGTTCGTTGGAGGTAGCTGTTCGGTCTCCATTGGTAGTCAGACTGAATCCATGCTGGTTGATGAAAGTATTTTCAGGATAAAAGTTATAACCCACAGTCACCCACCAATGATTAAATCCAAGTATATAGGTAGTATCCTCTTCGGCATCATAATGTTTTTGCCGGGGTATTAAACTAAAATCATTGATATAATTATCCCCCAATCCACTGATGTTTACCGCGACATTAAAAGCGCTACCCCCATAGCCACCCAAGAGGTTAAATAAATGGTTTTCATTTTGATTTTCGTTAGAAAAAGCCAATCCATAACCCGCCATAGCCCGCCATTTACTATCTTCAGATGAATAATTAAATTCAAGTCCGCCGATACGATTAAAGTCCTCTTCTAGAGCAGAACCATCAGCATACCCGATCCTATTATGGAAATATCCCCTTAAAACAGATCTTTTTAATACCCGCTGATGAAGTGCCAATGAACTGTAGTTATTGCCAGGTAGCTCTTGCTCTTGAGTCTGCGTATTCAACAGACCTACCCTCAAGTTTTTGTTTAAATTTCCACTCAATCTGGCACCATAAATAATCGGAATGGTATTCCCATCATCATCTAATCCTATTTTACGACTAAAAAAAGGCTTCGCATTGGTTCCGAAATTGCTAAAAATATCACTGTTTTCTAGAAAAAAAAGTCGCCGCTCTGGAAATCTTAAATTGACCGTGGTCAGATTGGTCTGTTGCTCATCTACATCTACTTGCGAAAAATCTGGGTTGACCGTTAAATCAAGGTTTAGGTTGGAGTTAATGGCTATTTTAGCATCCATTCCCAAAGCAAAACTTTGGTTGAAATCACCTTTACTTTCATAATCTTTATAAGCACCCCCGAGTAGGTAAGGCACCAATGAAATATTTCTTTTTTCGTTCGTGGGTGGTTTGTCCCATATCAGCTGCCCCAAATAACCGAGATCGATCCCATAAAATTGAATCGGTACAGGTGCCCAAGAATGATTCGTATTATTCTGTGCATCAACTCGAATAAAATTAATGCCCCAATGATTTTTCCTGCCAAATCGCAATGATTTAAACGGAATCATCATCTCGGCAGTCCATCCATTTTCAGTTATACTTGCTTCAGTATACCATTTATTATCCCATACCTTATTGTATCCGGATAACTGACCTCCCCGCCGCGCCGGTTCACCAGTAATTAATGCTTCGGTTTGAACACCTGCTGAATTCACACCAAAAATGGCCCCATTTGTTCGCTCGTTTACAGGATCAAAAACCACTGCAAAAGCATCCCCATTCCAAAATGAATCATTATCCCTTTTCAGGGATTGCACTAAAAAGGGTCCTTTCCCATGACATTCTACACCAATATAAATAAAATCATCATCATAGGCAATCTTTACCGAGGTTTGAACTTCATCGTCAACCGGAGTACCACCCACAGGGAAATTCATCCAAAAGTTGGTAGCTATCTCGAGATCTTCCCAAAAAGGCTCATCAAGCATCCCATCTAAACGGATTTTTTCATCCATCCTTTTAATGTTCAGGCGATAAGCTTGGGCATTGTTTTGTGCTGATAAGGCATAGGATAGAATCCAAAAATAAAGAAGGACAAAAAAACGAAGAAAATTGAATTCCATATTCAATAAAAAAACTCAAACATAGTGTAAAATATTTTCACAAAATATTTCTTTAAAGAACAATACGGATCACTATAAATTAAGCCAATAATTCAACTTTAAAACCAGTGTTCGATTCCTAGGGCCGAAATTTTCTACCATATAATTATCTGAATACACTATAAATAAATCAGACATGGGTAAGTACCTCCATTGGATGCGGCTGTTGATATTGAAATTGTCCCTTTGCGTATTGTATTGAAAAAAAGTGGTCCAAAATAGATTTCTAGAAAAAGAAACTTCAGCCTTTGGCCCCAACAAAAAAAGTGGCTGACGGCCATAAATGCCCGGAAATCTTAAATCATTATAAATAAAATTGACACTAAAATTACCCCAAGGCTGCGCCCGATAATTAGCGGCCAATGACGTTTCCAACCGAGTACCATTATAAAAGCTTCCATAGCGCAATCCGGAACGGATATTCACCACGCGTCTGTTATCACTTTGATACTTGATCTCACCAAAATCAAAATAATACATACCGCTGGGAAGGGGATCGTCATCTTCGGTGAAACCAAACGGGTAAAGCAAATTAACATTCTCATGTTTGTATATTAACGATAACGTACTTGAGTTGATAAATGAAAAATTATAAGACCAATCAAAAGTTTTCGCAATCAATTCATTTGATGTATCCGTCCAATCACCAACAAAGCTGAACCTCATCCCATGTTGATTAAGCAAAGTGTTATCAGGATAAAAAGTATAGCCAATTCTTGAATAAATGTGATTAAATCCAATAACATAAGTGGTATCCTCGAGTGCATCGTAATGATTTTTGCGCGGGATAAAACCAAAATCATTTTGATAATCATCTCCCATGCCTGAGACATTGGCATAGAAATTAAATGACTTACCATCAAATCCTGCAGTGGCACTATAAAAATGATTTTGATCGTCCTGATCTTCGGTAAAGGCCATTCCATAACCTCCTGACCCCTGCCAGTTTCCATTCTGAGATCGATAACCAAACTCGAGTCCCCCGACACTATTATAATCATCTCGTAAAAGAGGTTCATGGGTCATCAACTGACGATTATGAAAATAGCCTTTGATGATAGACCGCTGAAATACTCTTTGACGCACGGCTAACGAAGTATAATTATTACCTGGAAGTTCTTCAGATTTGGTCTGAGTATTCATAAGACTCATCCTCAAGTTTTTATTCAAATTACCACTTAATCTAGCTCCATATAGAATAGGAATAGTATTTCCCTCATCGTCTAAGCCAATTTTACGACTAAAAAAAGGACGCATGGGTGGGATTCCAAAATCATTAAATACATCACTGTTTTCAAGAAAAAAGAGTCTTCGTTCAGGAAATCGCAAATTAACCGTCGTGAGATTAGTTTGCTGCTCATCCACATCTACTTGAGAAAAATCAGGGTTTATTGTTAAATCCAAATTCAAGCTGGAAGTCACTGCCACCTTAGCATCCAAGCCTCCCCTTTGACTATGACTCAGTGGATTGTTTGTTTCGAAATCTCGCTGTCCATTGCCGAGTAAATAAGGAATCACTGAAATGTTTTTCTTAGTCTTAGCAGGCGCTTTATCCCAAATCAGTTTACCCGTATACCCCAAATCAATCCCTCTGAATTGGACGGGCACGGGTGACCAAACGTGATAGCTGTTATTCTTTGCATCTCCTCTTACAAAATTAACTCCCCATTCACGTTTATCCCCAAATCTGAGAGATTTGAATGGAATGGCCATTTCAACGGTCCATTTATCCTCAAAAATTTGAACTTCTGAATACCATTTATTATCCCAAGATCCATTACTCCCACTCGAAGATCCATCACTCCCACGACGTCCCGTTTGGCCGGTCACAAGTGACTCAGACTGAACTGCTTCAGGGTTGACTGCAAAAACAAATCCATTAGTCTTTTCATTTACCGGATCAAACACCAAACCAAAAGCGTCTCCTCTCCAAAACAAAGGATTATCTCGTTTTAAAGACTGAATAATGTAAGGACCTGGACCTATACATTCTGCTGAAACATATATAAATTCATCATCATATGTCATCCTGACCAGGGTCTTTACTTCCGGGGAAGCACGTATCCCATCTGTGGGATAACTCACCCAAAAATCAGTAGCCACAGCCGATGTTTTCCAAACCTGCTCTTCTAATGCTCCATCAATTTTGATGCTTTCAGTCGTGCGGCCGATATTGAGCTGATAAATATCTTGTAACTTCAGATTGTTTTGAGCAAACAATTCAATAAAAAAAACGCTGCTTAAGGCGAAGAAAAATAATGCACTATGTCTTTTTTTCACGCGCTCAAATTAATGGAAATTAATATATCACGCTTATATTTTATATCAACGAACACAGAACCTATTGGAACGGTGCAAAACTATTTCTGCTTGAAAATAATTTGATCCATATTCACATCAACCTTTGTGCTATCGGCATCACTGAACAAAAAGAAAAGGGCTTTTACGCCATTACTGACTTCATTAATTATGAAGTTATATTCAACAAAGTTTTCTTCAACCCAACTTGGCCCTTTCTCAGCACTAGGAATAGACAGTTCGGCCAAAGGCTCCCCATCAAATCCACCATAAAAAAGAGCTATTTTCCCACCAGAAATAGGCAATATTTTGATCGTAATTTTGCCCACCCCATTCAAGTCTATATTGTCAAATCCAACATATGATCCATGTCTTAAACTACTCACATAAGCAAAAGATCCACCGTTGGGTCTTTGCTGCTCCACATTTTTGAAAACATCATAATTCTCAGCCTCTAGGTAAGGAGCTCTCAAAAATTGAATTTTAGAAGCTTCAATAGCAGGAATCTCTTCATTTCCGTGATCTTCATAGCCCACAGATATAGCATATATCCCTTTATCAGTTCTGTTTTGAGGTTCATCTAACAAAAATGTCCCTGCTACAGGCAAGCTCGATGAATTATTTTTATCCTTCATAGAAAGGATGTATTCAACCATACTTTCAGCATCACTGGTTGATAAATCTGGATGGGCTGCCATCAAACTATGCCCCCAATTCCCGTTGCCTCCTTCAATGATTTTCATGGCCAACATAGAAATATTATCGGAGCTATTCCCATACCTTTCAGCAATTTGATTGAAGCTTGGTCCAATTGAAGCTGATTCCATCGCGTGACATGAACTGCAATCACTCCCCTCAATCAATTGTTTACCGGCTATTGGAAGGTTAGAATTTTCATAGAATGCTTCTCCTAGGAGTGCCAGGTCATGAGCACCTGGTAGATAAGAAAAATTGATTTTTACCTCATGTGGATCTATCGTCCCGGTAGACAAGGATCCATCCTCCAAATCAGCTACTTCAACCTGATAATTTCGTTGACGCTCACCGAAGTAAAAAGATTGATTCCCTTCTAACGTTAAATTGATTTCTGGGGGTGCATTTCCCACACTGACATGTAAAGAAGAGGTTGCTGATGCTCCTTTATGATCTGTTACTTTCAAGCCAATTTCATAAATCCCAATCGAGTCAAATGTCAAGCTAATATGCTCACCCCTAACTTCGCGACCATCACTGATTGTCCAATCAAAAACTAATGTGTCATTAAGATCATAATCATAGGATTGACTTGCCGAGAAGGCGGCGTTAAAGGGAGCTGATCCCCTGGTCTTCGTTGCCTGGATAACAGCGTGGGGTAACCTGTTCCCTCTGTTATATTCAATTTTTACAAGCTTGGCTTCAATATTATTGGCAAAGTAATTGGCGCCGTATTCCAACACATACATGTTCCCGTATTCATCAAATTCCATGTCTATCGGTTTGTTGAATTTTTCATTAGGCAAAAAAGGCTCAATTTTTGTTACGTGCCAGTCTTCATCAAAAGACACCACTTTTATCCAATTTCTAGCCCATTCATATATAAATAATTTACCTTCATAATAATCGGGGAAAGCAGTTTTAGAAGGAGTATTGGGCTCATAATATACTGGACCCGCCATGGCACTTCGCGATCCTTTACCTAGCATTGGCCAGGTTGTCGAAACACCATAGGGGTACCAAATCATTGGTGTCCTTGCTGGGGGCAATACTTTCATCCCTGTATTATTAGGTGATTCATTCAAAGGGTGATTGGGGTCCTGAGGCGCCCCCAATTCATTGGTCGCAAAATCTAACATTGGATACGCTTTATTATTAGCCTCAAAATAAGGCCATCCATAATTTCCTGAGGTTTTGGCTTGATTCCATTCATCATAACTCTGAGGCCCAAGTTCACTGTCTTTTCCTGAATCAGGACCTACATCTCCCCAATAAATGTATCCCGTCCTTTGATCGACCGTAAAGCGGAAAGGATTCCTGCAACCCATTGCATAAATTTCTGGCCTTCCTTCGGTGCCATCCAAAGAAAATAAATTACCTGTCGGGATCGTATATGATCCTTCAGCTGTTGGGGTAATTCTTAATATTTTTCCTCTGAGATCCTGTGTATTGGAGGACCCTTTTTGGGCATCAAATGGAGCTCTTCCTGCTCTTTCATCCAAAGGCGAATAGCCATCTGATTCTTTGGAACTCGTATTATCACCTGTGCTTAAGAATAAATTTCCTTTAGGCCCAAACGAAATGGATCCTCCTGAATGGCAACAAGTTTCACGTTGAACGGCCACTTCAAGAATGACTTTTTCACTCTGTAATAAAAGACTGTCTTGGTAAGCCAAAATAAACCTTGAAAGGTTTTGTCTTGGACGTCCTCCTTTCGGTGAATAATAAATATATACCCAGTTGTTGTCCTCATAGTTCGGGTCAATAGTTAAACCAAGCATCCCATCCTCATAATTACCCTCAGTACTTATATCAAAAGTGTGCAAGAGCTTGGTCGTGCGCGTCTCAGGATCATATACCTTGAAGTTGCCTTCTCGTTCGATGAACAACACACGGCCTCCTGGTAATACGGAAAGCTCCATGGGCTCATTCACATCTGCATCTAAAATTATTTTTGTAAATCTGTTATTACTAGGCGCTTGCTTAGTTTTAACTTGACCTGATTGGATACTCAGGGCCCCTAAGGATTCATTTAATAATGTTCTTAAGTTCGTTGAATCGTTAAAAAAAATAATTTTCCCTCCGTCGAAATCATTCTCTTTATTCATTTGAGCTTGGTACAACCAGGGCCAATAATAGGAATTGATAGTATCAGATGGCAGCAAAAGTTCGCCTCCAGTTTGAACATATCGTTCAATATCCGATTGCCATTGAGGGTTGAGCATTTGAGGATCTGAAAGTATAATTAAAGCTCTATTTTGCCACAACGAATCTCCTAACCTTTGACGCTCAAAATCTACGACCTCAAAATCGAAGAGACTTTCTTTAATAATCTGTATCCATTCAGTCTTCAACTCACTGTATGGTCCTTCTTCCTCATAAATAACTAAAAGCTTATTCTTTCTCGATTCATTGCATGACGTTATGATCGATAAAAAAAAAGAGATCGATAAAAGAGATAAAAGAATTTTCATATGTAGTTAATCTTTATTTTAAAAAAAACGTTCAGCAAAAATGTTTTTTTTAGCCGCTTCACAAGAGGCCAAACTTATAAATGCAGATGGAATAATAGGGCTCCTCTGCCGCTAATGAGGTTGAAGGAAATTGAATCTTATTAGGACTATCAGGGAAATGTTGGGTTTCCAAACAGAAGGCACCACGATGTTCATAATTTTTATCCTTTTTACCCTTCACCGTACCATCTAAAAAATTACCCCCATAAAACTGCATGCCTGGCTCGTTGGTATATACTTCCAGCGTTCTTTTTGACACGGGTTCAACCACTCGCGCAGCAAAACTCACTAATGAATCGGACGGATTCAATACATAATTATGGTCATATCCGTGCCCATAAGTCAACTGGTCATCTACCGCATCTATTCGACTCCCAATTTGAGTGGGTAATAAAAAGTCAAAAGGAGTATTTACTACCTTTTGAATCACCCCTGTAGGTATCAACTGAGCATCAATGGGTGTAAAATAATCTGCATTAATTTGCAACAGATGATCATTCACATTTCCGTTGCCTGCTCCTTTTAGGTTAAAAAAAGAATGATGCGTAAGATTGATGATGGTGGTTTGATCGGATTGTGCGAAATACTGAATACTTAACTCATTTTCATCTGTAAGTTGATACTCAACGCTCACGGTTAAATTCCCGGGATAACCCTCCTCCATGTGTGGTGAAAAATAGCTCAAAAAAAGCTTATTCTCTGTAAATGAATTCACTTTCCAAACAACGGATTCAAAGCCTTTATTTCCACCATGTAAGTGATTTTCTCCATTATTTTTTACCAAAAGATACGTACTGTCCTCTAAAACAAAACGCCCCTTTTTAATACGGTTTCCATACCGGCCGATCAACGCACCAAAATATTTTTCTTTAGATTTCTGATAGGTATCCATGTCATTAAACCCCAAGACGACATCTTCAAAATGACCTGTTTTATCAGGCAGCCATAGGGAGACCACCCGGCCCCCATAATTGGTGATTTGAGCGGTCACCCCCCATTTATTTTTGAGCGTATATAATTTCACCTCTTGATCATCTATGATGGTATCAAAAGTCTCAGAAGAAATCAAATTCATGCCCATTTTTTTCTCAAAAAAACATGTGGTAAAGCATAAGTTAATTGAAATTAACAAAAGGCTTCGCAAACGTCTTTTCATAATTCGTAGTCAATATTATTTGAGCATCACACAACAAAATCACATGAACCGGGAAAGTTATTCTACCCATCCATTATCAAAGTAGACCTCAATGAATTCTTGATCCAATTCCTCAGAATCTTGATATTTTATTCTCATGTCTTTTAATTCCAATTTTAATTGGGTCACAATGCTGGCATACGCCGGATCATCGTATACATTATTTAATTCTGATGGATCCTTCATCCTATCGTAGAGCTCCCACTCATCTACGTCATAATAAAAGTGAACCAATTTATAGGCTTTAGAAACGATCCCGAAATGCCTTTTTACCATATGGACGGCAGGGTACTCATAATAATGATAATAAACGGCCTCGCGCGTCCAGGTAGCTTCACCTTTCAACAAGGGCAAAAGACTTTCTCCTTGCATATCTCCTGGCGCTTTGATATCGGCTACCTCCAACAAAGTCTGTGCAAAGTCTAAGTTTTGAACCATTTCATCATTCGTGCTTCCGGGAGCAATATGTCCTGGCCATTGGATTAAAAGTGGGGTTTTAAAAGACTCATCATATATGAATCTTTTATCAAACCAACCATGCTCTCCTAAATAAAATCCTTGGTCTGAAGTATAAATAATCATCGTATTTTGGTCCAATCCGGTTTCTTCAAGATAATCTAGTAACCTACCAACATTGTCATCTACAGACGCAATGGTTCCTAAATAATCCTGCATGTATCTTTGATATTTCCACCGCATTTTCTCCTCCCTTGACATGCTGGGCCAACGTACCTTAAACTCAAGATTAATTGAATCAATAATGGGATCATATAAGGCCTTTTGAGCTTCATTTGCACGGTTGTAAGGTCCAGAAAATCCATCTACCTCCTTCCATTTCATCGCCGGTATCTCCGGTAGTACGCCACCCATTTCAGCTAGGGTTTTGGGTCTGATTTTAGCATCATGGCCATACTTCATGTGAGACAAAAGATTCATTTCAGCTTCCTTTGCCGCTGAGCCTCTCCCTTGATAATCATCAAAAAGGGTTGGGGGTTCTGGAAAATGTTTCTTACTAAATTCTTTGAATTTATCAGCACGTGGCCACCAGGGTCGATGGGGTGCTTTGTGCAAGTACATCAACATAAACGGCTTTTCAGGATCTCTTTTTAGGTCTAGCCAATTTAGGGTAAGATCCGTAATAATATCAGTAACGTAACCTATAATAGTCGTATCCCCCTTTGGGGTAATGAAATCAGGATTGATGTAATTTCCCTGTCCAGGTAAAATCAGAAAATCATCAATACCTTTGGGATTATTTCCAAAATGTAATTTTCCAAACATCGCCGTCTGATAGCCCGCTTGTTGAAAAAGCAATGGGAACGTAATGTTGGTGGTATCAAAGGGCATCCGGTTGTCTATTTTTCCATTCAAATGTGTATGCTTACCAGTCAAGATGGTGGCTCTTGAAGGGGCACATATTGAATTGGTAACACAGGCATTGTTAAAAAGCATTCCTTGTTGCGCGATACGATCAATATTGGGCGTTAATATTAAATTCTCCTGATAGGCACTTATGGCTTGATATGCGTGATCATCAGACATGATGAAAATAATGTTAGGTCTTACAGGTTTTTTTAAAGCAACCTCCATCCTACCGCATCCCATCATAAGGATGATGATCAGTGATGCATAAACGCCTTTTTTAATTCTGCAATACATAATTGTAACTTTTGACTTCACTATTTAAAACACTCGCAAATAACTTCCCTGAAATTCAGATAAAAAATAGCCTATATAAAGTCATTTAAGATCCTCACCCTCCGTTTTTATGGAGAGGTCTATTTTCTTATTAAACTCATGGAGTGAGTGAAAAGTAAAAACCCAATCAACCATGATTTAAATCATTATTAATTTGATATCAGTAAATTAATAAATCTCACGCCAACTCAAGGAATCTAAATTAAATATTTATGTCTACGAAAAAAAATTGAAATAGAGATAAAAAGGAGGACTTAAAGAAGGGTTCTAAAAATGGAATTTTTACAAAAAAATTAACTTTAAATAGGCCCAATCAATCAAATAATCAACTTTTTTAGGCTCTTTCAAGATTTTTTGTACGATTTTTCAAAAAAAATTATGGCATTTGTTTTAAAATAACTAGTTTTGTGTAAATTAATACAAATAATTATGAGTAACGGTATAGTAA
>Ga0115555_1001673_pt1 | contig 15193 bp, 9 predicted proteins | sample COGITO_mtgs_1104_2_FD_87285 | JGI IMG/M metagenome (GOLD analysis project Ga0115555, IMG submission 87285) | Pelagic marine microbial communities from North Sea - COGITO_mtgs_110407 | ecosystem: Environmental > Aquatic > Marine > Epipelagic | place: Germany:Helgoland, sampling site Kabeltonne... | reverse complement strand
TTGTGTGGTTTTATCTTCAAAGTTCGTTATTCGTGTCTTAGGTCAAGAGCTCAAAAATTCTCTTTCTACTCGTAGAAAGAGAATTTTTGGTTTTTTTAAGGGGGTGCTCACATTTTTTTTACCACCTTTTCTCCTCTTTTGTGGGATCTCTCTAAATCTCTTCATTGATCACATTAAGACACACACAAACACTTTTGTGCAATAGTATAATAATACCACGAATAAAATGTACGGTAATAACGTGCGAACGACAGAAACGGACACAAATTTCGTGGCGAATTACACGGAAAAGACCCGGTTGGGGTTTATAGGTACGCGCGATTCGCGACGAGATTAGTATTTTCTGTCGAGGAGATTTTACCTTCTTCTTGGGGGCCCCCGGGAATTCATTTTTCTCCTCCCTCTTTGTTGTGCGCTCCCTGTTTTCTTTTTAATGACACCCTTCTCTCTTTCTCTCTCTCTTTCGTTTATTAGGAACGTGGAAACACAGGTATTACGCGATTAAGCAAAGACTCCTCCCGAACGCGAGTAAACTCCAACCGAGCGAATTAGAGAATCACTCACGAATTGTCGTTCATATCGATATCGATTGTTTTTTTCTCCAAGGCTCGGTGCGCACTTTGCGACCGGATTTAATCGAGGATACCGAAACACCCATGGTCGTCTCGTGGGGAGAAACCGGGGAGATTAGTTGCGCGAACTACGCCGCTCGAGCGTTAGGGTTACACGCCGGGATGCGGTTTAACGAGAGCGATAGAAAAAAGCCGGAGAATGTTCTCGTGTTGAGTTACTGTTTCGACGCGTACGTCGAATTCGCGACGAGCTTTTACGAGGCGCTGTTCGAGTTGACCGATCACGTGATTGGATCGAGTTGCGATGAGGCGTATTTGGACGTCACGAATGGATTGAAGCTAGATGGTGTTAAAGAAGTAGGCATAGAGAGCGAGAACGCGAGCATCAGAGGAAAAGCGATGGCGAAGTTTATCCAAAAGCACGTCACCGAGAAGTGTAAATTGAAATGCTCCGTCGGCTCGGGGCCGAACAAGTTGGTCGCGAAATGTGCGACGTCAAAGTACGCGAAACCAAACGGCATGAGCGATAATCCTTTTTATTACGTTTCGGAAGAAAATGCTCGTGATTTTATGGCAAAGTTACCCGTGCAGGACCTCCCGGGGGTGGGACACGTTTTGTTCAGAAAATTGAGCGAAGAGAAGATTCGGACGTGCGCAGATTTGCAAGCGATTGAAGTGGGAAGCCAGCGATTTATGCAACTCGTGGATGCCGTAGGAGGCGATGTGGCGACTTATAACTTAATCCAAAAAGCCAAGGGAATAGACGAAACAGAGTGGATGCCAGATCCACCGCCGCAAACAACGAGCATGAAAATTTCGTGGGGCGTTCGCTTCGAAACCAAGGAAAGAGTTCTGGCAGTTTTAAAAGACATGTCAAAAGTTGTTTGCGACAGAGCTAAAATGTTGGGAGATCGCCGCGCAAAATCAATCACATTTGAAATCATGCTCTCGAAAGATGTAAAAAGCACTAAAAAGAAGGGTTTCTTAGGTCACGGCCCTTGTCACGAATACTCGAGATCGCAAAACTTGACCAACGCGACGAACGATTCAAAAGTTATCAACGAGAAAGTTCGAGCGATTTTAAACAAGTTAAACGAGGAAATTCATTTGGGCATCGAGACTATTCGCGGTTTATGCGTGAGGTTGCATTTTGAGAACACTACCGGGTCGCCTGAAAAGAATCCGAAGAAGCGGGTCGTCGGTTTACGAACGGACTATCGAGGCCCGGCGCAAGGTTTAATCGGCCCTCAATCGAAAGTTCACGTTCCAGATAAGACGCAACCAAGAGTGAACAGTTTGTTCATGCAGGTGCAAAAGAAACAGAAAGTAGCGAACGAAACATATAGTAATAAAGTAGAACCAGATAGACTGGACCACAGGAACAATAACAACGACATCAACAAGATCAAAGAAGACAACGGAGGAGAAAAAGTCAAAAAAACCGCGGTGCCTTTCTTCATCGAGAAAGAGTTCAAATCTATCGAGCAACTCTTCGCGTCGTATTCGCGCCGACTGGCCATTGAAATGCACCGCGTGCGCCAAAACGACGAATTCAAAGAAATCACGCGAGGTCAAGAGCAAATCGTCGCGGGTTTAGCGACCGCATGCGCCTACTCTTTGGCCGACCACGTCCGCTCCGCCGTCGGAACCATCCAGAAACACTACGTCTACAAAGAAGACATCGAAGCGTTCATCGAGCGAGTAAAAAACTTGACGAAGTGGCACGAGCGGATGATATCACGAGACGACGGCGTGCACTGTTTCGTCTCGGCGTGGAAAACGGCGTGCGACGAAGTCTATTAATAGCACAATGTAATGACGCGCGCATACTCACGCGTAGACATTTTTAGCGAGATCACAAGAAGAAGCGTTTTATAAATCGAAAAGACGACACAAAAAAATCAATCCAAAGACTCGCATCCCGAGCGTTTACTAAATGTTCCGCTCCGCGACGAAATACCTTTTCATCGCCTCGTCCTCTCTCTGTGTGCTCGGATACTTGCGAGATAAGAACATCGTCGTCATTAACTCTCGGAAGATTAAAAATTCCGAGGTTCGTAAGTGCGCGGAGATTTGCGTCGACTGGTCCGCGTGGCTCGAAACGAACAGGAAGTTCATCTGGAATCAGTTTTTCGACGCGCCTTCGTCGTCCTCGTCTTCGAAGTAAGAATCGACGATGATGAGCGAGAGAGTCGAGAAGCGATCAAACTCGGCTTCGCCTTTGAATAAACTCGGGAAGTCGATCGCGTTCGGGTGCGCGCTCGGTGTTCTCGTGAGTTTACTGAAACACCAGAGAGATGAAGGACACTTGAAGAGATCGAGAGTCGAACACGAGAGAGCGATGATGAGTTTTAACAGCGGTTCGAATGGGAAGAGTAATAGTAATAATAACAGGCGCATGGGGGATGCGGGTTTGAGGAGGAGTTCCGAGACTGGCGACGAAAGAGGTGTTCGGGGGCGAGAAGGAGAGAAGACGCCGTTTGAGCGGGAGGAAAATCAAGAAGAAGCGGTGATGGGTACGGTGTCGACGCAGATGAGTGGTAGTAGTAGTAGCAGCAGCGGCAGCAGCAGTAGTAGTAGTAGTACTCGTCGTTCGTCCTCGTCGTCGTCTTCTCTGCTCGCGAATATCAAACCGCTCACGGATACCTACCCGAACGCGTTCGCCTTGCCGTCCATGTCTGATGAACCGAACAAAGTGTGTGAACCGAAAACAATCAACAAGGACGCGTGGGGTTCTGCCAGAAGGTTGGACTTCTCCGTAGCTAAGACTGATACCAATTGGCCGCAGAATTGCGAAGGAGATTTAAAAGCCTTGTGCGAAGTCGTCAAGGAGATTGCGATTGATAGAGAAGTCTTGGCGGCGGTGGCGAATTCCGCCGCGCCAGGAATTTATAAGTTTGTCGATTCGATTAAATCCTTGGAAGTCACAAACTTTCTCGTCATATGCTTGGACGATATGTTGGAAAAGAACTTGAAAGATAAAGGAGTGGCGACGTATAGAGTGAAGAACGACGCGAGAGGGTCGCACAAAATCTCCGCGCAAAAGTTTGGCATCATAAAAGATTTCGTCAAAGTTGGGTGTTCCGTCTTATTGACAGATACGGACGTCGTGTACTTACAAAACCCATTTCCGTACTTATATCGCGATCACGATATCGAGTCTATGTCTGACGGGTGGGACAATCAAACCGCGAATGGGTTTCATCAAGTCATCGACGATGCGGCTATGGGAAGATCTGGACGCGCGCGAGTGAAAGCGTTTCGAGTTTCCGCGTTGAATTCTGGATTGTGGTACGTCGCCGCAACGGAAGCTTCGTATAGGCTCATGTCCATTATGGCGCATAGAATGGCGACGGAAGATTTGTGGGATCAAGCCGGCTATAATTTAGAATTATGGTTCGCCAGTCGAGATTGGCACCAAACGAGCGGCGCGACGGTTCGGGTGATGAATCCGTATTGTTTCTTAAACAGCAAAGTGATGTTTCGTATCGTGAGACATAAAAAGGAGTTGGCTAAAGATAGGCACAGACCAGTTGCTATGCACGCGAACTACCACACGGATAAAGAACGGAAAATGCAACTCGTCGATAAGTATTACAACCACGACGCGAACGTCGCGTCTTTAGAATGCACAGTTGGTTGTTCAGGAGAGTTAAAATCCATCGAGGAATTGGAAGGAAAGCATAAACACGCCGTTAACGATGGGATCATTGGTTCTAAGAATTGGAAGGAAGGTGCGCCTGCGGCATATTCCTCTCAGTGCGCGCCGATGAAAGACTGGTCTGGGAAAATTACCGATTTAGGACGCTCGTTACACGCGATTTCAAAAACACCGACACCACCGTCAAACGATGGCATATCCGTACAAATTGACGAAATATTATCCAGGAAAGGCGATGTTTTTAAAGGTGAACAGTCATCCGCCATAATCGTTTCGGCCAACGAGGACAACGCGGACCATTTGAAAGTCTTCCTCGAACGAGGCACGAAGAAATTAAAGGTGGACAAACGTGTCATTGTCGTCACAAATTCACCGAAAGCGGCGAATATTGCACGAACTGTCTCTGATAAAATATCCGTGTTGGAGTCGAGTAGTTACGAGGCGGCCATTCTGAAATGGATTGCCATGAAGCGACTGTTAGAGAATGGCGTGCACACGATTGCGATAGATCCGGAAACCGTGCTCATGCACGACCCGTCGACGTATTTTTATCGAGACGCGGACGTAGAAGCCATGTCGGACGGTTGGGACGATATGACCGCGTACGGCTACGACCACGTCGTCGATGACCCTCACATGGATTGGTCGAGATATTGTCACGGCGGACGCGCAGCGAGCAGAGACGACGGGTTTGCGAGATTTGAAGCGACGGAGGAATCGTTGGCGCTCGCGACGCGCGTCGCGAGGATACTCTTAGGCATGAAAGGCTCTTCATCCGCGGATATTGCAACCAGAGCACACGAAGCGTTCAATGAAGCGCTCGATTTGCCTGCCCACGGTGATTATGTCGGTCCTGGTGTCATCAAAAGGACGCTGAATTATTTATGCTTTGCAAACTCGAAGATGATTTATCGCTTCGCTAAGAAGGATGCAAAGGCGAAAAAGTTCATCCCAGTTGCCATACGCATGAGTTACCACTTGCGATTAAAAGAAACCGCGCAAAGAATGACAGACGCGTACAATTACTACGAGGAAATGAAGCAGAACAACGTCCTGGGTGCGAGCGCAAAAACGATTTCGAATTTCGAGCGATGGACGCACGGCGAAGGATTCGGCGAAGTCGCCGCTGATTCTAAAATCCTATGCAAATTACGAATGGTTTCTCCCACGGAAAGCACAGAAAGTTACTCAGAAAAAGCGCACGTGGCGTCTATATTATCCCAATTAGGCGAAAACGAACCGTTCTCCTGGGGTGGGGTCCCTGGTTTACGGTTCTTAGAACGCGGCGATTTAACTACGCCGTGGGGTAAAGGCAAGTGGGGGTTCATCGATAAAGGCAAAGGACGGCTCGACAGTGTGAGCGTTTTCGCCGAGTTTGCAGGCGCGAAACACTTGCTGACTTTTGAAAACATCGCGGAGAATAACGCGTTGCACGATGCGGTCTTCGTTTCCGAACGGTGCACGGACGGGGACCAAGTGATTGGAAGAGTAGTTGCGAAAGTTAGATAAAAAAAGGTTGTCAATAATAAAGTCCATACCCAGTCGTTGTTGTATATGCACAAAAATAATTTAAGTTTAGTAGTTTTGTTGGTTACCTTACTCTTATCTCAATCTCTCTCTCTCTTTCTTCTTCTCCATTCTTATCATTTACGCGCCTTTCTCTACCGCAGCTTTCAAAATCGCGCCAGATTCCGCCGCCGACTTCCCGGAGCACTCGTCGAGCAATACCTTTATGCCGGAGATGTCCAACTTGAGCATCAACTGATCCAAATCAAACTCCTCCGGCGCGCCTTCCGCCTCGTCGCGAATCGCTCTCATCGCTTTTCTCGTCTTTTGCATTTCCTTCTTTTCCGCCTCTTTCTTCTTCTTCGCCGCTGCCGCTGCTGCCTTCGCGTCCGCCGCCGCAGCTTCCGCGGCGGCTTTCGCCTCCGCCGCCGCAGCCTCGTTCTCCGCCTTAGAGCCGCCACCTTTACCACCCGAACCGCTCTTTTCCGCCTTCTTCGCCTCTCTCTCTGCCGCTTTTCTCTCCTTCTCCTTAATTACTCTCGGATCTAAGTTCTCCGCCGCTTCGAAAAACGCTCTCAACTTCACCGACTCTTCCTTCTTCTTCTCCTTCCTCTTCGTCTCGTTTTCCTTTTGCATTTGCCTCTTGTGGTACCTATCGTTCGCGGATTCCAAATCGTTCTCTTGGTCGTGCGGAAACTCTCTCCACGACTTGAACTTAGTCCATGAGACGTACATCTTCTTCACGTCCTCGTACGGCGCATCTTCGTCTTCGCAAATTACGTGTCCACCTTTGACTTCCGACCATCTCTCCAACTTTTGAAACGCCGGAATGAAGGTCGTAAACCACGTCTTCCCGGCTTTAACGCTCGTCGGCAAATCGTGTTTCGGCGCGTCTACGGAATCGTACTCTCTTCTTCTCTTATCATCCGACAACACCTCGTACGCGATCGCGACCGCTTTATACCTCTGCTCGATCGCTTCTTTTCCTTCTTCGTCCGCGCCGGCGATGCCGCACTTGTCCGGGTGCAACTTCATCGAATACTCCTGGAAATTCTCCTTAATTTGCTCCGTGGTCGCCAAATACCTCTCCACGGCTAAACCAATCGCCCCGTAATGATCTGGATACTCTTTCGATCCTTTCTTGATCGTTTTCTTCTTCTGAAACGCCGCAGATTTCATCAAATCCTCCACCGTTTCTTCCTCCTCTTCCTCTTCCTCTTCCTCGTCGTCGTCGTTTTGGAACGAACTCAACGAGTCTCGACCTCTCCCGGCTAATTTCGCCGCTCGCAAATACTTCTCGTCCGTCGGTTCTAGACCTAAAGATTGTCTCGCTTTCGCGTGGAAGTGTCTCCCTGCGGCTTCTTTCGTGTTCGACGCGCGAATGAACATTTGCGCGGTCGCGCCGGTGACTTCGCTCCCACCCGAAGGGACTTTCGTCTGGTCGTACTCCAGGCGTAAATTGATGTAATCCTGTCCTTCGCCATCGATGATGGCGGTGAAATCTTCGAACGACTCGATGTGCGAAAGCGTCGGTTTCGGTTTCTTCTGAAGCTGTTGGATGAGATTCATTGTATTCTACTCTGAATAGTGCGCGTGTGTGTGTATGTATTCGTATACTCTCAACGGATGATTGATTTTTCCTTCTTTTATCTTCTTTGCTTCGCGAGGGAAATCTTTCGCGCGCGTGCACGTGAAACTCAGACTATACACGCTCGAAAATTCCGTCGCGAGAACAGAGATCTCTCTTTCTCTCTCTTGTGAATGCGCGAGAGAAAGCGTGGACGTACTACCGTGACGTAGTATTAGAAAAGAGCGGGGAGATGATTTGTGGAGAAATCTTTAAAAGATGGCGGCGAACGTGTTTGTGCTCGAGAGCTTTTGTTGGTTTGTGGTGAATTTTGTTCTGCAAAAATGTGGTTTATCAGACAAAGACAGATGGTACTACTATTTTTAATCCTGAGATCTTACGACGAAGACGACGATAATGAAGAGGAATCAGAGAAATCATCGTCATCATCAAAGACGTCGGGTCTGTCGGGTTTGGGAGCGTGCAGTACTCCTCCTTCGTAAGACCAGCCTTCTGGGAGAGGACAGTTGTTGTCGAGGAGGTATTGTAAACATTCGGTTTGGTTGTTGTGGTGCGCTTCCCATACGGCGTCCTCGTCCCAAGGCGCTTTGGCGGTTTCGTGTAAGTACTTCAAACAGTCCAAGTGGGGGCCGTACGAGGCTGCACGCTCACACGCCAACGTGTCATATTTATCATACTTACGCTCAACAAGGTATTCGAGTATGTGGAGCTGACCCTTTCCAGCCGCCCAAACGGCAGTATACTCATCCCAAGGCACTTTCGCTTCTTCGTGTAAGTATTTGAGGCACTCGAGATGACCGAATTGGGCAGCAATTCCACACGCACTCTCATCGACAGGACACTCATTTGCAACGCAATACTTTAACATTTCCAGATTACCGTGCTCTGCGACCGCATTAATCGTCTCTCCATACCACTCACACTCTTTCTCCTCTCGTGCCCACTTGAGCAACTCGAGTTTATTCGTGTCAGCAACTTTCCAGCAGAAAGTTTTGCAGAAAGTTGTTTCGTCTTTGCGCCAGTGTCTCGGCCACAACGATTTATGCTCCCACGCAAACTCCAAAGTCGATATCGATGACATCTCTTTGACTTCAAACCTCTTTTTCAAATCACCCGCGCGAGATGATCTCTTAATCAACTTTCTCGTCTCTGTATTCACGTCGTACAAGAATTTCACATCCGTCCCATTCAATCTCGGAAGAACGTGCTTCTCCACGATGTCTCTGCACTCGCCGCCGTCCAACAAAGCGTCCCTGAACAATCGCCACAGCATCATCGGTTTCCTCTCGATATCGACCGCGACCTTCTCGAGCTTTCGGATCTGTTTTCTCGCTTTTTTTAGCCGCTCGTTTTCTTCTTCTGTCCTGTAGTCACACCGTTCGGAATTGTGCATCATCGTCTTTTGATGAAAAGCGCGGGTTCTCGATCTCTCTCTCTTCCCTATCGTTCGCCTTTTCTGCGCTCAAAAGTCGTTGCTTTACATGCGAGACATCATCTCTCTTCAACTGTTCTTTTTTAAGTTGTTTATGTTGCGCGTAAAAGCGTGTCTCTTTCACTCTCTCGAATTAATGAGGAGCACAAATGCTCTTGGATGTCTCGTTCAATTCCCCAAAAGTTCGATTCTATATTCCGCACAACAACAACAACAACAAAAACGCCTCGAGTTGAGGACGAGGAACGCGTGAAAGTGGAGCGCTGCTCTGTAAACGAGAGGTGCGCGCGAGTATTCACACGGATAAGTAAAAAAATGCCGAACCCGTTCGTGGTTTTAGCCACGGCTGGGTACGACCACACCATTCGATTTTGGGAAGCCACGCGAGGGGTGTGTTACCGGACGTTGCAACACCAAGACTCGCAAGTGAACAAACTGGAAATATCACCGGATAAGCAGATATTAGCCGCGGCTGGGAACCCGACGATTAAGATATTTGAAGTGAACGCGTCGAATCCGTCGCCGATATTAACGCACGAAGGACACCAAGGGAACGTGACTGCGATTGGGTTCGAAAGAGACGGGAGATGGATGTATTCCGGGTCGGACGACGGGACGGTGAAGTTATGGGACGCGAGGCAAGGATCGAGACACACGAGGGAGTACGAGTCGAGAGCGGCAGTGACGACGGTCGCGTTGCACCCGAACGGCGCGGAGTTGTTATCTGGAGACGCGAATGGGAATATTCGCGTGTGGGATTTGACGATGAACGCGTGTTCGTGCGAGTTAGTTCCAGAGGTTGGAGTAGCGGTGAGAAGCGTCAGCGTGGCGTCGGATGGGAGTTTAGTCGTCGCAGGAAACTCTACTGGGACGTGTTACGTGTGGCGGTTGCAAAAGGATGCAAAGACGACGGCGCATTTCGAACCGTTGCACAAGTTGAGAGCGCACCCGGACGAGTACGTGTTGAAGTGTTTGATTTCGCCAGACGTGAGGAGTTTAGCGACGACGAGTAGCGATAAGACGGTAAAATTATGGAATTTAGACGGGTTAGGATTAGAACGGACTTTGAAAGGGCACTCGAGGTGGGTGTGGGACTGCGTATTCAGCGTCGACGCGGCGTATTTAGTCACCGCCAGTAGCGACGGAAGCGCTCGACTTTGGGATTGCAGCAGCGGCGAAGCTATTCGCGTGTATAACGGACACCACAAAGCCGTGGTGTGTTGCGCGCTGAACGACTCCGCCGTGGATGCCACCACCGGGTGAGAGTAGGAATGCGCGCGTATATAAGTCGAATTGTAAATAATACTAATAATAATACTGTTGTACCACCATAAAAGCAAACTCGCGCGCTCTTGCATTTCGTTTTCAATTGCCCTTCTTTCGGGTGGGGGCGACATAAAAAATTGCCACGAGAGCAAAACACTCGCGAAAACAGAAGCACCCATCGGATCCGTCGAGCGCGAGTGCCGCGAAAGAGAGACGCGAGGACTAAAAACGAAGCGCGATTTTGAAGGCGCTTCTTCTCGAGCTTAAGCGAAGCCGAGGGAGAGAGAGAGAGAGAGAGAGAGAGAGACAACCGCCCCGCAGAATTCAAAACAATCGATACTTTTAAAAATGGCAAAGTCTTTCGGATGTTCCAAGTGCCGATATAGCAGAAACGGGTGCCAAAAGTGCCGAAATCCAGACGCGCAGTTTCAGCCGAAAGAGCTGACGAAAGAGGAAGAGGCGAAACGGATCGCGAGTTTAACCTCGTACGAGTTAGAGAGAGAGGTAGGGAACCAACGCGAGACATTTTTGACTCGAGTGACTGACACCTGACTTTCTCTTCTTCAATACTACTATTAAAATAAACAAACACTTCATTCACACTACAGGAAAACATCAAACGAAACAAGTTACGATTGGCGGCTTTAGATTTACCGAAACCAGTCGTCGCGAGCGCATCCAAAACGACATCGAATGCGCCAAAGAAGAGAAAACCAAAGGAACAGTTGGAACCGACGCGACGATCGGCGCGGGAGAAGTCGCAAAACGTAAACTACAACTTTGACGCCTACGATAAGGTGTTAAAAGCGGCGGAGAGAGCGTTTGAAGGGAAGAGCTCGTCGATGGGATACATAGATCCAAACTTAGACGAGAATTTGATGTCGTGCGAGGAATATTGCGAGAGCAAAGGGTTGAAGAATGGGTTAAAGATTGAGAGAGATTTTGAAGGGTGGGTGGAAGAGAAGACGTGCAAGGAGTTGAATTTTGCGCCGACGCAAGAGGAGCACTGGCAGAGGATGGGAGTGAGTGGCCCTAGAGAAGCGGTAGGAAGGATGGGGAAAGCGGCAAACGCGAAAGAGCATTCGAGGAAGTGTTTGCACACGAATCCGAACATGTATTTTTATCGACACTGCAAACCGGGGGAAGAGCCGAAGTGGGGACCTTGGGAGGAAGACGAGATTCAGTTGTTCTTGGAGACGGCGATAAAACACGGAGCAGGGGATAATTGGGGGTTATTTTCCTCGTACATTCCAGGGAGAGTTGGGTACTCGTGTAATCAAGCCTATCGTAGCATTATGTTGCCGAGAGGATTGATTTTAGACGACCATTATTTGATGACCGAGAGCGGCAAAACAATCATTAGGAAGAAAAGAACGGGATTGAAGAAATACACGTGTTGAAACAGTTCGTAGCACGTACAAATTCAGATGTAAAACTTATTCTAATCGTAGATTCGTAGCACTGTTACTATCTACACACAGGCACGATGTCGTTATGAACACGCGCACGATGTATGGGCGCTTCTTTCTCTTTGCGTTTCTTTCTCTTTGATACTTTTATGACTTAAGATATTAGCGACCTCTCGACAGAATCGAGGGTGCTCTTGTAGTAGCCTCTCGGCAGAGCCGAAGGTTTTCTTGACGTTCGAGCGATATAGAATTTGTAGTACTTCGCCACTCTGTTCTTCCTGAACGGTTTGGCACAGACTAACAAACACTCAAAACGTTGTTTTGCAGTCGCGCGTTAATATTGCGCTCTTCCAGCGATGGAGATATCAACGCGCTCGCAACTCTTACTTTCTCTCATCTCTTCAAAATCTCTTCTTTATGACTACACTCTCAAAATCGAAACTCTTTCGTACAGTAAACTCGAATCAGATGGTATCGTTCGACGACGCCTCGTTCTTCTTTTTTTTGTTCAACTGGGTATTTTTACTAAACCCGGCTCGGATCAGACTTGGCTCGCTCCGCTGTTGTCACGGAATAATAAAAAACGTATTCCGCGATACAAAGAGGTACTGTTTCTTTTACATCAATTCAAGTTGATGATTGTACAACAAAGAAACAGTATCAGCGCAATTTCCTCCGCGTCTCACTCAATCTTTCATTCTCGTTTACTTTCCTATTTCCTTCCTTCCTAAGAATACAATCCTCTCTCTAATTTTCCTTCTCTCCTCTTCCTCCTCCTCTTCTTCCTTCTTCTATATCTTTTATACAAACAATTTTCTAAATAACACTTTCTATAAACACGGATGATGGTGATGAATGTTGCAAAATTGTTATCGACAATACTTTGCCGGATCGATGTTCTGCGGGATTTGTTGAATCTCCGTCCCTAACTCTTGCTCAATTCTGAACAAGTTGAAGCGATCTTCGTATGTCACCAGGTTCACGGCGATACCCAAGTGACCGAATCGCCCGGATCTACCGACTCTGTGCAAATACGTCTCGCCAGATTTCGGAAAATCAAAGTTGATGACGACGTTCACGGATTGAATGTCGATACCTCGCGTGAACAAATCCGAGGAGACCAAGTTTCTGCACGATCCAGCTCTGAAATCGTGGAAGACTTTGTTCCGGTCGCCTTGTTGCATTTTCGCGTGGATGTAAAAGCACGAATAGCCAAGCTCGGTAATTTTCCTCGCGAGCAGTTCAACTCTGTTCACAGAGTTGCAAAAAATCATCGACTGATTGATTTGTAACTTCGAAAACAACGTGTTCAAGCAGTGCACTTTCTGTCTCTCTTCCACAAAGGCGTAATATTGCGTGATACCTTTCAAGGTCAACTCTTCCATCAAGTTAATGACGTAAGGCTTTCTGAGCCACTTGTCTTTGAACGATTTGACTGTAACCGGAAACGTCGCCGAGTACAACAAAATTTGTCGGTTCTTCGCGCAGAAATCAATAACTTGCGCGATGACTGGTTCAAACTCCGGCGCCAACAACTTATCGGCTTCATCCATGGCCAACATCGTGACGTTGGATAACTTCGCGACGCCTTTCCCGGCCAAATCGACCAAACGACCCGGCGTCGCCACGACGACGTGCACCGTTTGGTGCAAACGCATAATGTCGTCCTTCAAAGAGGTACCACCCGTCGTCACCATGACTTGCGTCCCCAAGTGCTTCCCGAGTTCTTTGCACACCTGCGCGGTTTGCAACGCCAATTCTCTCGTAGGGACCAAAATAACCGCTTGGATGATATTCTTCGTAGCATCCGTCTTTTCCAAAATTGGAATCGTAAACGCCGCGGTTTTACCCGTCCCGTTCTTCGCTCTCGCTAAAATATCTCTCCCAGTTAACGCGATCGGAATCGACTCTTCTTGAATCGGCGAAGGTCTTTCGAAGCCTTTCTCGAAAATGCCCATCAAAAGTTCTCTCTTCAAGAAATAATCCTCGAATTCGTTTCCTTTTGTCGCGGTCACATCTTCGGTTTGGTATCGCTCGTCGCGCGCTGGAGCTTTGATCTGGTCTTTCCAGTTATCTGGCGCTTGCGTTGGGACCAAGTTTGGACTGTGTTTCGATGATGATGAAAAGAGTTCTTCGGTTAGTTTTTTGTGTAATTGTCAAACGTCTCGAAGAGGAAGAGACGCGATGATATTAAGCGGAAGAGAAAGAGAGAATTATAACGAGAATCCGAAAACGCAAAACGCAAACCTCTCGCGACCGAGAGAACGTCTCTGAAACGAAAGAAACCCGCGAACGAAAAATATGTGCACTCACTCGTACGCGTTGTGCGCCGGGTACGACGCTTGCTGAGGCGGTTGTTGGCCACCAAAGTTCATTGTTTTCTCTTCTTAATTTTTTTGTGCGTTCCAAGAAGATTTTGTTTCTCTCTCGTTTCGCGCGAATTGACTTTGCCTCTCCTCAACTCCAAAAGCGGGAAAACAAAAGCGCTCTCTCTCTCTCTCTTTGCACTCAAAGAAATCGAGAACGAACGATCTCTTTGCGCGTGAATTTGGTGCAAGAACGCGTGAAATGTGTTCGCGTCTTCTTTCGCAAAGGGTAACGTGTTGTTCTTGTTGTTGGTAATGTTGTGCGGCAATTGTATCTAATTTTTTAATCGATCGAGAGAGAGAGAAAAAAAAATCGGAGGAAATCTCTTCTTTCTGCTTTGCGGCAGCCTTTTTTCTTTCCTCATTTTTACTACTAACGAACTCTTGGTGTTTTGTTGTTGTTGTTGTTGTTTCAGAGCAGCAGATGTGTGAATAAAAGAAAAATGGAGGAGGGAAAAGCAAAGAAGAAACGAGAACGAACGACGGCGTTTACGGAAGAAGAGGAAGAAGAAGGAGAAATTTTCCAACGAGACGACGCGATGAAGAAGAGGAAGAAGAAAATGAGGAAAAGCGATGATGATGATGATGATGATGACGCTGCTAATGCTGCCACTGTTTCCGATATATACGGCCCGAACGCCTCGGCAACGTTTCACTTCTTGGAGGAACACCGTCACCGGGTCCACTTACAAAAACTCTCCGATATTCTTGCATCCGTCGCGTGTCAATCGAGCGGGATAAATTGCGACTACGGGAGATTTACGAACAAACCACTGGTGAAGAAAATAGCCGTCGTGCTCGCGCCCGGGTTGGAACATAAGATGTACGTGGACACGTTCGGCGCGTTGCACTGCAAAAACATGAAGAGGATATTTAGGAATAGGATTGAGGGAGGTAAAGGAGGGAGTCAGTGCGTGGCGACGAAGAGTATGAATCCTACGGCGAAAGGCGCGACGCACGCGCGGTCGATTTTGTACAACGGCGGATGGGCGTCTGGAGCGGAGACGAAGAAGAAGAGGGAGGCGAAGTATAAGAACGACGAGGCCGCGCAGGCTTATAGGTTGGCAAAAGAGCAAGCGAAAGCAGCAGTCAAAGATGAAGGAGAAGCAGAAGAAGGTGATGATGATATCAATGGTGCTTTGAAGAAGACGGCAAAAAATGGAGGAAAGAACAACAAAACGAGTACGACGACGACGAATAACGAACGAGTAACGACGGAGACGAAATTGTTGCAATTTTTACGAGACGCACCGAGGAAGCTCTCGGTAAAAAGCGCGACATTGACGGCGGAAGATATGGCGGATATGAGATACCCGTTACAGACGTTGATAAAAAAGAAAGAAAAAGAAGAAGAAGAAGTGCTGAAACTTCCAGAGGGAGGATTCGTGTGCAC
>Ga0115555_1001663_pt1 | contig 15212 bp, 10 predicted proteins | sample COGITO_mtgs_1104_2_FD_87285 | JGI IMG/M metagenome (GOLD analysis project Ga0115555, IMG submission 87285) | Pelagic marine microbial communities from North Sea - COGITO_mtgs_110407 | ecosystem: Environmental > Aquatic > Marine > Epipelagic | place: Germany:Helgoland, sampling site Kabeltonne... | reverse complement strand
TCCCGTTCCTTGCCTTGTTCCCCCCCCCCCACACCCCCACCCCAGAATCCAGCCGAGCGTCCTGCACACGCCGTTCTCGTCCATCCCCCCCGGTTCCCCCTGCGGTCCCCGCCCCCGCGACACCACCACCTCCTCCTCCTCCGACGACGACGACCCCTCCAGCTTCTTCGGAAGCTTCGACCACGGCGACCTAACGGACCCAACCAAGTACGTCAACACACCCAACCAGCTACGGTGGAGTCCCATCCCCCCCGGCGTGGTCCGATCGTCGTCGTCGTCGTCGTCGGGCAGGACGTTCGTCGACGGCATCATAACGATGATGGGACAGGGTAGCCCCTCGTCGAAGAGCGGCCTGGCGATCCACATGTACGCGTTCGGTAAAAGCATGGAGGACGAGGCGATGCAAAACGCCGACGGGGACTTTCTCCTTGTGCCCCAGAGGGGGGAGCTGGTCATCACCACGGAGTGCGGGGTGCTGGAGGTTCCGCCGAGGCACATTGCGGTCATCCCGAGGGGGATCGTCTTCAAGGTCGCCCTGAAGAAGCCGGAGGGATCCCACGAGGCATCCGACAACGACGGAGGTGTGGGCGAAGAAGACGGCGCCGTCGGGTACATCCTGGAGACTTTCAAGGGCCACTTTGAGCTCCCTTCCCTGGGTCCCATCGGTTCCAACGGCCTCGCGAACCCCCGCGACTTCGAGTACCCCGTCGCCTCCTTCGACCGGGGCTACGCCGACGTGAAGTCCTACACCCTCTACAACAAGTTCGGGGGGGAGATGTTCCGAAGCTCCCGCGCCGGCACGCCGTTCAACGTGGTGGCGTGGCACGGGAACTACGCCCCGTACAGGTACGACCTGGAGAAGTTCTGCTGCGTGAACTCCGTGACGTTCGACCACCCGGACCCGTCCATCTACACGGTGCTTACGGTGAAGTCTGACACCCCGGGTACCGCCACGGCGGACTTTGTCATATTTCCCCCCAGGTGGATGGTGATGGAGGGGACCTTCCGCCCGCCCTGGTACCACAGGAACACCATGACGGAGTTCATGGGTATGGTGTACGGGAAGTACGACGCGAAGGAGGGTTTCAGGGCGGGGGGTTGCAGCCTGCACAGCTGCATGACGCCGCACGGTCCGGACGCTCCCACGTTCGACAAGGCCAGCAACGCCCAACTGAAGCCGGAGTACTTCGACGGGGGGCTCGCGTTCATGTTCGAGACGAGCGTTACCATGAGGGTCAATAAGGACGCCATGGGGGCGCCCTGGCGGGACAAAGACTACTTCAAGTGCTGGGAGGGGATACCCCCGGCGGAAATTGGGAAGGAGGAGGAGGAGGAGGAGGAGAAGGAGAAGGAGGAGCAGGGGAAGAACAAAAAACCCAGACATAAATAAACATACAAGACAGAGGTGAAACTGGAGTGAACTGCTGAACTTTGTTTTTATTTTTCAGTTATTATTTATAAATTGCTCTTTCCCGGATTCCGGCTTATAAGTATAATAAGTCTCAAATAAAAGTCAACGTAGATGACAACATCGCTCTGAAGGATTTTGACAGAGAAGATGACGGAGGCGTATTGTTCGACGAGGGTTGGAAACGCCTAATCACGGAATTTGCGCGGGCGTCAAGGGGCGGTGTGGAACCCCTCAGGTTCCACTGGACGCGCATGGACAAGCGCCCCCATATGCTACCTTGCAGCGACTACCATCGTGCTCACGCAGCCGTCCTCGGCTGCGGTTGAGAGGGGTCTTTTTCCCTGCTGAGGATGATGTTCGATGAAAGGCAGCGGAGAACGCTGGAGGATGGGATCGCGCTGGTCATGAAGCTAGCGTACAATGCTAAGATGTATTGGATGATAGAATGAGCCGGGAGACGACGGGGTTGTTGAAGTTTAAAATGCCGATTTGACTTTAAGTTGACTTGAGACTTGAAGGAAATAATTAATTCTTTTTTCAGGCCGGGTGTATACAGGGAATTAAATTTCAGGAGTTATTTAAGAATGCATGCTCGAATGCCTTCCTAAAGGTTTACCCTCGGATTGTCGGATTTCGAGATTTTTTACCAGCCGGAACAGAGTTACCATCTTAATCCCAGAAATGACATTCCAAGAAAGAACTTACCGATAAAACAATGGCTGCATTGTGTCTTCCAACTACACTCTGTGACGGAATCTACAACTGAAACCATCAAAGTATACTGCCCCCCTCCAGCAAACCAACTCCTGGTGTTTTCCCTTGCCCTTGCCCTTGCCCTTGCCCTTGCCAAAAAAGTGAAATACACTTCTCCCCTCCTGAAACTTGGCCCGGTCACCTATCCTCGGTCCACGCGAGTGAAATAGCCCGATGAATCACCTGCTCAACCTGCTGGCACCCAACAGGACGAAAATTGCTGTTCAGAGTGTACATACGGCGGAGAACATCATAGAGATCCAGGCCGGTTCCCTTTCCGGTCCCGCCTCTAAGGATTCTTTGGATGCAGGCGCGGATTCGTCGAGTGGACGAGCTGAACCAGGACAAGACGGTGATAATAATAAGAATAATAATAATAACCCTAACCCTAACCCTGATAATATTAATATTACTGATGATCCCACGACAGACTTCAGCAATCCCCCAATTTTGAAGGAATCGTCCGCTCTCAACACTGTCTCCAAGGCGTTCAAGGCGTTTATCGGAATGGAGACCAAGGCGCCTGTATTCATAGCGAAGATTGACCTTGAGAAGGAGGACGAAAGGGAGAAGGGGTATTCGGAGACCGGGTCGGAGTCGGTCGGCAATAGCAAGCGGAATAGGGACACGATGACCAAGGAGGACCTCGACCGGTACAAGCTGCTGGAGGTGACCTCGACCAAGCCGAACGGGGAGAGTGTCGTGAGGCACACGTACGAAAGCGAGACCAACGTCTACGTGCCCGGGGAAAGCATCTTGAAGAGTGGCAGTAGCTACAGGCAGTCCAAGGGCATAAGTGGAGGAGTAGATACAACGGGTGGGACCCCCCCGAGGGGGGGCGGAGATGAGGGAAATGGACAGACTGAAAATATTATTGGATGGCGATCAAGGAGAAGAATGTCCTTGCAAGACGTCATGAACCCTGATGTTGAAGATATCATTGACCTAAATAGTAACCGAAGCGAAGAGGACAAGAAGAATATGGGAGGTGATTTATTGTATGAGATGCGAAAGGCTTTTATGGATGGCGATACGGCAGAGGAGCAAGAAAAGAATATCCAAGACGCCGTTGCTAGCGCTGCAGGTATGAAGGCCAAGTTTCTGGGGGCCCAGACTGAGGGTGAATCGGCCCATGTAGACATTGACGGATGCAGTTTCCGGTCTCTCCAATTGACCTCGTCTACCGATAATGCCGACCAAGATTTTAACAAGATGCCGGACGAGCGAAAGACGAGGCTTCGGATTCACCCATCACTGATAGTAACTGTCGTGGAGAACTGGCTCAACGAGGATAAAGAGGATGGTACACCCGTAGTAGAAGGCGACATTTGGTGGAACAAGGAAGAAATTGCAACATTCAGAGAGGCTGCTGAGAAGCATACGTTCGATTCGGACCTCAAGGACGCACAGGAGAACCTGATTGCAATGGGAAAAAGGAGGAAGACCAACGATATTGACAAACAAATCATGGAGATCATGGAAAAAAAGGGCCTTGGAAACAGCTTAGATAGTCGTAAACTCGCCAGGGCCGGCGAAGAGAAGATGGTGCGGAAACCGAGCAAGGCCGCAGGCGTCTGGGAGGAAAAGACGGGGGGCAGCGAAGGGATAAGTAAGGTTTTCTTCATGGGTGAGGACGGCGTCGCCAACTTTGAGAGGGAAGAGGATGCAGCTGAGGACAGGACATGGGAGAGGAAGAGCAGGAGAAGCCGCTACGAACAGCGAAGTAGGGGCCGGGAACTGCGTCAAAAGCAGACTGCGCTTGTTACTCAACGGCAATACGACAGGAGAGACAGGGAAGAGAGTGCTGGCAGTGCTGGCAGTAGCAGAAATGACTCAGGAGATTTCGACTTGCTGAACATCGCCAACAGTGTCAAAGCGGAGGCTGTCGCGGCTTGTCTCAGCGCAGACCTTTGATGTGCTCAACGCAGACCTTTAATGCGCTCAACGCAGACCTAATATGAATTTTGCAGCTATAATTTTTTTTGGCAGTGGGAAGATATGGAGAGTTATTGGGGAAGATGAGTAGTTCTTCACATTCGTCCACTGAAGGTTCCACACAAAGAAAGTACTTGTTCCGTTATTTTTTGCTTTGATGAAGTGTTTAAGGTAATGACTACTCCTATCGACGCTTTTTTCGAGGGAAATCGGACTAATGATGACACAAAAAAGTATTAAAACACAGAAAGCAAACCAGTAAGTGAATGACGCTCGTTTTTGTGTGCAATTTCCCATTTTGATTTATTTTATTTGTATCACTGCAATCCTCCTAATTGTCTGCGGCCATAACCTCACTTTAAGAGCATTCCAGGGGATTTTTGTCTGTGGTAGATTCCTACCCACCAGAATTCGTGAATCGAAACTTACTTGCCTTAACAGCACCCATAAACACTTTTACACAATGATTAGAAGCCCTAGCATGCGAGTGGCCGCTCGTATTGTCAAGAAGACGGTCAATTCTTCCAACCTTGGTATCTCTGCCGCAGACACGGGATTTGTCAAAGCCACTCCTCTGGTGACAGCCTCTAAAGAGGGTACCAAGATGGACTTTAAGATTTCTGGGAGTCTCTTGAGCAAGCTCAACAAAGCCGACGTCACCAGTCTCACCCGGTCTAGTGGCACTGGTCCTCAACCCCTTCCCTAGCAGCCCTACAGAGAGTGAATGCTTGAGGGGTTGTTGGACTAGTGTACTCGGCTTTTTGTGGAATTGCGCTTATAATGATTAATAAAAGAGGCGCAATGGGCCCTTTGAAGAATGAAGTATCACATCTTGTTCCCAATATATGTCAAAAATGTTTGCTTTCATGAGGTAAATCCTTTACACCCAATCAAACTCCGTTCGAAAGTCATCAGGCGGCTGGCTGGGCGGGAATCACTGGTCAAATTGCTCTCTCCATTAAATTTCATCCAAATTTTCTCTCTCTCTTCTTTTTCCATTCAACTACTGTCTTTCGACCAACGTTATCAAATTTGGGCTATTTAAAAACCGCGCTGTAGCAAGCTTTCACGTTCTTCTTCTTCCAATTTCTCACTCCGGTCCTTTGTGGTGCAAGTGTTTTTGTTTTGTTAGAGAGGACGAGCATAGGTGTATGCGTTGCCGTAGTGTATGTTGCTTTGCTCACCTTGATCCGTCGTCGCCGTCGCACCTCCTTCTCGGTTGCACTGTCGATGCGCTGCACTACTGGGTCAACAAAACCATGTTGAGTATGACCCATCTTTTCCTTGAGCTGAGTTTGTTTCAACTGCATTATGGTTGTTACAAAGAGCTGGGCGTTCTCGGCACTTTCGAAGCCGACCAAACGATTTTTGTGGTACGTATTTATCTTGACAACATTCGTTCCGTTTCGTTCGGCAATGAATTTGTCGATGAAGTCATCGACTCCACCCCCCACAACAACGGCAGCAGAAATCACCTCCTCAACACACATTGGTGTTCCTTTGTTCTTTAATCGCATTTCTTCCCCGTTAACTGTGCAGAGCTCCCCGGAATCAATCGGAGCGAGAAAGTATATAAATGCACTCAAAACAATAACTACCCGCGACTTCTCCGTGACCAAACAAGAAAGGACTCGCCTCGCGAATTGTTCACTGAACCAGTCGGAAAGAAATCGGACAGCTAACTCCCCAATTGAACCGATCGAAAACTTTCTGCATCGACCGACAAATGATGGTGAAGCCTGGAGAATTGCAGACGGGTTTGTTCCTCCTGCCATTTGCAGTTCTTCGATTGCAAGGGGAGGAATCGGAAGGATTTATGAGAGATTCTAAAATTGAGAAGGGACCCCTTGCCAAGCACAATTTTCTTTTCGCTTGATGATATCTCTGGAGTGGTGGCTTCCTCCTAGGTGTATACTCTGATTTGATCTTCAAAAAAAAAGCGTTAGGGTTAAAGGCAAAAAATGGATGTGGAAGTCGCCCTCGTCGACACCACCATTCTTCCACAAATGGAAATACACCTTCAAACGTTATCAGATTACATAAAGGATAGCCAATATTTATCATAGTTTGTCCTCTGTCGCGACCCCTCCTTGATCGGAAAATAATTAATTTGCCCGAAGGCACCAACCCTCCCTCCAGTGTTTTCCCATCCACCCAGAATGTCGTCTCTCTCAAGGCAGCTGGCCAGCCTAACAGCGAACAGCCCGATTCTTGCGGCTTCCGCGACACAAAAGCCTTCTATTCTGCATGCCGCCTCCGCTGCCTCTGACATTCCCCTCACTCTTCTTCGAGATCGCGCCGTCTCGTCCCTCTCCAAAATAAAAGACTTTGCAAACCTGGATAATGATGTTCCCTTGACCTCTGCCTTATCCACAATTTTGTCCCCTGGATCTCTAAACTATGATCCGGCCAGATCTGACTCTGAGACGGTAAACTCAACGAACAATAAAATCTCCCAACTCCTCCGCACATTGCTAGGCCTTGGGATCCCTTCTCTTTCCAACACAAATACTCAGCTATGCACAAATTTTCTCAACGTGATTGAGTATCTAATTCGGCGATATGATATTCACCGAGGTGGTAGTAGCAGTAGCAAGGCTGCCCGGGACGAAACAATACGATTGATGCTCCCGATGCATGACTCCATCTACTTCCGGCGTTTTATCTCTCTTTGTGGTGATGATGGTCTGTCCAATGGGGTTTACGGGTTTCTCCGCGGTTATGGTGTTGGCGGGGGGAAACAAACGAAACAAGTGAGCGACACTGCCGGTGGTGGTGTGAAATTTGAATTGCTTTGTCAGCAAGGTGGCGAGGAATATTTGCGGCTGATGCTTGATGCTGTTGAGACTTGTGCAACTGTGTATTACATTACTTCGGGTCTTTCGGCCAGGCAGAAGCTTGATGGCGGTGCCCTCTTGACAACGATCCCAACGACGACCCCTCCGCCAGGGTTTACGAAGGCAACTTCTTTCTACTCCTTCATTGTTCTTCGGTCTCTGCGGGCTATCAGCTCGAAATCGAGCACCAGCTCCCTTCCGGAGGGCTTGATCCGCACCATCTTGCCGTCTATCGTCAGGATGGTGAGCTACAGGGTAGATGTGAAAGGTGATGGCGGCGAAGGTGGCAACAGGTGAGCACAAAGCACAAGCAAGTCAAAAACAAGCCGAATTATTCTCGTTTCCACTTAAAAAACTAACAAACTATCTTCTATTTCCCCAACTCTCTCGATTAAAAAATATACTTACAGAAACCTGCCCTACAATCCAACTCCCCATCTGACATTTTCTCCTTACAGCTATACGCCTTACCACACGTCGACGCCTCCGCACCTGGCGTACCTTCTTCTCTCCACCCTGGCTACTATCACTCCCCTCTCACCTTCTGTAAAGGAGGTCGCGACTCTTGCAATTGTGGAGGGCGCTGTTGAGTGCCAGAAAGAAGCATTTCTGAATCGAGTGGATACAAAGGAATGCTTGGATCAAGGGTGTGATGCTCTTCTCGGTGTGATCGGAGTGGTTGTGGGGGGGTCAAAACATGATCCCGATGGCAGCAATTTACTGCCGCTCAAGACATTCAAAATTCTTCGCAAGTGGAACCTTCTACCCGTCGCAATGTCGAGCCTGCTAAACAGCGACGACGTGCTTCCCCCAATCGTTTCATTTTTTTTCGCCTTTCTGCATCGATGCTGCGACGTCCTCCTCTTGGATCCAAAGGGAGGTGGGCGAATCAGAGCACTCATAGAGGTTCTCTGCAAGGAGGATAATCTGAAAAAACTCTGGAATGCGGAGAGTAACTCTCTGACTCTCATCGAGGACGGTGTGCGCCGGTTGATCACTGGTCTAAATGCGAATTTCGTTGAAGGCAATTCTACAGAAAGAGGTGTAAGGGAGAACATCGAGAGGGTTTTGGAGAGCTTTTTGGGAGTCGACAAACGGGGGGTGGAGCGAGGATGCGCTCATATCATCAACTCCCTCTCTTCCCCCCACGACTCACTTCTTGCCTTTGTTGAAGCACTCATTCCCTCGTCAGCACTCTCGCTCTCTCACCCGTCTCCCCAACGTCGCCTCTCTGCTGTTTCGAGACTGACTGACGCGCACACCTTGTGGGAGGTGTTCCTCGAGGAAGAGGACGTTTCTGTTTGTATCACAGCAGGAGAGAAGCTTTTGGAGCACGACGGAGCCAGGCATGTTGACGGTATTGTTTCATGTCTCGTTTCTGGCCTAGAGCGATGGGGGCTGGCTGGTTCTTCTGAAGAGGGGGGCAAGGGGAATTTTTTCAGCAACCGCTTCCGGCGGCTTAAAAAGGAACGCAAAAAGAAGAAGAAACTTGAGGGGAGCAGGAAGGAGGACGACAGCGGGAGCAGTACCAACAAAAATAAATTTTCTCGCTGTGTGTCTGCGTCCGAAATAGATGATCTCGTCAAGCTGAACATTATTGCTCTGAAACTCTGCAGGAACGTCTCTGACGAGAAGATCTCCCAGCTCGTGACTCGGCACCTTTCCACGTCGCCAGCAAAGGATGCTCCTCACCTTGTGCCATTTACTACCGCCTCAAAATCCGACTTTTTCACGGATAAACATCAGTCTACGATTGGTGATGCTGCAACGGAGGCCGGCGTTAGGGTTTCAAGTTGGGAAGGCTGGAGCGAACGAGGTCGCTGGGGGCTGCTGATGAACTATGATGAAGTTACTGCCTCTCCGTCATCTTCTCAGAATCCTTCTTTGACCATGGAGACAGAGACGGAGACATCCTTAAAGAAGCTCAAGGTATCCGAGATTCGCGACCTGCTTTCCGATCGTTTTGGATCTACTCTGACTAAGGGGGTAGTGAAGGGCAAACTCATCGAAACCTATTTGTCTCTTCAGAGTAACCTCTTCGAAACGAACACCACCAGCAATGTTGCTGGCTCATCCGACAAAAATGAGTCCAACAGTGAAGACGACAAAACCTCCCTCTTCCTCTCCCTCCTTTCCTCGCCCAATTTGACTAAGCCGCAGCTAAACTTCCTCAAGAACGCCTTCATGCAGTTACCTCTTCACCGCCAGAACAATCACCAGATCCACACATCACTGCTGTTACTCTCCTCTCCTACGACGCACTCGAAATTCACAGTTCCGGTGATTTCTGGTGTGTTTGCGGATTCGGCGGACGAGGGCGTCACTCAATTTTTGTGCTTGGCGAATATTCATGAAGATGAGCTCGTTTCTCAGCGAGGTGAGTACATGCCCTATTTAGATAACACACATTTATTTACACTGCGCCCGTTTAAGTATCTAAACCAACCATCAACCACACCCCGCCGCAGCCGTAAACATTGCCGAGCTCCTGATCAGCGGCGAGAACACAGACTTAAATAAACCATTGCCCTCCGTTGTTTTTGTTCAAGCTCTCTCACTCTTGAGGTCTCCCCACCGGCAGGTTCGGGTCGCTGCCCTCTCCTTCCTTTCTACCTACAGCACCTATTCTCGCCATGAGAACCAGGAAAACAGCAAATTTTTCTGTCAGATGGCGTCAATGGCTTCGACCGGTGATCGGATGGAGTTTGAGAACGATCCAACTTCCGCGCTCCCCCGGTTTATCTGTCAGACATTCAGCACTATTAATGAGAAGAAGAGAAAGGTTCTTCGACAAGTGTTGCTTGACGTCGTGTGCTCATCGATAAGTGTTTGTGAGCGAACTGCTGCAAATCTGCTTTTCGCGTTTGAAGTAGCCGGTGGGAGTGACGACAATCTCTTCCCACTCACTCAGCGGTGGGATATCTGCGGATTGAAGGGGTTCGAAAAAATATCATCCGAAGCGAGTCCCGACGAAAAGTTGCTCGAAGTCACCATTAGGATGCTGAGAGGGATCGCGGGAGACGGATCCGGCACAGTTGAGCTAGGAATGTCTGATAGATCGTCAAACAAACGCGGCCGGTCGTATTCTGTCTCCGACGCGAATTACGTGTTCCCACTTCCAACTTCGATGTACGAGTGCATATCCCGGTCCCTCTCACGGGTCGAGAACCGACGCGACGCACTGCGAGATGGCGTTATAAGTCAGGTTATCGAGAGGGTTTCCTGGGGCAGGAATGTATTTGAAAGGGTGGACGAAAGTGTCAAGATGGAAATTGCAGACAAACTGCTTGTTCTCAAGACGACGGTTGGTGTTGGAGCGGCCGGAAACGCCTTTTTGGGACTGCCGCTGAACATCGGAATTGTTCTCAGACTACTAGAGAATACTCCCGCCGACGATCTAGCACGAATTGCTATGCTGGCAGACTATGTGAAAGGGAGCTACCAAGATGTTGTAGGTAGTGGTGCAAAGGAATGCGATCAGGTTATCAGAGCGATGTTTGGGTTTTTAGCGGATGTCACCGCTGACGATGACAACGCCGACAGCATCGAGTACTGTAAATACTGCATAATGGACGCGCTGCTGTCCGTTTGCACCCAAAAAACGAACAATAGCTCAAAACCGTCAAAGCAGTACCAGAAGACATTCAGCGACTACGCCTCACTCTTGGTCAGCAACATCAAAGACAACTTGACCTCCTCACGATCGCGTTCGGTTGCCTTGAAGCTTCTCTCCCGTTGCTGTTATCTATCGCCGTCCTCTGTGGCCAAGATTTTGCTCCACGCTATTCAAGTTATGTCGGTTGGCGAAGGTGTGGATGATACAGCCACGATCACACAGACTGCTGAAGCTTTTAATGCCATTGTGCCCGCATATTGCAGAAGTGGCAAAATCGCCGGTGTCTCCCTGATCACTTTACTCACCACCTTCGTAGACCAGTTTGGTGAAATTACGCCTTTTTTGCGCACGACATTTTATAACAGCGTCGTGAACAGTTTGATTGCCGTCAAGAAGCACTCTGCGGTTGGTCCAGTTGTAGTCTGCCTAATTTCCAAGGTGTCGTCTGAAGAGGGTATCAATATGGTCGATTTTTGCTCTGGACTCATGCAGAGGGCACCAACTTCTGAGCAGGTGAGTAAAGAGACAATCACTCATGAGTGAGCCGATTGCTCAAGAGATCGCCCAACCAAACGCGCAAATGACGAACCATTTACTTAATCTTTTCTGAGAGTGGGCTAGACACCCGCACAAAGCTCCGGCTGAAAATCTGACTGTACGATGCGCCTGATGGTGAAGACGACAGCAATTGTTGTTACTTTTTATGTAAGCTATAACAATCTCTAACACATCTCAACCTTAGGTTCACGGAATGCTTCACCTGCTGAAATACACTACCAAGCTTCTGGACCACCTGAGCAACCGCCCTACTGAAGACGAAGATGATGAAGATCAAGATCAAGATGAAGATGAAAAACAGGAATCCACCAGTAACAGCAATCTGGCCCATATCGACATGTCTATTTCCCTGGACGAACTCCTCACCCTCAACGATAACGGTGACAAGAAGAAGCTTATGTTCACAACTGCCAACCTAATAAACCTCGTCAGGAAGCACCTTAGTGCTGAGAAGACAAAAATAATATTGCAGCACACAAAAAGCGCCCAGAACTCGTTTCTGGAGCTTTTTGGGGGCTTTCTTCACCTTTCCACCGAGCACCAACAGAAGGGACTGTTTTGGGACGAAGTTCCCAACGTTGCCATGGACTGTGTCTTGAGCATCCTCGAGCTCCTCTCCATGCCTAACTTTTTGTCCGCGGTAAAGTTGATCATTACAGCGGCAAATGATGTTTCTCCGCGCCTTCGCCGAAATATCTTGATCCTACTCGGAGAGCGGGTGAGCTCGGTCAATGCGAATGACACGGAGAGTATTCTAAACGTGGAGTTAATCGGTGAACTTGTCGAGATTGTGAAAAGTAGTGGAGATTTTTTCGTAAAGCAAGCAGGAGTGATCGGTATCGAGAGGCTGGCTAAAAATCTGCAGCTCAGGAATGGAGAAGAGGCGGCATTTTTGCCGGCGCTAAGCATGAGCATTGAGGTGTATGCGAGTGGGGAGGAGCAGCTTCAGGCCGTGTGCAGTTTATGTATAGGCGAGTTGCTCAGGCGTTTGGGTTTGAGGGCGCTTCCCTCTTTGTCCAAGCTTATGGAGACCGTGCTGGATGGAGAGTTGCAACGTAGCGCGGTAATGGTTCTGTTGAGTGTCAGTGACAATCTGGGCAACTTCCTTGGCCCCTACCTGAAGCGCCTTATTTCTGCCGATGTTCTATTCGACGATGGCAATGACGGTGGTCATTATGATGGCGATGGTGACGATGGCGACGTTGAAATGAACAAAAACAGCGAGAACGACAGTATCAGCGCTCGACTGCTTGTAAGTTTGGCAAAAAATGTGAAGACCAGAATACTGCTCGAGCACTACGCTGGCACAATAAAAACAATGATCCAGCAAAAATGCTACCGATCACTCGCCAAATGCCTGAAATTCTTCCAGATGGCGATTGACTATTCAACGCGCGCAGACCTCACCCCGTTTATTAATAATGTAGCTGAGGGCTTGTTCAGCGCGTACGATGGCGTTGTAGAGGACGAAAATGAAGACCTTCTTGTCACAGTAAATGCGGCATTCCTGAGCGTGGTGATGAAAGGGTCAGAAAAGCAGCTCAAAAAACTCTTCGCGAAGCTGCACTTTTGGAGCGAAGAGGACAAGAGCGAATACAAGAGCTATGTTTTCTGGAGTGCGAGCTGCGAGTTGAGTCGAGAGCTTCGGGGGATCTTCCTAGGTTGCTTATCTGTTTGTTTTGATGAGGGTGTAAGTTTGCTCAACGCTGGGAGGAAGCGGTTGGGGGATAGCAACGGAAAGAAACGGAAACGAGCTGGGCAGACAGAGACAAAGTACTTGCGCGTACTTTTGAATACTCTAACTCACTGCTTTCGGTCTGATGGTGAGGGTGGTGGTCATTTTGTAAGGGTCGACGAAGGCAGGCGTTATTTCAGCGCCCTGAAGGAACTCGGGGGGTTGTTGAAGACCGGCTGTGGAGGAAGCGACCTCGTAGATTGTCTTTGCGCTCTTGTCATAGCCGTGGGCGAAGAAAAGTACTGGAAATCTCTCTCTCACTATTTGATTGAGGTGGTTGGCGGCGACAACTTGGATTTGAAGGTGTTGGGGCTGGATCTATTAACTGCTGTGTTAACTGCGCTAGGGGAGGAATATGTCGTCCTGTTACCCGAGTTGTTACCGTGTCTGAGCGAGTGCTTGGAAGATGTTAAACAGGTCGAAATAATGAAGAAGGCTAGAGGTATCATCGAAATCGCTGAAAAATTGAGTGGGGAGTCCTTCAGCACATACTTATGATTATGATATAATGAAAATGAATGAGATGAAAATGAGGTTTCTTTGTCGTAAACCGCTTCCACATTTGCCATTTGTACTTCGTACACTACAAGAATCACTTACACTCCCTAATGGCTCAGTGCCGCCGCCTTTTTCTCCTCAAGCTTCTGGATCTTGCCAGTATCCATGAACTCCTTCATTTTTTCTGCTGTTCCCTTACCAATGTCTTTTACCTTTGTCTTATTCTTACCCAATCCCAACGCGTTCTCGCTCGTAATAAGGTATTCGAGTTCTGAAATAGCCTTCATAGCTTTCTTGTAGGTATTACCAGCATTTGCATTGCCTTCTTTGTAGTAAAAGCTCGCCAGCTGGCTCAGGCATCCGTAGATAGGTCCGTTTTCGGCGACCTTGCAACTAGCGGCGTAGTTGTCCCCAACGGCTGTCTCCTGCTCGACCGTCTTCGCGATACCGAAATCAGCGGCGCACAAGTTCAGGAGCTCGTTCGGGGTCGCCCCTGGGTTTTGGAGGAACAGTTTTCCAACCAAAGGGCGGGCCTCTGAGTCGTCTGCGGGCAATTTGATGTTACTGTCTCGACAGGCCTGTAAAAGGCGTGAGGAGGCTTCCTTTTTGTCACCCATCGTTGATAGGTCAAGATCGTCGAAATTTATGTTCGACGTCAGCTTTCCGCCCTTCTCTTGACTGAATTTGCCCTGTCCCGCTTCGTAAGCCGCCTTGTTCTCGGCAGATATGGTCTCACTCTCTTCGTCTGAGGGCTTCTTGGAAATAAAGGGAAGGCGGGTCGGGTTCTTGAAAGTCAAGCCACACTGTACAAATGCCTGCACGTCCTCGTTGAAGTTACCTTTGCAATAGTGCACGTACGGTTCCTCCAGTTGCTCTCCCTTTTCGTCCATTGTCTTAAGCTCAACCTTCCCACCACAATCATTGCATCTGCTGAGGCGACCGTGCATGGCACAATCCATGACCTTGAGCACGAGGGTTTCTTTCTTTCCGGCAAGCTTCTGGTCGTTCCAGCGAAGAATGTCCTTCAAGTCGTCCGCCTTGAGCTTTCCGTAGCGTTCGTAAGCGTCAAGCTCGCTCATGCTGCTTCCTTCTGGGGCGTCATCGCCGAGGTCAAGCTTCCTGGCCTTTTTTGTTGCGTTCCCAGAGTCGGAACCGTCATCTTCTTCTGCCTTGCGCTTCTTGTCCTCCAGTTCTGCCTTTAGCTTGTTCACCTTGGACGGCGAGTCCGTTTTCTTGGGCTTCTTGTACCGAGGGCCAGAAAGCCCCTCAATCAGAGCCAAGTGAGTGTCCTCTTTAGAAATCTCAATGACACCCGTTTTTTTTTTTTCCTTCGGGTGGACGGTTACCTCAGGGCTTGACAGAAACTCCTCCACCGACATCGTTTTGTGCGACTTCGGGAGGTTGAAGCACTGCAAATGGCGAGAAGAGGCAAAGACTCGATCATCACCCTCGCTCACACTCTCCGTCTTCATTTTCAGTTCCCCCTCGGGAATTTTTTCCTTGCAATAATTACACGATGCGCGACCAGTCGCGGCATACTGCGGGCAAGTGAAAAGTTGATGTAAGCCAACAGGGATGAGTGAGGCGAAAAGGAGTGAAAAGTAGCCAAGTTTATGACTCAACAAAAACTACATCAACAGCAGCCCCAAAGGTGCCCCTTACCTCGCCATGGAACGTTGTGGGCATTATGTCTTCTTGGTTCGGGGTGAGCAAAATATTCAGTGAGATGAGGTCTTCTTTAGTGAGATGAGGTCTTTCTTTTCACTGGACACAGGATTCGTCATCGTCAACACGTGGTCAAATAATAAAAGTGGGATCATGGTCAAAAAATTTTCAGCACATGTTTTGGAGTATCTGGTGTTTTGGGGT